>Ga0209125_1002013_pt1 | contig 16892 bp, 19 predicted proteins | sample BarGraIncub1131A_FD_184503 | JGI IMG/M metagenome (GOLD analysis project Ga0209125, IMG submission 184503) | Arctic peat soil microbial communities from Barrow, Alaska - Barrow Graham LP Incubations 11-31A (SPAdes) (version 2) | ecosystem: Environmental > Terrestrial > Soil > Wetlands > Peat...
GGGTCAAAAATTAAAAGGGGTTAAGCGAATTATTTTCTTTTGGGCGCTTAAGCTGGCTTTACAATATAAGCTGCATGGTGAAAATGGCAGCTTTTATGAATTCCAGAGAAAGATTGCCGATCGGATAGTCTATTGTAAATGGCGTGAGGCTTTTGGAAATAATGTCAAGGCGATGATTTCGGGTGGGGCAGCATTACAACCACGGCTTTTGCGTGTATTCTGGGCTGTCGGAATTCCGGTACTCGAAGGATACGGTCTTACTGAGACTTCTCCAGTAATTTCAGCGAATAACTTTGGTGTAGGAAATATTAAGTTCGGGACTGTTGGCGCTGCACTTGATCATATTTCTGTGAAGATAGCTGACGATGGTGAAATACTTTGCAAGGGGCCCAATATAATGCTGGGTTATTATAAGGAGCCCGAACTTACCCGCGAAGCCATAGATGAGGAAGGATGGTTTCATACCGGTGATATCGGAATGCTTGATGAAGGGGGCTTATTAAAAATTACCGGACGTAAGAAAGCTATTTTTAAAACATCTATGGGTAAATATATCAGTCCCGAACTCATAGAAAACAAGCTTAAGGAATCTCATTTTATTGATAATATCCTTGTTGTGGGAGAACATCAGAAATTTGCTGCTGCTCTCATTGTTCCTGATTTCGCTTTTCTACGTTCCTATTGTTCGCTAAAAGGGATTGACGCAAAGACACCTGAAGAGATGATTCACAATAAGCAAATCATTCAAAGAATAAGGAAAGAAGTGCTCTGTTATAACAGGAACTTTGGGGCTTCTGAACATATAAAGAAATTTGAGTTAATTGATCATGAGTGGACGATTGAAACCGGAGAGTTAACAGCATCCCTTAAAGTGAAACGTCAGGTTGTTAGTTGTTGTTATAAGGGATTGATTGATAGAATTTACGCTATTTCGGGAGAGGAATAAATTTATGTTGTTTTTATGTTTTAAGGCTTTTCAATAAATGAAAAAGGTTATGTTTTAAGAAAATTATGGAAATGCATTCCAATAATCATGTAATACCTACATGATTAATTTTGTCGTTAAGATACATTTCTAAAATTATGCCAAGCCTTTGGTATTTATTTTCAATGTATTAGTATGATATTTAATGGAGTATTTTAAACACTAATTCCTTCAGTAAATCTTCTTCAGAGGTTGAAACATTATCGACACCTTTTGATCTGAGATCATATTCCCGTAAATATGAAATAATCCGGATTAGTTTATCCGGTTTATAGTTCCCGGCAGCTTTAGTATAATCACCAATAAAAAAAGGATTTACTCCCAGCGCCTTAGCGACACTTGCATTTGATTTATCTGATAAAGAGTGGAATATCATCAGTTTATTAAAGAAACTAAAGAGTAATGCAACTGTGACAAGTAGCGGATTCTCTTTTTGATTAGCCGAAAGATGATTGATGATTTTATTCGCTTTTAAAACGTCTTTGACTCCAAGCGCATTCTGTAGCTCAAATACATTGTATTCTTTGCTGATCCCGATATTCTTTTCGATATAATCTTCGGAAATCATAGAACCTGCCGGAAGATTTATGAAGAGTTTGCCTGTTTCATTAACAACCCTTGATAAATCTGTACCTAACGATTCAGCCAATAATACGGCAGCTTTGGGAGATAACTGATATCCATTGTCTTTGACATAAGCTGTTATCCAATCCGGAATTTTGTTGTCGTAGAGTTTGGCAGATTCAAATAAGACAGCATGCTTTAAAAGGGCTTTATAATAGGAAAGTCGCTTGTCTGGTTTGCCATGTTTATAACAAAAAACAAGTAGTGTTGAAGGCTGAGGATGTTCTAAATAATGAATAAATATGTTGGAATTCTCTTCTCCTGAAATGCGTAAATCCTGTGCCTCTTTGATGATTACAACCTGATAATCACTCATCATCGGGTATCGTTTTGCTGTACCAATTACGGTCGCAATATCTATATCCTTACCATAGAGGACAGAGAGATTAAATGCTTTCTCGTCTTCAGTAAGCACCTTATCCTGAATATAATCAGCGATGAGATCAATAAAATATGCTTCTTCGCCGAAGAGATAATAAACAGGTTTATAAGCTTTCTTCTTTAGCTCTGCCAGTATCTGTACATGCGTAGTCTTTGGTTCTGCCATTCTACAAAGATAATTTCAAAAAGTTAGCGCAAAGCAAACAGGTTCTTAATTGTAGTCAAACTTTAAATGTTTGACAGTTATACCATTGTTTATTAGTTGGTTGAGTGAATCAATTCCTATCTTAAGATGTTCACTCAAATAATTTTCAGTTACTTTCTGATCACTCTCTTGTGTTTTAACACCATCGGGAACCATTGGTTGATCTGAGACCAATAGTAGTGCTCCTGTGGGTATGTGATTGGCAAACCCAACAATAAACAGTGTTGCCGTTTCCATATCAATAGCCATTGAACGGGTAAGTCGAAGATATTCTTTAAACTTATCATCATGTTCCCACACTCTTCTGTTTGTAGTATAGACAGTACCGGTCCAATAATCACGCCCATGTTCTCTGATGGTAGTAGAGATTGCTTTTTGTAAATTAAATGCTGGTAATGCCGGCACTTCGGGTGGAAAATAGTCATTTGAGGTACCTTCACCCCTGATGGCTGCTATTGGAAGGATCAAATCACCAACATTATTCTTGATTTTCAATCCACCGCATTTACCAAGAAATAAGGCTGCTTTTGGTTGTATTGCACTTAACAAATCCATTATTGAAGCAGCATTGGCACTGCCCATGCCAAAATTAATAATTGTAATGTCATTAGCTGTTGCATTGGGCATTGCCTTGTCTAAACCATGTATGGGAACATTATTCAGTTTGGCAAACTGCTCAACATAGTTATTGAAATTTACAAGGATAATGTATTCTCCGAATTGGTTAAGGCGGGTTCCTGTATAACGAGGAAGCCAATTTTCTACGATGGCCAGCTTGGTTTTCATACGCGCTTTCTTGACAAAGGTAATAAATCTTAAAATAAATCATAACTTTATGGACTAAAGTTTTTTGTGTGAAACAATTAAATCTACCTGATTTTGAATTTAAAACACGAACCGGAAATGGACAACTGCAGATTTTTGATCCTGTTCGACGCAAATATGTTGCTTTAACACCCGAAGAATGGGTACGTCAACACTTTATTCATTATCTGACTAAGAATAAAAAAGTGCCTTTATCGCATATATCTGTAGAAAAATCTATCCGGGTGAGTCATCTTGCAAAAAGAGCTGATATAATCGTCTTTAAAGGAGGCCTAAAACCGGTTTTGGTTGTTGAGTGTAAAGCCCCATCTGTTGAGATTACAGAAGAAGTCTTTCATCAGGTGTTGCGATATAATATGTCACTCAGGGTTGATTACCTTGTTCTTACAAATGGGTTGCGACATATTTACTGTAGGGTGGACTACAATCACCAAAAGGCAGTTTTTATTGAAGAACTACCTGATTATGACCAGTTTTGATTTAAAATATTAACAAATAATTCATTATGGACGAGCTTTTAATAAATATACCTACAGATCTTTATAAGTTTCTTCTTGTTGCGGTCTTTTCTTTGTTAATTGGCTTATCACAGAAGAATTTACATCCCGAAAGAATAGCCCAATACAGTTTTGGTACTGATCGGACATTTACTTTTATCGGGATATTGGGTTATGTGCTTTATATAGTAGATCCTTCTTCATTAATCCTTTATGCAGTAGGGTTGGGGGTATTGAGCGTATTTCTTGTGATAAATTATTATAATAAAATTGCCAATTTTACAGATTATGGTTTAACAACTATAATGATTGCATTAATCACGTATAGTTTGGCTCCATTAGTCTTCAGACAACCATTTTGGCTTTCAATTCTTGTTGTTGTTACAGTTTTGATTTTCGCAGAGATGAAAGAGTCTCTAACATCAATTTCTGAGAAGTTGAACAGGGTTGAATTTATTACTTTAGGAAAGTTTCTGGCTATCGCTGGGATTATCTTGCCATTGTTACCCACCGAACCAATGGGAACATTTATGAGTATTTCACCTTATAAATTGTGGCTTGCAGTTGTCGTGATTTCTTCTATCTCATACCTGAGTTACTTGTTGCGAAAGTTTGTTTTTGTTAATTCGGGAATTTTGGTGACCGGGATATTGGGTGGATTATACAGCTCCACTGCTACAACTTTTATACTTTCACGTAAAAGTAAGTATGCCCCTGAGCAAGCTCAACAATATAGTGCCGCAATAATTATTGCGACTTCAATGATGTACATTCGGATTTTACTTCTTGCCGCTATATTCAATATTGATCTTTTTCTTTTGCTTTATCCACTATTTCTTGTTCTCATTCTCCTTTCATTAATTTTGGGTTTGGCGTTTTGGTATAAGGCCCGTCAAGTCGGTGATTTGGTCAAGGAAGAGTTGAGTGATAAAAATCCTCTCGAATTTAAGGTGGCTATCATTTTCACGCTCCTTTATCTGGCTTTTACATTCATTACTACTTTTACAATTAAACAATTTGGGGCTGGCGGACTTAATACGCTATCCTATCTGGTTGGCTTTTCAGATATTGATCCCTTTCTCCTTAACCTTTTTCAAGGTAAGTTTACAGTAGGCATAGATATTCTGGCTCAGGCTACTTTGCAGGCAATTTTAAGTAATAACTTGTTAAAGTATGTTTATGCGATGAGTATGGCTTCCAAATCAACAAGGAAGTCACTTTCTATCGGATTTATCGTTATTATAGTTGTGAATTTCCTGCTTATTTATTTTATTTAAAACAATCGGATTTAAGACTTTAATAAGGAAAGATCTATAGTTGGGATTTTGAGATTTTAATTTTGATCTATTGATAAACTTTGGAAACACTATTACTGATTGCAAAAAATGTTTTTACAATTATGGGCTTAAATGGTAGATTGGTCAGACTTTTTAATGAGTAATGATAGATAAATAGTGTTCTTTAAATGATTCTTATTACAACTAAGATTGCAATTGCACATAACGCAATACCAATTGCAATAGGTTTGAAATTATATTCGAGGATTTTTTTTGCCCGTTCCCCTATTTTAGTTATTAATAGCGCCATTAAAAAGAATTTAATTCCCTGGCTTAATAACGTGGCGATTGAAAAAACAATAATATTAATATCAAACACACCTGATGATATCGAAAATATTTTGTAAGGAACCGGAATAAGAGCGGCAACAAACAGAATCCAGAAATCCCATTGATCATAAAGCAATTTGATTTTATCATAAAATTCAACAGAAAAACCAGGTACATTATTAAACATGAATTGAGCAACCACGGTGAAATTTCCTGATGCATTAAGCCATGCAAAATGACCTATAGCATAACCTAAGAAAGAACCGAAGAGTGTGCCTAAAGTGCCATACAGTGCATATTTATAAGCTCTTGAAGTGTTTAATAGCATCAGAGCCACAAAAAACGCAGGAGTTGGTAATGGTAAACAGCATGCATCTAAAAAGGCACAGGTAAATAATGCCCATGGTCCATACCTGGTGCCCGACCAATTTAATCCCCAACGATATAATTTGTTTATCCAACCCATAATCAATACAATATTACTATTTTTTTAGCTGTACTTTAATAAAACGCTATATGTAAACACGATTTTTTCATTAAAATAAAGAAGTCCGGATTACCAATAAAGTAATCCGGACTTGGTTAAAAATTGTCCCGTTTTATAACAGGATATATTTTTTAAAAAGAATCTTGATTATTTTTTTGCTGGTGCAGCAGGCTGTTTCGTGGTTAAGAACTTAATCTGAGCAGCAGCTGGCTGTAAAAATTTTCCAAAGCTTGCAAGTTTAAATGAAGCAACGGCTTTTTCTTTATCGCCTTTAGCTGAGTAGGCGACTCCCTGCTCATAATAGAAGCGTGCAATCTTTTCTTTATCAGCGGGATTCTCATATTGAAGTCCTTTTGTAATGGCTTCAAGAGCTGCATCATAATCCTTGAGCTTGTTTTGTGTATAAGCTAGAATATAGTAAGCCTGAGCGTTTTTATCATCATATTTCAATGCTTCGGCTAAGGGAATTAATGTTCCTTTAAGATCTTTTTTCAAATAAGCAGCATTTGCTAAAATCATATACTCAGTTTCCAGAATAAGTTTTGATTTTCTTATAGTAGCTGTATCAGAACTCTTTGTTGCAAGCTCAATGGCTTTTGTTAAGGATTGTAACATTGGATCAAAAGCATTCTGCTTTTTGTAAATGATTGCCTTACTAAAATAAGCCTGTGTATTGGCTGGCTCCAAAGCAATTACTTTATCAAAATTAGCTAAAGCATTGGGGAGATCGTTTGCCTTAAATGCAACCATTGCCATATTCGTATAAATTTTTGGCATAATACCTGCAACCTGGGCTGATGTACTAGCATCTCCATACTTGTCAGCTAAATCTTTTGCTTTCTGGAATGAGGCCAGTTTATCAGCATTCGTAGTTGCATTATTCTGGTAAACACCAACAGCAAGTTTTAATTGGAAATTTGCGATATTGCTTTCTGCAATCTTGCGAATAGAATCTGATTCTGCACCCACTTTACTACCCAAATCAATAACTTGTTGAAAAGATTCAACAACTTTTGCATAATCTTTTGTTTTGATAGATGCTGCACCTTTGTTAAATGCATTGATTACATCTTCTTTTGTCTGGGCAGTACCCGACATTACAAATAAAAATAAGGCTGCACATAGCAGTCCAGCAGTTTTTAGCCTTTTCATTGAATTCATTTTGTTTCAGTTTTGTTGAGGTTAATACCGTTTGATTTTGTCTGGTGACGCAAATTTAACAATAACCTTGATAAAACAAAATAAGATGCAAAATTTGAGCCAAAATAAATTTATAATTTTTATTTACAATTTCGTTCATAAAAGCAGGATAAATAATTCAATTCCTCATAAATCAAGGGCTTTGCTATTGGTCCAATCCTTAAAGAGTAAAAATTAAAAATATTTTACTTTTAAAAATATTTTACTTTTGCAATGCCTGGAAAAAATGGCTGATGGTAATTAAATTTATAAAATTCGTTTTTAGTTTAATCATTATTGTTCCTGACTTTTTAGTTTACCATAGTATTATGACTCCACTTAATTTTAACAGTGAAGTAAATAATAGGAGTGAAGTGATCAAGGTAAGACTTAAAAAATTAAGTACAACCGGGTTTTTATTTAAGCAAATACATGAGCTTAGTTATGCAATTTCATCAGGTTTTAAGTATTGCTGATCAAACATTTGATCAGCAACAAACTGCAAGATACAGATTGTCTATTCGGATTGCTGCTGACGGTATTTCGTTTTGTATGGCAGATCCCGATAGAAATACATATACACAGTTGGCTTCGTTTGAGAATAGTTCTTACAGGGGTGTTCGACGACTTGAAAAAGAAGTTGTTGAAGCAATGTTTGAAAATGTTATTGCATTACATCCATGGCTAAATAGCAAATTTGCTTCCGTTAATATTCTTTTCGAGGACTGTCGGTTTACGCTTTTACCACTCCCATTATTTGATTTAAATAGTTATCAATCAATCTACGAATATAATTTTACTAATTATACAGGGGAAGAGATATTATATTCTTCACTGCCTGTTTCTGATGCAGTGCTTCTTTATGGTGTTCCAATTGGATTAGTTGAAGGTTTTAAAAAAAGATATCCTTTCGTTCGATTTTTTCATGGCAATTTCCCATTGATGACAGCGTTTTTAAATAAATACCGGAATACAGATAATCAGGGTTCAGTGCTTGCCAATTTTAGAAATGGAGCCATGGATATTCTGATACTCAATGATCGGAAACTACAACTATTAAATAGCTATACTTGCAAAACGGATGAAGATGTTCTTTATTTTTTGATTTTTGCCATAGAGCAAATTGGGTTAAATCCGGAAACTGCTGTTCTGTATCTGAGTGGTATAATAGAACGGGATAGTAACCTGCACTTTTTAATTAAAAAGTACTTGCGAAATGTTTGTTTCATTAATCGTAATGATGATTTTCGATATTGTTATGCTTTTGAACGCGTTGAAAGTCATCGATTTTATAATCTGTTAAATCTAAATTTGTGCGAATAATTAGTGGTACTCATAAAGGGCGTCCTATTGTGACTCCTGCAAACTTACCGGTCAGACCGACCACGGATCTTGCCAAGGAAAGTCTTTTTAATATTTTAAATAATATCTTCGATTTTGAAGATTTAGAGGTTTTGGACTTGTTTTCGGGTACCGGAAGTATATCCTTTGAATTTGCATCACGGGGTGCAAAACGAATCGTTGTTGTTGATAACAACTATCGTTGTGTGGAATTTATCAGAAAAGCTGCACAAGGGTTTGGTTTTAATAGTATTATTACTGTTCAACGCGCAAATGTTTTTTCATTCCTAAAATATCCGCAAGCTCCGTTTGACTTGATTTTTGCTGATCCTCCCTATGAAATGGAAGACATTCAAAGTATACCAGAACTTATCTTTAAACAAAAATTGGTTAAACCCGGTGGGTGGTTTGTTCTTGAACACTCGAGAGATCAGGACTTTGAAGGGGATCCTTATTTTCTTCAACATCGTAAATACGGAAAAGTAAACTTTACTATTTTTTCAATGGCTGTTGATGAGAAGGTGGAAGAGGAGAATCGGGATGATGCTGAGAATCCTGCTCAAGATTAACATCCGGCTGTTTCATATTATCCGACTGATGAAGGCCTATTAACAGTTTTAGTAGTTGTTCTCCAGGGAAATTGGGAGCCCTGTTATTGATTCGTCCTTTTGAATCAAGTAATACAAAACAAGGATGAGTATAAGCATTAAAAAAATCAATCATTTCATAATCATCCGGTGCAAAACAAAGTTGCATCGGATATTTTTTTTCAGCCCAGTATTTTCTGGCCGCTTCATGGTCGACGTCTGTAGTTATACATATAAAACGTGCAACGCCAAGACTGTCAGCAAGATGCTCAACATCAGCAAGCTGACTCAAGAGCGTCCTATCTGCTGCTCCTTTTAGCGTGAAAAATGTTATATGCAGGGGCATTCCTTTTAATGATGAAAGCGGATGAGTGCTCTCATCAGGAAAAACTAAAGAAAAATCAGGAATATTTGCGCCGGATTGTAAACGCGTAATGCAGTTTATTAAATTAGCTGCAACCTGACGATTAAATGGATGAGTTGCTGAAACAGAAGCTTCTTTTAATAAGCTGATTGCTTTATCCTGGTTAATTTCTCCATTTTTAATCATTGAATAAAGATTTCCTATCAATACAGTTTCCCTGACAGGAATACATTTTAATACAGGATCAACTGACATTAGTTGGATGAGATTAGAAAAGTGTAGCGAATCAGGTATCCCCTGAAAAAGGTTTAGTCGTGTGATCGATGGATGCCCTGAGTTAAAATACAAACTGAATTTTGATGAAAGCAAAGATTGAAAAGCAGGATTGCTCATGGGGAGATTAGAACAATCAAAAAAGTTGTCAAATGCAGATGTAAAACTAACGGCCCTTGACATTGTTAAATAGTCGACTCTAAGTGATTGTATTATTTGTCTGCAAAATGTATCATTAGTTTGTTTTAAGGCAGAATTTATCGCAACATTGAAAAGCTCAACCATTTTCTTAGTTGGTCTTTGATTATTTTGGCTAAACAAAATTGAAAGTGTTGAATCCGAAAAGATATTATACGTATTCTTTAAAATGAGTTGAGGGTTGATTGCCTGATTACAATTTGCTATTAAAAGATATCCCGAATGTTCGTTTTGAGAAGATGTTAGTTCAAGGGTATAATGAACGTTAGGATAGAACAGTGCTTCCAAACTAAGCTCATTTGCGGAAATATTTACTATTTCCGGATATTTAATAGAAAAGTTCACACTAAAACAACTGTCATTACCAGTTTTAATAGTAAATAGCCGTTCTCTGTCAAGACTAATATAGTCACTATATTTTGAAAAACGTAAAGTAGTCCCCGGCTTCATTTTCAGCTTGCCTGAAATCGAAACATTATATTGACTAAAAGCTGTTGTTGCCCAGAAACAAAATAAAAAAAGGAAGAGGCTTATTCTTTTCATGGCCTCTTCAGAACAATACCTTCTGGAACAAACAGGCTTGCATCACCATTATACCTTACAATTTCCCGCACTATTGAAGAATTCAATGACATGTATTCGGGTTGAGTTAACAGGAATACAGTTTCAATCCCGGGATATAATTGTTTGTTTATGTGACCAATACTCCTTTCAAACTCAAAGTCAGAGGAAGTTCTTAAGCCACGAAGTAAGAACTCCGAATTGACCTTACGACAAAAATCTACAGTAAGTCCTTCGTAACTATAAACTTTCACCTTAGGTTCATTTCTAAATACATGCTTAATCCACTCTAATCGGTTCTCAAGCGAAAAAAAACCTTTTTTCTCTACATTGATTCCAATAGCAATAATAATTTCATCAAAAAGGGGCAAGGCTCTTAAGATGATGGATTCATGGCCTCGTGTGATTGGATCAAATGATCCTGGGCAAACTGCAATTTTCTTCATGGATTTGAGTTATTCATGTTGATTGAGTGCTTCTTTTTCCAAATGTAAAAATGAATTAATAACGTCAATGATAGATGGATACGTATTCATCATTATATCTTTGAGCTTATCACGATCAATCCATTGTGCATTAGTTATTCCTTCTTCTATTTGTGGAACAGGAGTCTTATTGTCAATAGTTTTCATTTGATACCACCAGGTATATTTTATACATCGGTGTCTCTTCTCTTCATATAAATGCATGGTTCGAATCAATGGATTGATAATTGTAAGATTTCCAATGGCTGTTTCTTCTTCAATTTCACGAAGGGCTGCTTCGTCTTTTTTCTCAAACAGTTCGATTTTACCCTTTGGTAAGTCCCATTTCCCATAACGATATATAAAGAGAATCTGTCCTGAAGTATTTATTACGAGACCACCGGCAGCTTCAACCTTAACAAACATTGATAAAAAATCCCGATATAATTGTTTGGGGTGGTCGGGATTTATTAAAAATAAATTTAAAGCATAGGGGTTGTTTATAAATCTTTTAAATTCATTAATTAGTGCCGATTTTGTATGCACAGGTGCGAGAATATCCTCAACCTCAAGTTTGAGATTAGAAATATCTTGAGTAAGGTAAATCGTTTTATGATTAATAAAAACTTTGTACATTTGCTCCATGAAAATGAATGAAGAAACAGCTTTAGTAGTCGCGGAATTTTTATTGCAAATTAAAGCAATAAAATTGGATGTTAATAAACCATTCACATGGGCATCCGGAATAAAATCTCCCATATATTGCGACAATAGAAAGACACTCTCTTATCCAAAGGTTCGTACCTTCATCCGTCAGGAGTTTGTTAAGCTCATAAATGATGGTTTTGGCCCTGTGGATTTAATAGCAGGAGTAGCAACTGGCGCTATAGCCCAGGGTGCTCTTGTAGCTCAGGATCTTGGATTACCCTTTGCATATGTCCGTTCAACAAAGAAGGGACATGGCCTGGATAACCAAATTGAAGGTGTCGTTGAGTCTGGCCAAAGTGTTATTGTAGTAGAAGATTTGGTTTCGACAGGACAAAGCAGCCTGGCTGCTGTTAAGGCGCTACGTGATGCCGGTTGCAATGTAAAAGGAATGGTTGCTATCTTTACCTATAATCTTAAAGTTGCAGAAGAGAATTTCAAAGCGATGAATTGTTCTTTGCAAACACTTACAGATTATGATCATTTGATCAAAAAGGCATTAGATCAGGAATATATCAAAGATTTTGATTTGAAATCTCTTATTGAATGGCGTGAGAATCCTCAGTCATGGGGTGAAAAATTTGGTTTAATGAATCAGGAAAATTCTAAATAGCTTTATGATGATGAATTAAACATATTAATTCATTCTGACCACCACAAATCAAATTTTATGTTGATGAAAAAATTCGAAAGCAAAAGGGTAACATTAAAAGCTTCTTCACTAAACGTGTATGAATTTTTAGGTGATTTGTCAAATCTGGGTAAGTTTATGCCCGAACAAGTTACAAACTGGCAGGCTACAGTGGACACATGTTCGTTTACAATTCAGAATATGACTACTTTGAGTATGCGTATCAGTGAACGAGTTCCCTTTGATCGTATAGATGTAATTCCGGACGGTAAAACGCCATTTAATTTTAAGCTTCAGCTATTCCTTTATCCACAAACTGAAACTCAATCGGAGGCATGCTTTATTTTTAATGCTGACTTGAATCCTGTATTTAGCATGATGGCATCTAAACCACTTCAAAATTTAGTTGATTTGATGACAGATAAGCTTGAAAAGTATTTTTCCTGATTAAGCATGATTGTCTTAAAATCATGAAAGATTTATAATTACTACAGACAATATACCACTTCCTTCATTCCGCACGTGTAAAGTTTCCCATCGGAGCTTTCTAATTTTAATTGACCATAGTTAGTTATTCCAATTATTCGTGCGTGTAAAATGTTTTCATCAATAATGAAATCATGCCATTCAAAATAACGATAGAGCAGTGAAAGATAATCGCTTTCTAATTTTGAATATTGTTTGTTCTGCAATTGGAAATATCTATTGTCTAAGGAGGTACAAAGATTGGTTAAACACAATCGCAAATCATAATTTTGACCATTTATTTGCTTAAATGATACAGGATTTGGGGCATCACTATAAAATTGTTCCTGGTTAATATTTAACCCGATACCAATAATACACTCTGTTAACTTTTGCCCGACGATGCTGTTTTGGACGAGTGTTCCACATAATTTTTTGTCACCCACATAAATATCGTTTGGCCACTTAATTTTTATATCGCTTTTCAATGGCAGGAGAGTCTTTATAAAATCGGTAATACCTAAAGATGTTACTTCGATTAATCGAAATTGTTCAGATGGATTAAGAAACTCTGGATAAAGAATTATACTGAAAGTTAGATTTTTATTTGCTTCGCTTTCCCATTTATTTTGGTCTAAACCCCTTCCATTCGTCTGTTTGTCTGCTATTATGACAGTACCTTCTGCCGGTTTTTGGGAAAGAAGCAATTTGTCAGTATAAGCATTTGTAGATGTAGTCTGCTCAAGTTCAATAATATGACTACCTATAATCTGATTATTCATATGACTATTTGTTTAAAGCAAAATTAACCTCTAACTTGGTATAAATCTTGATAAAGATTAATTGAAAGTCGAGAAAAGATTTTTTTTGTTAATAATTTATACAACTTGCTGATTTTCGGATGGACTCCAAAGATATATGTTTTAAGGGGTTGTTTATTTTGTTTAACTTTGTAAATTGATTTTGTAAAAATTAAGAATGATTAAAAAAATAACAGAGAAGACTGAATCGGCTATGCTTGCTGATATAGTTATCAACGCGATACATGAAAAAAAAGGTGAGCAGGTTGTGAAAATTGACATGCGCCCCATCAATAGCCCAATTGCAGATTTTTTTATTGTTTGCCAGGGAACTAACCGTACACAAGTTGAAGCGATTGCCGATTCAATAGACGAGGAAGTAAGAAAAGCAATTGGCATTAGGCCTTCACATCTGGAAGGACGTGAGAATGCTGAATGGATGCTCATTGATTATTTTGATGTAGTTGTTCATATTTTCCAGCCTGAGACACGTGGTTTTTATAAACTGGAAAGCCTATGGGCTGATGCCGATATAACCGAAGTACCTGAACCTAAGCCAGAAATAAAACTCAAAAGGGCACCTGCAAAGACTGCGACTACAATAGTTCGCAAAACTAACAAAACTAACGTATAACTGTTTCCCGATAAAACAAAACTGCACCGCAAATGGCAGACGACAATAATAAGACACCGCTAATTCCAGGAAGTAATGGTAAACTTCCCAAACCTAAGTTTAATTTTTACTGGATTTATATCCTATTGATAGGTGTTTTTCTGGCAATGACCTTTTTTAACTTCAACAGTTCAATTAAAAAAATTGGTGAGGCTAAATTAAGAGAATTAATTGCAAAACAATATATTGATAAGATTCAAGCCGTCAATAAAGATTATGCCCGGATATTTATCAAAAAGGATAAACTCAGTCTCCCGGAGTTTAAAGATGTTCAAAACAGCAAGAATTTTGGAACTGATTCGCCCCAATACACATTTAAATTTGGCTCTCCCGAATCTTTTGAAAAGATAGTGGGTGAAGAACAGATTAAAAAAGACGAAAAGGGAAAACCTGTTTATGATGATAAAGGTAAGCCTGTAATGATTGATAATCCCGTTTATATTGAAAACATAGACGAACGCAATTGGGCAGGTGACTTTTTGGGATTAGTATTCCCAATATTATTATTGGTTGTTGCATGGTTCTTTATCATGAGAATGATGAATCGCGGTGGAGGTGGAGGAGGCCAGATTTTCAATATTGGCAAGTCAAAAGCGCAATTGTTTGATAAAGATACAATGGTCAATATTAATTTCAGCGACGTTGCCGGGCTTCAGGAAGCGAAAGTTGAAATCATGGAAATTGTTGACTTTTTAAAGAACCCCCAAAAATACACTCAATTGGGTGGTAAGATTCCTAAAGGTGCTTTACTTGTTGGCCCTCCGGGAACGGGTAAAACATTACTGGCTAAGGCAGTTGCCGGCGAAGCAAAAGTTCCGTTCTTCTCACTTTCAGGTTCCGACTTTGTCGAGATGTTTGTGGGGGTTGGTGCAAGCCGTGTGCGTGACTTATTTAAACAAGCCAAGGAAAAGGCTCCATGTATCATTTTTATTGATGAAATTGATGCAATCGGACGAGCACGCGGAAGAAATGCATTCACCGGCGGCAATGATGAACGTGAAAACACCCTCAATCAGTTGCTTACTGAAATGGATGGTTTCTCAAGTAATAATGGCGTAATCATACTTGCAGCAACAAACCGTGCTGATATTCTGGACAGGGCATTATTACGTGCCGGACGATTTGATCGGCAGATACATGTAGAATTACCTGATCTTGAGGAACGTAAAGCAATTTTCCTTGTCCACATGCGTGGATTAAAGTATGACGAAGCTGGCGTTAACGTTGAATTTCTTTCAAAACAAACTCCTGGTTTTTCTGGTGCCGATATAGCTAACGTATGTAATGAATCTGCACTGATCGCAGCACGAAGAGAAAAGGAGTTGATCGAGAAACAAGACTTTATTGATGCTATTGACAGAATCGTTGGTGGATTGGAAAAGAGGAATAAAATTATTTCCCGTCATGAAAAAGAGGTTATCGCTTATCATGAATCTGGTCATGCCGCAGTGAGTTGGTTGCTTGAACATGGTCACCCATTGGTAAAGGTAACGATTGTGCCACGTGGTAAATCATTAGGCGCTGCCTGGTATTTACCGGAAGAACGCCAGATTACTACATTTGAACAGATGTTTGATGAAATGGCTTCAGCGCTTGGGGGCCGTGCTTCTGAAGAAATTTTCTTTGGTAAAATATCAACAGGTGCATTAAGCGATTTAGAGAAAATAACTAAACAAGCTTTCTCAATGGTGGTTTACTTTGGTTTAAACGAGAAAATTGGGAACCTTAGTTATTATGATTCAACCGGACAACAGGAATACACTTTTACAAAGCCTTATAGCGAGAAAACAGCTCAGACTATTGATGAAGAAATAAGTAAACTTGTTGAATCAGCTTATAGTCGTGCAAAAGAAATTTTGCTTAAAAACAAGGACAAACTGGAACAACTTGCTCAACAACTATTGACAAAAGAGGTCATTTATCGTGAGGACCTTGAATTGATTTTTGGTGAACGCACTTTTCAGGAAGAAAAATATATTCTGGATAATGGTGATAATAAGGATTTGGAAAAATCCAAAGAATTACCTGCAAATACTGAGCTTAATCCGGTCGTGAAGGAACAAAAACAAGATAGTGAGCCTGACACTCAATCACAAACTAAAGAATAATCTGCATAACCGATGGAAGAAACAACCTCCAAAGAAAAAATGCTTAAAAGCATCCGGAATGCGTTAATTCATAAATCTGTTCATCCTTATCCTGGGGTAGATCTGGAATCCTCTATATATGTAGCGGCAACAGAAACCTCAGACCTTACTTTTGCCGAAGAATTTTCAAACGTAAAAGGACAGTTTGTTTATTGTGAAGATATACAAGCATTGGTAGAGAATTTGCAGATAATGTCCGAAGAAAGAAAATGGACTAATGTTTTTACTTTTGACCCCCAGTTAATAAATGTGCTTGATGCTGCAGGTGTAAAACATTCTTCTAAAAAAGAAGATTTTAAAGATTTAAAAGTTGCCGTTACTTTCTGTGAATATCTTGTTGCACGTTTAGGATCAATTCTTATCTCTTCACGTCAAACAGCAGGCCGCAGGTTAAATATATTTGCTGAAACCCATGTGGTGGTTGCCATGTCTTCACAGATAGTTCCAGATATTAAGGATGCATTGGCAGCAATCAGAGAGAAATATTCCGGAAGATTGCCTTCCCTGATCAGTATGATAACTGGACCAAGCCGTACTATTGGAATTGAACCATCACTCATTTTAGGAGGACATGGACCGCGTGAAGTCTTTGTTTTTCTTGTTGATGATGCAGCAAAACCTTCAAATGATGAACAACAATAATTGGGTTAAAGTATTTAGTTCATCGAAGGCATATCTTGTTGAGATTACACATAGTGTATTGGAAGAAGAAGGAATTGAGAGCGTTATAATGAATAAAATCGACTCTGCATATCAGTTTGGCGAAAGTGAACTCTTTGTTAAGGATGAGGATGCTTTAATAGCATTGCAGATCATAAGTAAAATTGAAAGTGAATAATTTTGTACTTCGTACCATTACCGGTATAGTTTTCGTTGGCGTAATTGTATCGTCG
>Ga0209125_1002014_pt1 | contig 16881 bp, 17 predicted proteins | sample BarGraIncub1131A_FD_184503 | JGI IMG/M metagenome (GOLD analysis project Ga0209125, IMG submission 184503) | Arctic peat soil microbial communities from Barrow, Alaska - Barrow Graham LP Incubations 11-31A (SPAdes) (version 2) | ecosystem: Environmental > Terrestrial > Soil > Wetlands > Peat...
ATCAAGGATGCCAACAAGCTTGTTTCCGGGGCCGTGGTGAAGAACCCGCGCATGACTGAGGGGGAGGTGCTTGTCATCGCCAAGTCGTCGGTGCAAAATGACGAGATCATGCGGGTTATCTGCGCCAACAAGGAGTGGGTGAAGAACCCCCTGATCAGGAAGGCTCTCGCCGAGAACCACAAGACGCCGCTTCCGGCCGCCCTCCGGTTCGTGGCGACACTCTCCGAGAAGGACCTCGCGCTGATGGCGAAGAGCAAGAACATTTCTTCGGTGATCGCCTCGCAGGCCCGAAGAATTCTGTTGACCAAAAAACAAGGCAGGTAATTGGGGGGGCTCTCATGGCTCTGGTGAATCAGGCAAAACGTGAAATCAACGCAAAGATCGTCTATTTTGGCCCCGGCTTGGCCGGCAAGGCCACCAACTTAAAGCATGTCCATGGCAAACTGAAGACGGAATTCCGCGGGGCCATGAAGGCGATGAGCGTCCAGGAAGCCCGGATGCTTTTCTTCGATTTCACCCCGCCCGGAGACGGAAACGTGCATGGCTACCGGGTCCGATTCCATGTCTACACGATTTCGGGGGAGAGCGCCGACCCTGCGGCATGGAAGATGGTGCTGAAGGGGGCGGACGGCGTCGTGTTCGTGGCCGATGCCGCGCCGGAGCGCCTGGCCGCCAACCGGGAGAGCCTTGATGACCTCACCGCCTTCCTGAAGGGTTATGGCCAGACTCTTGCCTCCCTTCCGGTGGTGCTGCAGTACAACAAAAGCGATCTTGGCAACGCGCTTGCCGTTGACGAACTTGAACGGTTGCTGAACCCTTCCCGGCTCCCGAAATTCCAGGCCTGCAGTCAGAACGGGGAGGGTGTGCTGCAGACGCTCCTGAGCCTCGTCAAGGCCGTGCTAAGCGACCTGCGCGCCAAGGGGCTGGATGGGCTCGCCACAGCCGAAGGGCTGCAGGGCATCGTCGAGCCGCCCGTCCCCGCCGCGACCGCTTCCCAACGGGTACCGCGGGCGGCTCCCGTGGCACCTGTGACTCCCGAAGCCCCGCCGGTTGCAGCCCTGGCTCCCCAGGCCGAGGAAACGCTTTCCCTGGAGCTTTCCGGGGCGCCCCAGGCCGCCGGGCCCGGGCTCTTCCGCCTGCCGCTCACCATCCGCAGCGGCTCCCGGACCAAGTCCGTCCTGCTCAGCATCGCGCTCTCACTGGAAGAATCTTGACGGCCGCCGGGTCCTGAACTCGGCATCGGGTCGCTTTGACCTGCCACGCCACCGTGGCGCCGGCAGGAAGGTAGGAACAGGAAGCTAGACAAGGGGGAAATACATGGCTGATCTTAAAGGAAGCAAAACCGAGAAGAACCTGCAGGATGCCTTCGCGGGCGAGTCCCAGGCGCGCAACAAGTACACCTACTTCGCTTCCGTGGCTCAGAAGGAAGGGTATGAACAGCTGGCCGCCATATTCCTGGAGACCGCCGAGAACGAGAAGGAACACGCCAAGCTGCATCTGAAGGCGCTGGGCGGCATCGGCGACACCGTGACCAACCTGAAGGCCGCGGCCGCCGGAGAGTACGCCGAGTGGCTCGAGATGTACCCGCGCATGGCCAAGGAGGCGAAGGCGGAAGGGTTCGGCGCCATCGCCGCCATGTTCGAGGGGATCGCCAAGATCGAAAAGGCGCACCAGGAGAGGTACAAGGCGCTGCTCGCCTCCATCGAGGAGGGGAGTGTCTTCAAGTCCGAGCAGCCGGCGAGCTGGAAGTGCAGGAACTGCGGCATGATCCACCAAGGGACCGAGCCCCCGCAGCTTTGCCCGGTCTGCCACCACCCCAAGGGCTTTTTCGAACTGATGGCTGAGAACTACTGAACAGACGCGAGGGGGGATCCCCCCTCGCGACCCCCGATCCCCGTTGCAAAGGTAGAGGCAGGAAACTCCCCGAAAGCCGGTCGGTTTTGCCCCACTAAAACCTTGTATACAACAAAGCTTGCATGATATGATGTGCTCGTTTTTCATTAGCAAAGGAGGAAAGCATGGCAATCATCACCGTTTCCAGAGAGATGGGCACCGGCGCCTACGCCATTGCCAAGGACCTGGCAAAGAGGCTCAAGTACACCCTGATCGACCGGGTGAAACTCGAGGAGTTGGCCCCCGGTTACGGGCTGACCACCGAGATCCTGGAGAGGGTCGACGAGAAACCACCCTCCTACCGGACCGCCGAGGACAGGCTGCAGGCCGCCTACCTCAGCACCATGGAGCTGATCCTGCTCGATTGCGCCAAAAAGGGGAACGTGATCCTGTACGGCCGGGGCGCGCAGGATCTCATCACGGGGATGAGGAACGTGCTCAAGGTCCGTTTCGTGGCCCCCTTCGAGGACAGGGTCGAGAAGTTTTCCGAGCGGGAGTGGATCGATCCGGAACTCGCCAGGGACCTGATCAGGAAGAGCGATCACCAACTGGGGGGATTCATCCATTTCTATTTCAACAGGGACTGGAACGATCCGATGGCCTACGACATCATTTTCAACACCACCCGGCTCGCCCAGGGGAGCATGGTGGAGAGCATGATCGCAGCCTCCAAGGACCCGCGGCTCAAGGAGGCCGAGGAAGAATCCATGGCGCTTCTGGAAAACATCATCCTCGCCAAGCGGGTGGAGGTCGAGCTGCTGAGGTCCAGCCTGGTCCGGGTGCTGCACTGCCGCATCAGCGCCGAGGAGGGCGTCGTCACCATTTCGGGCCACGTCCAGTCGGATACCGAGATCGAGGAGGCAGTTCGGATCGCCGGTTCCGTGGCAGGGGTGTCGGACGTGGAGAGCGAGCTGGACGTGATAAGCTTCAAGCCCGCCAAGGATTGACCTTAACCCGGCGGCAGAGAATCAACATCGAGGGGCCCCGCGGGGCCCCTTTTTTTATCTCCCCTGGCGCAGGCGCTTGAGCGCCTCCACGCAGTCATAGGGGACGGCCATGGAGCCGCGACCGGTGCCGATGCCGATCCCCTCCTCGATGCCGTGGTAATCCGAGCCGCCGGTCCAGACCATTCCCCTCTTGAGAGCCAGGGCGCGCAGGTAGGCGCTCTCCTGATCGGAGCAGATGTTGTTGTACGCCTCCAGGCCGTCCAGTCCCAGGGCGCTGAGCGCGTCGATCACCCCGACCAGGGTGCCGCGCTCGGCCGAGATGGTGGTCGGGTGCGCCAGCACCGCCACCCCTCCCAGCCTCCGGATGACGGCCAGCGCTTCCTCTGCCGGGAAGTAGAGCTTGGGCACGTCGCAGGGGACCAAGTAGCGGTCGAAGGAGTCCTGCATGTTGCGGGCAAGCCCCTTGGCGATCAGGACCTGGGCGATGTGCGGTCGCCCCAGGGCGCCGCCGGCGAGCGCCGCCGCTTCCTGGCAGGAGATGGATCCCTTCCCCTCCAGGGCGAGTTTTTCGTTGATCCTGCCGATGATCGCCTCGCCCCTGGTCTCCCGCTTTTCCCGGAACTCCCCCAGGGTTTTCAAGAGGCCCGGGTCGCTGTGGTCCAGCAGGTAGCCGAGGAGGTGCACGTCGCGGTAGGGTCCGAACGCCACCGAAAGTTCCAGGGCGGGGAGCACCTCCAGGCCGCAGGCGGCCCCGGCCTCGAGCGCCTCGTCGATGCCGTCCACCGTGTCGTGGTCGGTGAGGGCGATGGCCTTGAGTCCCAGCCCCGAGGCGAGGGCGACCAGCTCGGCGGGCGTGCGTACGCCGTCCGAGTAGCTGGAGTGCAGGTGCAGGTCGATCAGGTTTTTCATGTCGGTCTCCGTTTTCGTGGGTCGCTGGCCATTATAGGTATTTTCGGCTTTTGCGCAACCGCTAAGCTCCCTCACTAATCAGTTGCCTTGGGGAATCGCTTTCTGTATAAGGATGCATGTAGCTTGACGTTAGGGAGTTAAAAGGGGAGTCCGTTGGCAAAAGGAAAAGGCATGGCGGTTGCCGTTACCGCGCTGGTGATCTTTATCCTCGGTGGAGTCGCCACCTTTACCGGGCTCGGCCTGCTCGCGTTCATGAGGGATCGTGACCTGTTCGGCCTGGGCGACGGTCGCAGCATGGGTGTCTCCCTGGTCTGCCTGGGGCTCATCGGGTCCATCCTCGGCGTCTTCATCATGCGTGTTTTCCGGAACCGGGCCTAGCGTGCGGGACGACCAGATCCCTCAGGCCATGGCGATCCTGACGGAGGCCGTGAAGCGGTGGCCCTCCCCGGCGGTCACCATCGTGGCCACCAGGGATCACGACCCTTTCAAGGTGCTGGTTTCCTGCATCCTTTCGCTGCGCACCCGGGACCAGACCACCGCCGAGGCCTCCCAGCGCCTGTTCGAGCTGGCGGACACGCCGGAGCGGCTCGCCCGTTTGAGCGCCGTCCAGATCGAGGAGGCCATCTATCCGGTCGGCTTCTACCGGAACAAGGCGCTCCAGATCCTGGAGATCTCCCGGCGGCTCGCCGAGTTCCATGGAGGACGCGTCCCAAGCGATATGGACGGGCTGCTCCAGTTCAAGGGTGTGGGGAGGAAGACCGCGAACCTGGTGCTGACCCTAGGGTTCGGAAAACCCGGGATCTGCGTCGATATCCACGTGCACAGGATCTGCAACCGGTGGGGCTACTTAAGCACCCGGACCCCCGACGCGACCGAGGCCGCCTTGAGGAAAAAGCTGCCGCCCGAGTACTGGATCGGGATCAACGACCTTCTGGTGACTTTCGGCCAGAACCAGTGCACGCCGATTTCTCCCCGCTGCTCCAGCTGTTCGCTGCGGAGTCTCTGCGACCGGGTGGGGGTGCTCAAATTCCGTTAATCCGGGATTGCACTCCGCGGCCGTTCATCGTATAATGAAACCTCGTTTTGCTGGACAGTAATCTGATCAACCCTCGCGTCGCGGGGCTGACTGTTATCCGCTGATGCCCGCGCATCAGCCACCTATGGGGGATACTATGCTGAAAAAGATTGGTTTTGTAGGTTTGGGGACCGTTGGCATCCACATGGCCGCCAACCTCGCCAAGTCGGACTATCATCTGACCGTTTTCGATGAGGATGCTCAAGCGGTCGCCGAACTCGCTAAGCTCGGGATAAGCGTCGGCGCCACGCCGATGGCGACCGCGAAGGGACAGGACCTGGTCATCGTCATCGTGCCCGAGAGCGAGTTCCTGGTCTTTGGCGCCGGTGGGGTACTGGAGGGGATCGATCCGGGAACCATCCTGGTGGACATGGGGACTCACTGCATCGAGACCATCGAGCGGATGGCCCAGGAGGCGATCAAGCGCCGCGTCATGTTCCTGGAGGCTCCGGTCTGGGGGAGCAAGGAGCATGCGGCGAACGGGCTGCTCACCATCCTCGCGGGCGGGGACGAGTCCCTGCTCGGGCGCTGCCGGGAGCCTTTTTCCTATTTTGGCCTGAACATCATCCATGTCGGCAAGATCGGCGACGCGACCAGGATGAAGCTGATCGTCAACATGCTGCAGGCCGAGATGATGCAGTCGCTCTCCGAGGGTCTGGTCTTCGGCGCCAAGATGGGATTCAAGGCGGACAAGATCCTGGAGGTGCTCGACTCGGGCGGCGTTGCCTCGCCGCTGTTCCATTCCAAGGGGCGCAGCATCGCGCGCGGCGACTTCAGCCGCAACCTGGCGCTCAAGTATGTCCACGCCCAGCTGGAGCGGGTGTTGGAGACCGCGGCGACTCTCGATCTGGAGCTTCCCGCCGCCAAGACCGTCTGCGGAATCTACGCCCAGGCCGTGGCGGACGGCAGGGGGGAAGAGGATTTCTCCGCGATCGTGAAACTTTTGCGCAAATAAGTTTCCGATCCGCTCAAATGTTAAGAAGGCGCCCCAAAAAGGGCGCCTTTTTTCGTTCCGGCTTCAATTCCCTGAACTGCCGGCGCGATGCGGCGCCAGGGGCTGTCTGGCCCCGCGAGATAGTTCAACCGTGCCCAGCGGGCCGTCGCCCATCCCGTTCAACTCTGGAAACCTGAGCGCTGAGCCCCTGTTGCAGTCGCTTCTTCCGGGCGGTGGCTCTTATTTGAACACGAGCATGGTCGCGGTCTGGTTCAGGTGCCCGATGAACTGTTCCCCATAGGTGCTGAAGCCGACCGTCGGGCAGCCGCTGAATAACCCGCCGTACTCCTCGGTCGCTTCATTTTGCTCCAGTTCCAGGGTGCGCAGGATGCAGTTGAAATTCACGATTCCGGAAACGGTCCCCAGTTTCGCCCTGGCTTCAGCGAGCGCCTTCCTGGTGTCCTCGATGATATTCGTCGCTTCCAGCAGCGACAGTTCCATTCCCTCCATCACCCCGCAGTAAAAGAGCATGCTGCTCCCCTTGATGCGTTGCGGGCTGCGCACGAACGGTTCCCCGTCGATGACGAGCCCTAACGGGTTATGGGTAAACCTGCCGGCGGCGTCCTGGACCGAAATCCCCAGTGCTTCGGCATAGGCCGCCGCAGCCGGCTTGTGGTCGAATTCGACCACTTCCCGGTTCGCCTCGTTGGCCCTGGTCACCACGAGTTTTCTCGGGAGGATGCTGAAGCTCTGGGTCTTTATGAAGGAGAATTCGCTCCCCGGTTTCAAAAGAGCCAGGACCGCGGCGTTGCGGTAGCTTTTGCCGTTCGCGTAGACATAAGTCGCGGCGAATTTCAGATCATCGCCTGCCGAACCGCCGATGAAGGTGACATCGGTCAAGTCGCCGATCCTGTCGATCAGCTTTTCCTCGGCGCCGGAAAGCCCGTCTACCAGCACGAGGCCCAAGTACTTTTTCGGATTCAGGTCGAGCATCGGGGTGCCGAACCGTTTCTCGAAGCTGGCGAAGGCGAGTTCCACCCCCGATTCATCATGCAGCTCCTCAATGACGGAGATCTCGACCTCGCTGATCGCCTGGGCGTTGAAGGCCATGGCGGAGACCGAATTCTTCAGCATTTTGCCGCTGGCTATTTCACCGGCGGTGGAACAGCCGAAGACCGTTGCCGTGGGAAAAGCCTGCTGCATTTTGCGGCTGACGGCCTCCGGCGCATGCCTGGAAGACGCGAAATAGAGCACCATTTTGGGCGCCATGTGCTTGAACTGTTCCCGGAGATCCTGGATGACCAGGTCCACTGATTCCTTGGTCGAATATGCCGATACTATATTCATACTGTTTACTCCCGGTTGGTTGTTATTTGAAATCCTTCAGCAGTGCCTCGAGCTTGCTGATCACCGCTGGGTCGTCGTCCGATAGCGGAGTGAACTTCCTCGGATCGATTCCTTTCAGCATCAACTTAGTCCGTATCACCCCTTGCAGCAGGACGTTTTCCTTTGCTCTTTGTTCGATAATGGCGTCGATCATATGCTTGATTTTGCCGGCCATATGTTGTTGCCTCCATGGTAAATGGTTTTGAAATATGAGTTTATTGGGCCCGCCAGCTGCCGGATCGTTAGGGGTAAACGATTGCCGCCTGAGTCGGCGATATTGCTCAAGTGCCCAAAGCGGCGTCCTCTATAGATCCATTCGGTTTATCCAGCGAAATCTTCAATGATAATTCCTTATAAACTTGTAATGCAATTGGTTCTCTTGGGAAACCGGCGGCCTTCACAAGCGCTCGTTTCAAGGGGAGGGCGCGATGTGGAGGAGCGGAGGAGCGGAACTCCATCTAAAGCATTGCCGGTCAGCCCGCTACATGGTATCTATTGGTCTTGCATCGCGCCGGGGAAGCCCGGCGCTAATCGGTAAGGAGTCGACCATGACCAACAATGATGTGTTCCGCAGGCTGCGCTACGCGCTCGACCTGAGCAATCCGACGGTGATCGAAATTTTCCGGCTCTCGGGCCAGGAGCTGGGGCAGGCCGAGGTGATGGACCTCCTTAAGAAGGAGGATGACGCAGGGTTTCGCGAGTGCGACGACAGGTCCCTGGGGAATTTCCTGGATGGGCTTATCGCCCTCAAGCGCGGCCAGAGACCGGGGGAACCCGCGCCGGCGCCCAAGGTCGGGACCCATCTTTCCAATAACGACATCCTGAAAAAAATCAGGATCGCCCTGGAATTCAAGGAGCCGGACATGCTCGAGATGTTCCAGCTGGCCGAATTCCCGGCCACCAAATCGGAACTGACCGCACTGTTTCGAACCAAGGGGCACGACAAGTACAAGGAGTGCGGCGACCAGCTGCTCAGGAATTTCCTGAAGGGGCTGACCATCAAGTTCCGGGACGTCAACCCCGCGTGAGTGGAGTCGATCATCGGGCGCCCGCCGGATGGCGCCGGTCCGAGCGCCGTTTGGGCGCGGCGAGGGGGGCTCGTGGATAACCAACAAAACGAAGAGAGCTTGAATCTCGGGCCTGGCCTGGCCCGCATTCGCCGGCGGCGCTGGTTGCTCTGGCTGGTGCTGATCGGCTATCTGCCGACCATGTGGACGACCCAGAAAATCACCCATTCCTTCCAGGGCTCCCTGCCGGTCTTTTTCGTCTGGTTCCTGCTCCTGCTGGTGGCCGTGGTGTTCTCCGCGCTGGCCAAGTGCCCGCGCTGCGGCAAGCAGTACCACCTGAACGGCATGATCCTGCTCTACCTGCGCAGATGCCTGCACTGTCAGCTCCCCATAACCGCGGACAGGAGTAAGGCGATTGGCAATTGACGATTGACAATTGACAATTAAAAAAATAATATCTGAGGGACGCACGCCATGGATCAACGACCCGGCGGGCATGACAGGGGTTAAGGACGCTTTTCCGGCCAGACATCACGCCATATCATGTGGAGGTAATGGGTATGAAAAGAAGGGCTTTCTTGAAACTGGTCGGCCTGTCGGTGCTGTTCCATCACTGGCTGTTGCGCGGGGTCTCCGCGGCGCAGGGCCCGGTTGTGGCGGTCGCCGAGGGGAAGGACTACGCCCGGGTGACGCGCAACGCCATAGCCGCATTGGGGGGGATGGGCCGCTTCGTCAAGAAGGGCGACCTGGTTGTGGTGAAGCCTAACATGGGGTGGGACAGAACCTCGGAGCAGGCCGCCAACAGCAACCCGGTCGTGGTGCGGGCGGTGGTTGAGGAGGCGCTACGCGCCGGAGCGCGCAAGGTGAAGGTATTCGACCGCTCCTGCAACGACGAGCGGCGCTGCTATGTGAACAGCGGCATGGCCGCGGCGCTCAAGGGGATGAAGAACGTCGAGCTCAAGTACATCGAAACGGAGCGCTTCAGAAAAGTGGCGCTCAAGGGGAAGGCGCTGAGCGAGTGGGAGCTCTACGACGAGGCCCTCGACGCCAACGTATTCATCAACGTCCCGGTCGCCAAGCACCACGGGCTGACCAAGCTGACCCTGGGGCTCAAGAACGTCATGGGGGTCATGGGAGGGAACCGCGGCTCCATCCACAAGCATATCGACGAGGCACTCGCCGACGTGAACAGCGTGCTCAAGAGCCACCTGGTGGTGATCGACGCCACCCGGGTGCTGGTCGCCCACGGTCCCCAGGGCGGCAGTCTCGCCGACGTTAAATTCCTCAACAAGGTGATCGCCTCCAGCGACATCGTCGCCGCCGATGCCTACGCGACGACCCTGTTCGGCCACCGTCCCGAGGATATCTCGGTCACCGTGGCGGCGCACCGGCGCGGCCTCGGCGAGATGGACCTGAAAAAAGTACGCATCGTCCGGGCCTGACCGGTCATGAAAAAGATCACCAGCGCCAGGGTCTCCCAGTTGCTGTTTCTGCTCGCGTTTCTGGTGCTGTTCGTGCGGACCGAATACCGCGGCTCCGACACCATTTCCGCCGCCATCAACAGCTTCTTCCGGGCCGACCCGCTGGTGGCTCTGAGTTATCTGGCGGCCACCCGAAGCTTCACCTGGCTGCTGTTTCCGGCGCTCTTGACCGCGCTCTTCACGGTAATCCTCGGGCGTTTCTTCTGCGGCTGGATCTGCCCGCTCGGCACCGTGCTCGACCTGATCACGGTCCGGATCAAGAAGAGCGCGCCGATCAGGCTCCTCAGGGGGAACCTCAAGTACTGGCTGCTACTGCCGATCCTCTCCTGCTCCATTTTCCAGCTGAACCTCTCCGGCCTCCTCGACCCCATCGCCATCCTGGTGCGCGCGCTGACCTTTTTCTTTTACCCGCTTTTCGGCGACGCTGCGCGCAGCAGCTGGGTCGAGCTGTACCGGCTCCTGGGCGAGCGCCGCGATCTCCTGGCCCCGGCCTTCGGCCTGTTGCGCGACCACCTGCTTCCCTTCCGCGAGACCTTCTACCCGCTTGCCTTCCTCTCCGCGGTCATGTTTCTGGCCATCCTTTTCCTGGAGCGCTATGAATCCCGCAACTGGTGCCGGAACCTCTGCCCGCTCGGGACGCTTTTGGGCCTTCTGGGCCGGTTCTCCCCCCTGAAACGGGCCCCCTCCAAGCTCTGCGGCGACTGCCAGGCCTGCCGCTCGCTCTGCCCCACCTCGTTCGACGCGGATCTTTTGCAAAAGGAGGAGTGCATCCTCTGCCTGGAGTGCCAGCGCGCCTGCCCCAAGGACCGGGTGCGCTTTAGTTTCGCACGCCCGGGATCAGATGGTCGGGACTTCCTTCCCGAGCGGCGCGTGCTTCTGGGCGGACTGCTCACCGGCGTGTTCCTGGCCGGCTCCTTCCGTTTCCGCCGCCCCGAGGCCCAGAGCCGCCTGCTGCGGCCTCCCGGGGTGAAGGGGGAGGGTGAGTTCCTGGAAAAATGCGTCCGTTGCGGCGAGTGCATGAAGGTCTGCCTCCGGGGCGCGCTCTATCCGGCCATCGCCCAGGCCGGAGTGGTCGGGGTGTTCACCCCCGTGCTGACGCCGAGGCTTGGCTACTGCGAGTATAACTGCACCCTGTGCGGTCAGGTCTGCCCGACCGGCGCCATTCCCAATCTCCCGGTGCCGGAGAAGAGGAGGGCGGTGATCGGAAAGGCGGTATTCGACAAGAACCACTGCCTCCCCTACGCCCGAAAGACCAACTGCATCGTCTGCGAGGAACATTGCCCCATCCCCCAGAAGGCGATCCGCTCCGAGTTGGTCGAGGAGATCGGCCTGGACGGCAAGCGGATCCGGTTGCAGAAGCCGTACCTGGTGGAGGAGCTTTGCAACGGCTGCGGGATCTGCGAAAACGTCTGTCCGCTGGAGGGTAAATCCGGGGTCGAGGTGTTCGCCGTCAAGGACAAGACGCCGCTCCAGGAGTCGGCGTCCGTGGCGGAGCAGGAGAAGGGCGGTGGGGCGGAGGATCCCTACCGGTGAGGATTATTGGCGCGGTATCGAAGCGGAAAAACTAATAGAACGCGGATGACGCGGATTGAGCGGATTTTCGCAGATAAAAACAGAATTCGGGTTTAAACCTTTTCAGTTTTTAGATCCGCGCGAATCCGCTCAATCAGATGTGTATCCGCGTTCTATTGCCTTGCCTGATTCCGCTCAGCTCTGCGGGCGGGGGGGAGTTGGGGCGCCCATGCGCTCGAATGGCGGCGTGGCGCTCCTGGCGCGCTGCAACTCGTCCAGGGCCTGCGTCAGGTTTTGCTGCAGGCTGTCGCCGTCCACCTGGGCCTTGCGCAGGAACTGGGCAATCGCATCGATGCTTATGGGTGACAGGTTGCCGGCCAGGGTGTCATGGATCTGCTTTATGTCGAACTGGTAGGCGCGGAAGTCGCGCTTAATCTCGCTCCCTGCCTCCGCTATCGCGTCGAAGTTCTCAATCGGTGCGGCGCTCCGTTGTTCCTGCGGTTTTTCGGTCTGCTTAGGGGCGCCCGGCCCCGGTGTCTGGGGTGGCGCCGCGAAATAATCCCTGCCTCTCGAATGCATCCCATCGGCGTGCGCTAGCAAGCGTTTCCCTATCTCTTCCATCCTGTCGACGCTGAAGGAATAGGCATCAAAAGACTGCCGCAAATCGAGATCCGCCGAGACGGCCAATTCATTCAGGGCTGCCTCCGTTGCCGCCGTCCGCAGTTGCGCCTCGCGATAATCGACCTCCACGTTGAGCAGGGTAGAGCTCATCCTCGCCTTGCGCTCGGCGCTGCTGGCGCAACCGGTCAAAAGGGTGATTGTGGCTATGAACAGTGAGGCGAGAAGGGTGACGGTCCGGATTATCGGTCTCATGGCTGGCCTCCTTGGAGTTATGCAGCGACGCGTTAATGATATATAAGGATTCCGGGCTGTCAACGCGTTCCCAGGCCATTCCGGAGTAATCCTGTCGGCGTCCGGCTGCTGCGGAAGGGCCAGTCTTTGATACACTTCAGTCACCGTCGCATCCCGACGGAATTGATTAAATGAATCCGGAGGTCTGACATGAAGTGGTGTCTTTTGGCCGTCATGATGGTGCTGATCGCCCAGGTCGCGGAGGCGAGAATGGTAACTAAAACCGTGGAGTATCGTCAGGGGAGTACGGTCCTTGAGGGGTACCTGGCCTATGACGATTCCGTCCAGGGGAAGCGGCCCGGCGTGCTGGTAGTTCATGAGTGGACCGGCATCGGGCCGTACGTGAAGAAGCGGGTCGAGCAGTTGGCGGCTCTTGGGTACCTGGCGTTTGCCGCCGACATCTACGGCAAGGGCGTGCGGCCGGCCACGCCGGAGCTTGCCGCCAAGGAAGCCGGCAAGTACCGGGGCAAGGATCGTAGTTTGATCAGGGCTCGGGCTCAGGCGGGTCTCGACCAGCTGGCGGGGCTTGCCGAGGTGGACCCCCGCCGCATAGCCGTCATCGGCTACTGCTTCGGCGGCACGGCGGCGCTGGAGCTGGCCCGAAGCGGGGCCCAGCTTGCAGGCACGGTCAGCTTTCATGGCGGTCTCGACACCCCGATCCCCGCGGACGCGTTGAAAATCAAGGGCAAGGTGCTCGTCCTGCACGGGGCGGACGACCCGAATGTCCCGCCGGAGCAGGTGGCGTCCTTTCAGCAGGAGATGCGGATGGCCAAGGTGAACTGGGAGATGGTTTACTATGGTGGCGCCGTGCACAGCTTCAGCAATCCCGATTCGGGCAACGACCCGACCAAGGGGGTCGCCTACAACGCCCAGGCCGACCGGCGTTCCTGGGAGGAGATGAAACTGTTCTTCGCAGAGATTTTCGCCAAGTAGCCGGCAGGATAAACCGCCAAATTTTCACCGCAATGGAGTTTTAACCAGGCGCGCCCTGATTCACCGCATCAGATCCTTCATCCGGCCCATAAGCAGCAGGGGGCCAGGTTGAGGAGGCGGACCAGGGCGCGCAGTTGTATATCAGCTTCCCCCGCGACACAAACCTTTCCCCCACTCGCCCACGTTTCATTTAACCCAATACAATCCTGCAACATAGTGCAGCTTTTTGCGGTTTATCGAAAATATCCGCAAGTTTCTGTGGGCAAGATGTTTCCTTGATTATCGCCAATTCCACGTCGGACTCACTTAATGCGCCGTTTTTAAAGGGTAATAATTCTTTTTTATTTCCATGCAGCAATTGGCGGACTATTTGCTCATGAGAACGTGTCTTGAGCATCTAGCGAAAGGCGATTATGGAGGTTCTTGGAAGGTCACATTGGGTGAAGTCGAAGTGAGTTCTGATTCATTGATATTGAAATGGGAGACCGTATGAAAAGGTTTAAGGCAACAAAGGCGTATCTTTTGTCACTGTCGGTTCTTGGTGTTATGGCCTGCAGTTTTCCTGGAGCAGCAGTCGCTGCCACAGGCGACCTTGGATCCGCGACGGCGTTCGGAGTTTTCGGCGGAGGCGCCGGGATGACCAACCAGGGGATATATTCGGTAATTAACGGGGATATCGGTACCACGGCATCCACACCTCTTGTCACCGGATACCACGATCTGAACGCCGTATTTACCGAAACGCCACTCAATATTGGAATAGTGAACGGGACAGTACACACGGCCACCGCTCCTGCCGGTTCGGTACCGAACGCCATTGCGGCCGCAGCCGCACTCGACGCGCAAACAGCATATGACAATCTGTCTCCCGCCGCTCTCCCCGGTGGGATAGATGTCTCCACGTTGGGCGGTGGCCCGGGGCAACTCGGCAACCGTACTCTCGCCCCCGGCGTCTACCAGTCCGCACCAGGCTCGTTCGCCATACAGGGTGGGGATCTCGTGCTGGACGGTCAGGGCGATCCCAATGCGGTATGGGTTTTCCAGATGGCTACCACACTCACCGTGGGCGGACCGGGAGCAGCATTCCCCCAGAGCGTTATCCTTGTTAACGGAGCACAGGCCAAGAACGTATTCTGGCAGGTCGGCAGCCACGCAACGATCAACGAAGCAGGCGGCGGCACCATGGTAGGAACCATAATTGCTTCTTCAGGCATCTCGACCTCCACCGCCGGCAACGTTGCGGTAATGACACTGAACGGCAGAGCATTGGCCCTGCATGCTTCGGTTACGCTGGTTAACACCAACATCAACGTCCCCGGGGCGGTCGCTGTACCAGTTGTACCTGTAGACCCGCCAGTCGTTGTCGTACCGCCCGTCGTTGTAGTGCCGCCGGTTGTTGTAGTACCGCCGGTCGTTCCTGCAACTCCTGGTGTTTCCGTGACCGGTACCCAAGCTGCTGCTGTGGTAGCAACTGCTGCTACTGGTGGCGTTATCAATGTCCAGAACAATGGCGGCGCTGTTGCGGTTACTGAAAACGGAACCGGTACCATCAACGTTGTTAATAACGGCCAGTTGCTTACCGTGACCAACACCGGTAACGGTGTCGTAGCAGTCAACAACACCTGTACTGCCGCTGTGACGATCACCAACACCGGAAACGGGAATATCACGGTGAATGCAACCGGTTCACTGCCGATTACCCTTACCTACGCAGATGGTCTTGACCACGTCTACCCGTAAGATGCAGGGTATATAGAAGTAATTAGCCCTAAAGGCCGTCTTCGGACGGCCTTTTTTTGTTTGCCCAGCGTAGCGGGCAAACCCGGCCTGTTGCAAGAAACAGGCGTCGCCCCGACCAGGGGGAAGACAATCCGAATCGCAAGGGCGTTACTGGTAACGGTAGGGTCTGAAGGAAGCGATAGGAAGCAAGCTGCACTAGCGCAAGCGAACCTAGTACGGCTCAGCGGGTGGGTAAGCGTGCAAAATAGCGCAAAGCCCGATACTTGGTCAGCCCCGTTGAGAGTTTGAGGATGCGGTAGCTTGCAGGGAGTCCGAGGTAACTGGGGAAGCCTTGTATCATTCTGTGAAGTAAGCGGTAAGTGAGACTCAAGAGGAGACTCAAGGTCGAACGAAGTGGTGCAAGGTGGCAGATGAATCCGTAGTAGTGATGAAGTCCCGGCCTGAGAAAGCTGGTAACAGTCTGGAGGAGAAAACTGGGACGACCCGCGACCTAGTTCGCGGGGGGCGTCAGGCGCCAAAAGCCCTGACGTTGTGCGAAGGGAGGAAGTTCATTTGAAGGGAACTGGAACAAGAAGGTATGCTCATCTGACCACAAGCCGCCCGACGGGGCGGGGCACTTTCTTGCGGAAGACTGTGAAAGGCGATCTGCGGGAACAGGCCGGCCACTGGAGTAACCCGGGGGAGGCGTCATACATTGCCCGCAAGGGATAGAAGATGGCGCAAGCCGGGAGAAGAACCGGAAGAGGAGCAGCACCAACGAGGAAAGGGACCCCGGAAGCAGGCATGACAAAAGTGTATTACAGTCTATATGATCGCTTGCTCTCACCAGAGAGTCTTCAGCGTGCATTCAGGAAGGTGAAGTCAAACCATGGCAAGCCGGGAGTAGACGGCCAAACCGTGGAGGCGTTCGCTGAAGGTCTGCCCGATGAAATCGTCATGCTGGTCCGCGAACTGCGGGACAAGAGTTATCGCCCGCTCCCCGTCAGGCGAGTTGAAATAGCCAAGGACGGGGGTTCTGGTGTAAGGTTACTCGGTATTCCCGCTGTGCGCGACAGGATCGTTCAGCAGGCGCTTTTGGAGATTATTCAGCCAATCTTCGATCCAACGTTCCACCCATCCAGCTACGGCTATCGGCCCGGGCACAGCGCTCATCAGGCGATAGCCAAGGCGGAAATGTTCATCCGCACATACAACCTGCGCCATGTCGTGGATATGGATTTATCGAGATGCTTCGATACCCTTAATCACGATCTGATACTTGGCGGATTGCGGAAGCGGATAGCAGATGGGAGTATTTTGGGTCTGGTGCGGCAGTTTCTCCAAAGTGGGGTAATGGTAGGAGGCAGGTTCGAGGAGGTTGAGGAAGGAAGCCCTCAAGGGGGAGTTGTTAGTCCTTTTTTAGCCAATGTCTATCTGGACGCGTTTGACCAAGAGATGAAGAGACGTGGTCACCGCATCGTCCGCTACGCGGACGATATCCTTATCCTTACCCGGTCGAAAAGTGCTGCGGAAAACGTCCTGAAACAGGCAAGCCAATATCTTGAAGAAGAACTGAAGCTCACCGTCAACCAGCAGAAGACGGAAGTCGTGCACAGTAGCAACGGCGTCAAATTCCTGGGTATGGAGATATGCACGGCATACACCCGTATCCGGGATAAGAAGGTCTGCGGGTTTAAGGATAAGGTGAGGAAGATTACCCGGCGCAACTCGCCGGTTAATCTGGAGAAGGTCATAAAGGACCTTAACCCGGTTGTTCGAGGTTTTGCCAACTACTTCAAGGCAGCAAATTGCAAGGGAGTATTCAGTACGCTGGCGCAGTGGATCAGGAGACGCCTTAGAGCCAAACAACTGAAACTTTGGAAGAAGCCGAAACGGCTGCATCGAAGGTTAAGACAGCTAGGCTACAAGGGAGAGTTCAAGAAGATAAAGATGAGCTCTTGGCGAAACTCAGCCAGCCTCCTGGCACAATATGCTCTCCCCAACGACTACTTCAGAGAGCTAGGGCTTTTCGATTTGAGCCGGGTATGCACGGCAGCAACCGCCTCGTCAAAACGAGGATAGAATGGGCATGAGCCGTATACGAGGTCCGTACGTACGGTTCTGTGAGAGGGATGAGGTGAGCCTAATTAGCTTGCCTCACCCTACTCGATAT
>Ga0209125_1002017_pt1 | contig 16825 bp, 17 predicted proteins | sample BarGraIncub1131A_FD_184503 | JGI IMG/M metagenome (GOLD analysis project Ga0209125, IMG submission 184503) | Arctic peat soil microbial communities from Barrow, Alaska - Barrow Graham LP Incubations 11-31A (SPAdes) (version 2) | ecosystem: Environmental > Terrestrial > Soil > Wetlands > Peat...
ACGTTATGTCCGTGAATTAGCCAAGAGCAAAGGTGTCAAGCGTATTGTCAAATCTAAATCCATGGTCTCCGAGGAGATTTTGCTGAATGACGATTTGATTGCAGACGGCATAGACGTTCAAGAAACAGACTTGGGAGAATGGATTGTACAACTAGCTGGACAACATCCTTCTCACATGGTGTTGCCGGCGATTCATATGACGAAAGAAGAAGTCGCAGACACTTTTAGCGGTCACTTACATCGGCTGGAGCAACCGGTCATTGCGGAACTTGTGAAAACGGCCAGAGTAGAACTTCGTAAGAAATTTCTAGAGGCTGAAATGGGCATTTCAGGCGCTAACATGGCCGTCGCCGAGACGGGGACCTTGATCATGCTTACAAATGAAGGGAACGGCCGCCTTACCTCCACCTTGCCCCCTACTCACGTTTTTTTAGTGGGCATTGAGAAACTCGTGCCAAAGTTTGAGGATACGACACACATTCTTCAAGCACTTCCAAGGAGTGCAACTGGCCAGCAGATTACTAGTTATGTAAATATGATCACGGGACCTTCCCCAGCTTATTACGCTGATGGTACGGTTAAGGATAAGGAATTGCACATCGTCCTCATTGACAATGGCCGTCGAAAGATGTACAACGACGAAAAGTTTAAAAAAACCTTCCAGTGTATCCGATGCGCCTCTTGTCTTAATGTATGCCCTGCGTTCCAACTCTTGGGTGGGCATGTCTATGGGCATATTTATACGGGTGGTATTGGAACGATCTTAACGAATTTTGTCAATTCAGAAAAAGATGCCAAAAATCCACAAAATCTTTGTCTGCAATGTGGTAAGTGTACTGAAGTATGCCCCGGCAAGTTAGATATTCCACAGATGATTTTGGAAATTCGGAATCGTATGGGAGAAAAAGACGGGCTCCCAGTGGTCCAAAAATTTGCCTTGGATGTTGTTTCAAATCGGCGATTGTTTCATTCGATGTTAAGGATTGCCTCCGTTGCACAAAAACCGTTTACAAAAGGGCAGCCTGTTATTCGCCATTTACCCATGTTTCTCTCTGGGCTTACGGAAAAGAAAAGTTTGCCTGCGGTTGCCAAGGTGCCCTTCAGGGACGTGTTCTTAAAGGTCAAGCAAGAGGTGAAGAACCAAAAAGGTAAAGTCGCACTTTATGCCGGTTGCCTCATTGACTTTGTCTATCCTAAGATTGGTGAAGGGATGATTGCAGCACTCAATGAAAAAGGATATGAGGTTGTTTTTCCTGATGGGCAATCCTGTTGCGGTGCTCCGGCGACGTACATGGGAGATCGCAAAAATGCACGGAAGTGTGCGATCATGAATATTGAAGCACTAGAAGCAGAAAAGGTGGATTATGTTGTCACCGGATGTCCAACCTGTACCCATGCTCTGATCGATAGCTTCAAAGAACTCGTCCAAGATGATCCAGCCTTATTAGCCCGCGCTGAAGAGCTGAGCAGTAAGTCCAGAGACTTCTCCAAATTGTTATTTGATTTGGGAGGATTAACCCCTGGCGGAGACGGAATACCCATGAAGGTCACGTATCATGATTCCTGTCATCTGAAACGATCGATGGGAGTATATGCTGAACCCCGAAAGCTTTTGTCAGATACAGCAGGGGTGCAACTTATCGAAATGAAAGAATCCGATCGGTGCTGTGGTTTTGCCGGATCTTACTCTATAAAATTCCCTGAGATATCGGGACCCATTTTGGATCGTAAGATGAAGAATATTGAAGAGACGGGTGCAGATGTTGTGGTTGTGGATTGTCCGGGATGTTTAATGCAAATTTCTGGGGGCTTAGATAAGAAAAATCCTAAGATAAAAGTGATTCACACCGCTGAACTTCTTTTAGAGAAACGAAAAAAATAAAACAAGAACAAAAAATAGAGAGCTGGAAGGTGGAGCTCTGAGACCTTGCAAGGAACGTAACTGCCCTTCTACGGCGTCTTCAACTCATTGGGGCGGGATTGGTCTTGCAACGACCCCTCCGTGAACACAGCAGGCCGTTGCAAGAACGAGAACAATTTAGGACCTCAAGGGATTACAATCCCATGAGGCCTTCCATTTACCAGTTCAGAAGCGTAAGTTTAGGGCATAAGTGCCTCTTGCGGGGAGCCCTCGCTGAGGCTTGGCGCTAGCCAGGTTATCAACAATAAATAATAATAATAATTGTTGATGCTTTGAGGGAATATTAAACTTTAAGGGAACATCTTAAACAGTAGGAGGAAATCGTAAGGAAAAGGAGAATAATATAGGTCAGGACCGGAACAATTAATCGTTCTGTGTATTAGACCTCGCGATTAGGAGGATACAAACTTGATCCAAGCCATTCTCTTTGAACTTGAGGGAACATTGATAAATATTGATACGGCTGATTTCATGCGTAATTACCTTGGAATCTTGGCCCCTCGCTTTGCGCATCTTATTTCACCTGATAAGTTTTCCAAACAACTCTTAAAATCGATGGAAACTTCGCAAAGTGAACCGAAACCAGGACAGACAAATATGCAGACGTTTTACGACGACTTTAGTAAAGCAACGGGGCATTCCTTTCAAACACTACGGCCACTCTTCGAGGCATTTTATGAATCCGATTTTCCAGCATTACGGTGTCTAGTTCAGGCTATTCCTCAAGGGGCTAAAGTGGTGGAATATGCCATTCAACAGGGATTTTTAACGGCTCTTGCCTCGAATCCTGTGCTGCCATTATGTGCCATGCAGGAAAATGTACGCTGGGCTGGGCTTATGCCTGAACAATTCAAGGTTATTCCTGCCCTAGATAATTTCCATTTTTTTAAATCCCAACTGGAATTTTATCAAGAAATTGCTGATAGTCTTGGCGTTACACCTGAAAGTTGCTTACTAGTCAGTGGTCAGCCACGAGATATTATATGCCAAGGCCTGGGGATGAAAATGTTTTTTGTAGGACCAAGAGAATCAGAGGACCAGGCTGAATACGCTGGCAATCTTGATGATCTCTTCCACTTAATTAGTCAAGGGAATTTATAACGACTGGCAAGAGAAGGGACAGATCAGTGTGGGAATACTTTGCCAGCCCGTACTCAAAACGATAAGATACCAAGATCTCCCTGTTCCCTCGGTACGAATGGCTCAGTTATTCTATGAGTTTCTTGACCGTTATAACGAGTGGAAAATTGCGATACTTCAAGAAACCGCGGGGATGTTTATTCTTATATTCCTAGGGTTATGTAGTCTGTTTCTTCCTTGGCTTTTGCCAGGGAGAGGCTTAATTATGAGTATTGTCTTGCTAGTACCTTTCTATTTCGCGACACGCCACTACTTAGAGGTAACTGAGCGGGTGAGTCACTTATACGTGAATGTACATGTTTTGCATCATCATTTAATGGGTAAACTTGAGGTGGGCTTTTGTAATCACTTGGAGTCTTGTCATTGCGTTGAGAATTTCCAACGCTATGTTGAAGAAAAATATGGTATTTCATTATATAGCGATTCGTTTTAGTTGATATTATGGGCAAATGGTTGAAAGAGTATATTAAGATGACTATTTGCTATAGTCAGTGAGAAATGCTAAGATGAATCTTAATTTAACAACATTATATTTTAGGAGGCGTTCTATGAAAAAGTATGTTTGTTCTGCTTGTGGTTATGTTTATGATCCTACCGTTGGAGATCCTGACTCTGGTATTGCACCGGGTACTGCTTTTGAGGATATCCCGGCTGATTGGGTTTGCCCACTTTGCGGAGTAGGTAAAGATGAATTTGAAGTTTCTGAGTAACTGATCATAGAGTACATTTTCACAGTACGACAAAAGGGAAAAGCGAACGAGTTCGCTTTTCCCTTTTGTCGTACTGTCAGAAAGTATAAACTAACGTATATAACTAAAGTTCCATGATCGCAGCTTCATCCCGATCCAGTTTTTCCATACATACTTTAAAGCGCGTTCGCAAGACAGAATCACTGGTTGCCTCCCTCATTTGACGCAAGAGATCGATGGTTCGTCTGAAAACGCTAATGATGTCACCCTCATCTAGGTTACATAAGGCTTGTACTTCAACAAACGTTTTGCCTTGACTCCAGGCGTAGGTAATCCCCGCCACGCGTGGGTCGTATCTGACTGAGTCTTGCCCACAAATGCTTTGGATGTACTCGTAGATGGCTTTGACCGGTGTGGTATCAAAAACTTCGGCCCGCTGAAACATATCATTTTTCCTAGCTTCGAAGTCTACGCTAGATAGCATGGCGTTGAGTTGATCGTCATCGACTTGTGTGAATACGTCTGAGTACATAAGTTCAGTGACCAGAAGTTCTTGGACGTAAATACGACTGGCACAAGTACCACGAGGCAGGAGCTCATCTTCGCGTAAATAGCCCATTTGACGAAGGTGATTTTTTTTGTATTCAAATTCTCGTAGAAAAGTATTTTCCTCTGGAAGGGCGGCTAAGGCGGTTAAAAGCTCTTTATGGCGCTGTTGCAACTTTAAGTAGATTTTGCTATGGTCCCGACAGTTATCTTGCTGTTCTGAAGTGCATTTCTTCGGTGGTAGGGATAACAGCTTGTCCCATGCCTTGATCTTTCGAGCCATTTCTCGGCCGTATACACGAGTTTGCTTTCGGGGGCCTAAAGCCTTATATGTCTTCTTGAGCCTCACTAATTCTTTCAACTTGGGGTGATATTTCAAAGGACATATAAACGTTCCAACTGCTTCGCAGAGATGGTGTTGCGCGCCTTCAAGCTGTTGCTGAATTTGGGCTAATTCGTCATGAAGATGTTTGGAGCTTAAGTGGTAACTATAAGCAGCAAAGCTTTTTTGAAAGTACGTTTCAATTTGATCTTGCGTCAGCGTCGCGGTGAGATTAAGAACGGTATTATAAGTCAGTCTAAATTGACTAGTTAAGGGCTCAAGGCGATTTAGCTGGAATTTCGGTGGTGGACTTTTTTCCATATAAGCTAAGTCGACGAGTGCAAAAGAGAACCCTTTCTCATCAAGACCTCTTCGCCCGGCACGACCAGACATTTGAAAGAATTCATGATTCGCAAGCGGACGGAAGTTGTGTCCATCATATTTATTAAGGGAGTCAAAACAAACTGCTTTCACGGGGTAATTAATGCCAACGCTAAACGTTTCAGTGCAGTAGAGCACCTTAATTAATCGTTCTAAGAAAAGTTCTTCAACGACAACTTTCTGGGCGGGGAGCAGGCCAGCGTGATGATAGGCAATCCCTTTGGAACATAAACGCTTGAGCTGGCGAGTCGACGACGACCAGTCAGTTTCAGATCCAAATAGCAACAGGAATTTCTGTTCAACAATGCGACGTTCGGGAGAGTTTAAATAACTGGCTATGGTCGATAATTCCATGGCTTTTATGGCACATTGCTTTCGACTAAAAACGAAAAATAGTGCCGGGAGATGCTCACGTTGAATCGTGCGGATGAGGTCTAAGTGTGTTGTTGGTCCAAAGGGGTTCTCTTCGTTAATACGGTCTTTGAGTTTTTGCCGATAATAATGCCACAGTTGATCATAATCGACAAGGCCCGTGTCTTTCGTGTAGTAAAAGTATTCTAAAGGGACAACCCGCTTGGATTCTTCGATGAGTGCAACCTCTTCATGCCTTATAGATTTAATCCAATCCACTAGATGCTGGGCATTAGCAATCGTCGCACTTAAACCTAGGATTTTCATTTTGGCAGGCGCTAGAATAATAGATTCTTCCCACACCGTTCCGCGTTCCTCGTCATTAAGCCAATGGATTTCATCAAAAACAATATGAGATACAAACTCAAGATTAGGATCTTCCGTGATGACTTGGTTGCGGAAGACTTCGGTCGTCATGATCAGAAGAGGAGCGGTCGGGTTCAGTACAACATCCCCCGTCATAATACCGACGGCTTCTTCTCCGAACTGTGCTTTAAAGTCTCTGTATTTTTGATTACTTAGCGCTTTAATGGGCGCCGTATAGATCACTCTTAAATGTTCATTCATTGCTTTTTCAATCAAATAATCAGCCACAAGAGTTTTACCAGTGCCTGTGGGGGCGGCAACAATGACGGATTTTCCAGCGTCAATAGCATCGAGTGCTTCTTCTTGAAAAGAGTCGAGGGTGAATTCGTGGTAAGTGCGCTTAGACATGTTCGTCAGCTCTTTTCTGATTTCGTTTTACTTATTTTAACAAAATGGTGAATAATGGTCAACTTTACTCTGAAAATGGTCTGAATGACCACCAGCATCCATATGATGAAACTAGAGACAAGGCTAAGGGTAAGGGTAAGGCTGGGAGGGGGATCAGCGGTGTCTTCGTTGCGATTAGATATTGAGCAAGCGATGGGACTCAAGTTTCCAGTAAGAAACGGAGAATCAATCGTTCGGTTTGAAGAGTCAATGGAAATTCCACGTGCAGCTGAAATGTTAATGCAGGGATTATATCGAGATCCTGAAAGGGTACGCGAAGGCTTCAAATTATTGCATCAAGAAACCGGATCGCTGATTGATATTCTAATGCCACGGCGCTCCCGTTTGCGTGAGTGGGCTGATGCTCTACCGGATCGCCCAAAAGACGCGGAATCTTTCATAAAAGAGACGACAGACCAACTGTTAATCAGAGAACAACGTTTAGCTAAAGCTGAACGAGACTTAGTGGATCAACTAAAAGAGTGTGGGCTAGAGGATATTTTCCCGATTCCTCTAACTGCTTTTGGGCTTTGTAATTATCGAGATCCGAGCGTTAAGCTATTTCTAAAACCCCTAGGGAGGTTTGCGGAAATTCTGCAAATGAATCCTGAATCCTTACGACAGGCGGTGCGTGTCCATTTTATTTTTTTACTCCTTTTAGTCGCAGGACAAGACTTAGACGGACAAGGTTATTCCAGGGGCGGAGAAGATGACGTCATCCATTGGATCACGAGTGTATATACGATGCGATATCTAAAAAGCCAATCGACAGAACTGCTTCAATGCTATCAAGAGTGGGTTAAAACCTGGGGCGGAAAAATACCAAACCAAAGCCTTATTAACGAACCAACGTGCGAAAAAACGCGTGCTACCATGGTTTTCTGGCGGCGTCAGTTAAACATAAGTTGGGAAGAATGCTGGCACATTACGAATCAACTGGAAAGAACTGAAACAATTTTGGTTTAGAGAAATTATGGCCATTCCGCTAGTTCATAGGGCTTTATAATTTCTAACCGATCCTCGACTAGTTTCAAAATTCCGCATTTTTTCCATCCATTAATGGAGCGGTTAACATACTCTCGACTCGTCCCGATCATACTGGCTAGGTCGCGATGAGTGAGTGATGCATCCACAAATATTGGTTGCCCGGGCTTGCTGGCAGGCTGCGCAAGGCGCAGGATAAGGGCAGCAAGTATTCCTGCCGTAGAACGGTTCGTTAAAATCCTGATGAACTCCTGGGCAAGCCTTAAGCGCCGGCTCAAAGTGCGGATGAGTGCCATAGAGAGGGCAGGATTCACTTCCAATATGCCAGGCATCACTTCATTATGTAGGACTAATAGAGTACTGTCTTCAAGGACTTCAGCCGTTGCTGGGTAGGAACCATCTTCTAGTAGTAAAACCTCCGCGAAGCAGTCATAGGGGCCACACCAATCTAAAATCTGTTCATCACCTTCAGGGGTTGATTTACTGAGCTTAACTTGTCCAGATAGGACAAAATAGACGGATGATCCAATCTCCCCTTCAATAAACAATAATTGTCCACGACGGTAGCGACGTTCTTTTAAATGAGGGAGCAAGAGAGAAATATCTTTAGGGGTTAAGGAGGAAAACAGTGAAAAACGGAGGAGCTCTTCAGGTTTAAGCACGAATTGTACCTCATTTCTGATCTCACCGTGGATGTTTTGCATAAAATAATGAAGAAACTTATCATCATTTTCACAGTTTGCCAAGTAAACTCATTCACAATACAGGTGTGAGGAGGAATCGTGTGTGGCTAAAATAGAATTCACTGAGGTGCGCATACAATCGACCATCACCACCCCTTTTCGGGTCGTGGCGATCTTTACAGGCATCGTATTGGCTGTAATCATTGTAATCAATGCAACTTAATCAGAGGGGCAAAATTATTTGAGCGGGTGGGAGGGCGCGGCACTCACTTGTTGCATAGCACGAACAACCTCTGTCATAATACGCGCTTTGTCTGTCGTTGACTCGGATTCAAACCGAGTCATAATTTCACCACGTATAGAAACATAATAACGCGCTGGCAAACGATTTAAGGCTAGTGCCATAATATCAGCCTGACATTGTTCACATGAACATGATAGTATAGTCTTATGGAGGCATTCCTGCAGTGCTTGGCGTACAGAAGTTTCGGTATAATTGATGAGCTCGAACATAATAGCGAGGTCACTTCCTTTGACTATTTGATACTAGTAATAATAAAGGCTAAATGAGCAAAGAACAAGTCATGAAAGAGCATCCTCATCAGAAGATGCTCTAATTGCTTGTTGAAAATCATTGGCTTATTTTTTGAGTTTGCTCGTTAAATCCTGCCAGAAACGATTTGTTTCATAACCTAGACGCCAAATGGCAATGCCTTTTAGGCGATAACTTTTGACGAAGCCCAAACGAATCTTGGCGGATAGTTCATTTTCATACCAGACTGTATGTCTAACGCGTCCTTTCCAATAATATAAATAGGGCTCAACGGCGGGGTCAGACCAAAGGACGCGTGCATTGGTCTTAGCGACCAATTCTGGAATATCTCGCATGGGAAGAATTCCAGTGGGTTCGCTAGACCAATCGTAGCCATATACAGGAATCCCCAAGAGTAATTTTTCCCGAGGAATGTAGATCACCGCATAGTCGAGCGCTTGGTTCATCCAAGGCAAACTTGCAATAGCACCAGGTGAACCACCAGAATAGTGCTCGTCATAGGTCATCAACGTAATGGAATCACAGATCCTACCAATTCCAGAAAAGTCATAACCTGGAGCTTCCCACTCCGAGCGCTTTGCTGGGATTGCGATGGTTAATAATAGCCCTCGCTCATGCAAGGAGGTTCTCAGGGATTCTAGGAAAGTCAAAAATGGAATTCGGTAAGGGGCTTCTACGCCTTCAAAATCTACCTGTACTCCTGCGACATGACAAGGAAGTGAATTGATTATATGGCGAATGCAATTCTGCTGAGAAGCTGTGGAAGATAGTACAGAACGCAAAGGGACTGGATCAAAGACTCTTCCATTAAAATTATGAAATAGAATCAAGGGCGCAATGCCTCGTTTTGTGGCCTCTTGAAGTGCTAGCTCATTTACTTGACCGGTGAAATGACCATCCGGGTGAAGCAGAAAGGCAAAGTCGGCATAAACATCAATGTGCGAGCCATGTTGTCGAAGTGAATCTAAGGAACGCGAATCTCCTTGGAAATCCTCAGTTACGTAACCAAGGACCCATAATCTTTTTTCTAGAAGACGTCGTGCAGTGGGTGTCCAATTGGTCGTCAAATAGACCTCCTCCTCCTCCTCATGTTGCAATACTCCTAAGATAAGATATGAGGCGGGTGACAATTAATTTTCATTTTTACAGTGGTAAAATAAGGTAAACGGACACGCGGGGATGAATCAGGGCTTTATGAATGACTTGCAACAGATTTATAGTTTAAGAAATTATCTGGAGGAGCAAACTATAGAGTGAAGGAACGGTGACGATTGATGGATAAGGTACTTTTAATTGCGACAGGTGGGACCATCGCCATGCGTAAGGATGAAGCAGGGAAAGTAGTACCTGCAGTGAGTGGTCATGAATTAATCGACAGCTTGCCTGAACTTACTCAAGAGGCAGACTGGGAAATCTGCGAATTAAGCAATGTTGCGAGTTGTAATATTGATCCAATGCATATGAAGACATTAGCGATGGAAGTTGAGCAGCATTTTTTACGTAACCCATTATTGAAAGGAATTATCATAACCCACGGTACGGATACACTTGAAGAAACAGCTTATTTCTTAGATGTTACGATTAAAGATCGTCGGCCGGTAATTTTAACGGCCTCCCAAAGAGATGCTTCTGAGAGCGATTCAGACGGGCCGCGTAATTTGCGTAATGCGATGAGAATCGCCTTAGATCCTCGGGCCGTCAATCGTGGCGTTGTCATTGCACTTAACGAAGAAATTAATGCCGCGCGTGATGTACGGAAATTGCATACGAGCCATGTGGACGCATTTAATTCCGGAGATATCGGAGCTTTAGGGAGTATTGATACAGGGGAGGTCATTTGGCATCGCAAACCAGAGCACACCGTGAAGCTGGGAGTTCCAACGACGTTAGCAAATGTCGCGATCTGTAAGGCTTATACAGGGATTCCGGCGAGTGTCTTGCAGGCAATGGTTCAAGACGATACGGAAGCCCTCGTAATTGAAGCGTTTGGACGAGGTAATTTACCCCCCCAACTCATGGAGGAAATTTCTAACATTGTTGCGAAGGGTATTCCAATTGTCATCACGTCCCGGTGTTTGTTTGGACGTACAGCGCCGGTCTATGGGTATCCGGGTGGAGGAGCAGATCTTGAACGGGTTGGAGCCTGGTTCTCAGCGGATTTATCGACGGAAAAGGTGCGTTTGTTTTTAAGTATTGCTCTAGGGCAAGGGATGGATAAAAAGGAATTAAAGACGATCCTTTCAAATGGTGCTGTGAATATTTCTTGAGCTCATTGTTGGGTCAAACAACGGTTACTTCGAACAAGAATTAGATTGCTTCTGAGCAGTCGCTCTGCTATACTGACCGTGTGCTTGTTAAGACTTGGGGCTAACTAAAATTGGAATCCATAATTCTGACCTTATTTGGGGAACGGATGAAAATTAATGGAGGATCCCACGCATACAAGGTACACCCAATAAGGAGGAGTTATCATGAACCAAGACAAAAATTTAACATGTCGCGATTGTAGCCAAGAATTCGTATTTACGGCTAGCGAACAAGATTTCTACGCTGAAAAAGGATTTGAAAATGATCCAACTCGTTGCCCAGCTTGTCGTCAAGCTCGCAAGCAACAAAATGGTGGAGGTCGCAATAATTTTGGTGGTGGTAGTTTCGGTAGTAATGGTAGCCGTCCACAACGTGAAATGTTCCCTGCAGTTTGCGCAAGCTGCGGTGTGCAAACAGAAGTTCCTTTTCAACCTTCTGGTGAAAAGCCAGTATATTGTCGCGAATGCTTCCAATCCATGCGTCGTTACTAGAAGAAATTAACAAAAGGCCAGGGGTAACCCCGGCCTTTTTTTGCGTCCTTTTTATTATACATGTTTGAGTTTGAACGTTCGCCACACCTTCCCCACTCCTGAAGCGCTGTCCATCTTCGCCCACAAATTGTCGTCAACAACTGTTAAATACTCCGGGATATGTTAAGCTACATTAAGAACAATAGAAGAATGCGGTAATTTCATCTGAAATGTGTTCTTTATCAGATTTATAGAAGGTATGGTGATTAGGGTGAAACAAATGATACAAAGGGTGATAAGGCTGTTTATCGGTCTCTTTCTATTTGCGGTGGGGATAGTTTTGACGATTAACGCTAACTTAGGTCTTTCACCGTGGGATGTTTTTCACCAGGGTATTTCACGACTCACAGGCATTACCATGGGTCAGGCAAGTATCGCGGTAGGGGTAATCCTCGTGATATTTGACGCATTTCTAGGAGAACGATTAGGCTGGGGAACTCTGTGTAATATGTTGTTTATTGGGCTATTTATGGATTTGCTGATGCTTAATCACTGGATACCAATCTATAAAGACGTTTTACCAAGCGTCATCATGATGCTATTGGGCATGGCCGTGATTGGAGTTGCCAGTTATTTTTATATTGGAGCGGCATTAGGTTCCGGTCCAAGAGATGGTTTGATGATTGCTCTCACTAAAAAAACCCAAAAATCGGTACGGTTTATAAGAAATTCGATTGAATTAAGCGCGCTGATTATTGGGTTTGTACTCGGCGGTTATGTTGGAATTGGAACGATGATTATGGCGTTAGCGTTAGGCTATATTGTTCAATTCTCCTTTAAGCTATTGAAATTTGACGTCAGCAGTATCGAACATCGGTTCATTGATCAAGATTTAAAATTCTTAAAACAAAAGTTGATCCAAAAAAAATCCCCGGATATTTTTATGGATTAAAAATTTGCCTTTTTAACCCTGATTATACTCAGGTTTCTATTGACAGGGTTGAGAAAAAATAGTATCATATAATAAATGAGATTAATTCTCAGTTGTTTTTTTCGGCATCTCATTGAGAATGGTTATCATTTTTAGAGGAGGTTAGAGAATGGATCGCTTTTTAGGGGATTTGAAATCGGGAGAACACGCGTGTGTAGAGAGTATTCAAGGTGGCGGAGCTATACGTCGTCGGATGATGGATATGGGGATTGTTCCTGGCGTTGAGTTAGAAGTTGTTCGACGTGCACCCTTTGGCGGTCCACTTCAGGTTCGACTGAAAGGTTATTATTTAGCAATGCGCCGCGGAGAATGTGCTAAGATTGTTGTTACGGAAGCACGTGAAGAACAAATAGACCCAGTAGACAAGTCACTATCCATAGCACGTCCATTAGCCGGTCGTTAGAATCTTAATGGGAAATTAATATAATTTATATATATCGTATTGCCGTTCAAGACAGAGAGAACAAGCATAAAAAGAGGGAGGGCGGCGAAACTCATGAAAATTGCTCTGGTTGGCAACCCTAATGTGGGGAAAAGTACAGTTTTTAACGTCTTGACGGGCTCTAACCAACAGGTCGGAAATTGGGCAGGAAAAACCGTTGAACGTAAGTCTGGAATGATCAAAAGGGATCAGCAGACAATAGAAATGATTGACCTTCCGGGAACCTACAGTTTGACTGCCTACTCACAAGAAGAAATTATTACCCGTGAATATATTTTACGAGAAAACCCTGATGTCGTCATGGCGATGGTTGATGCTTCAAATATTGAAAGAAATCTTTATCTTGTTCTACAGATCCTTGAACTTGCCCCTCGCGTTGTAATAGGCTTAAATATGGTGGACTTGGCAGAGTCTTCGGGAATAACGGTCCATACTGTCGAGTTAGCTAAGGCCTTGAATGTTCCTGTGGTTGAAATTGTTGCGGCCAAGGGTAAAGGCATCGAGAGTTTCTTAACCGAAGCTATTCGTGTGGGAATGCTGCCACAAGATCCTTTACAGAGTAAAGTCCCTTATCTGGTAGAAATTGAGAGTAAGGTCCAGGCCATGGAAAAACTTTTGGCTAATAACACTTGGGCAACAAAATATCCCTTACGGTGGTTAGCCCTTAAACGTCTTGAAAGAGATCCGGAAATCGGGCAAGAGTGGAAATCAAGCACGCCTAAACCAGTAAAAGGCAAGGATAAGGATGCATGCTGTGATGTGGGAGACGGTGCAAGCTACGAACTTCAAAAAACGATCGAGCTTCCGGGGGAAGAGTTACTTAAGAAATATGAGGAAGAAGGGTGGAACAAGGACCATTTTGAGATGGCCTTTGCTGATGCAAAATACCAGTATATTTCTCAGATTCTTCCGAAAATTAGGACACATATTAATCCTTCGAAACCCACATGGACAGATGTAATTGATCGTTGGACACTCTCTCCAATTTGGGGTTATCCCATTATGTTTGCGGTATTAGCCTTAGTATTCTGGGGTTCATTTGTGGCTAGCGCGCCGCTAGGCGGTGCAATTTCCCAAGGAATGGCTTGGATGGCCGAGCTCATCGTACGTTTACTGCAATGGGGTCATGCTCCTGAATTTGTCCAGAGTTTGATTAGAGACGGGATTTTCGCTGGGGTAGGCGCTGTATTAGCTTTTGTACCTCAAATTGCAATTTTCTTCGCTTTCTTTTCTCTCATGCAAGATAGCGGATATTTAGCGCGTGCAGCGTTTTTAGGCGACCGTTTTATGCAACTGATGGGGTTGCATGGGAAATCTTTTTTCTCCTTGGTTTCTGGTTTCGGATGTAACGTTCCTGGAATTATGGCGACAAGAACCCTAGAAGATCCGAAAGACCGATTGATCACGATGCTCATCAATCCATTGATTCCGTGTGTTCCACGTTTAGGGGTCATGAGTGCAGTCGTGGCGGCCTTCTTCCCAGGTTCTCGAGGAACTGTCATTATGCTAAGTCTTTTGACTCTGAGTATGTTCCTAGTGATGGTCTCCGCACTTTTCTTAAGAAGAGTCGTCAAGCAAACTCAGCGTTCCGCCTTTGTTATGGAACTACCTCTATACCATATTCCTACATTGCGTAATGTTCTATTACCTACCTGGCAGAAAACCTACTCTTTTCTTAGGAGAGCGTGGACGTTCATTCTAGTGGCTTCGATCGTGGTCTGGGTATTAAGCTCATATCCGCAAGGAGTTCCTATGAACGCAACGTGGGCAGGGACAATGGGCGGTTGGTTATCGTTTATTGGAGCGCCATTAGGATTTGACTGGAGGATCATGGTCGCAATCGTTTTTGGGTTTACTGCGAAAGAAACAACCCTGTCTACCTTAGGTATTTTGTATGGTGTCGCAGCAAATGCTTCACAGTCCATCGCCCAGGCTATGACGGGGGCAATGACGCCCTTGAACGCGTACACTTTTCTAGTCGTTTATATGCTATACATTCCTTGTCTTGCATCCGTTGTAACGACGTATAAGGAATCAGGAAGCCTAGGTTGGACCAGTTTTGGGGTTGCTTATAACCTAATTCTTAGTTTCATCATGGGGTGGATTGTCTTTCACGGAGGACTGGCCTTAGGTTTTCACTAACAAATAATCCCACTGGGGGGTGAATGACTATGCTAACAAGTATTATGAAAATGCTAGCACGCAAGGAATCATTATCAATGGCACAGTTAGCTCATGAAGTAGGCTGTACAATTAAGGAAATCGAAAGCGCTTTGGAGCAAATGGAACACATGGGATATATTCATCGCCAACTATTTGGGCAATCTTGTAGTGGTTCAAGCTGTGGAACCACTCATTGTGAAAGCTGCGGGTTTGCATCGTCAGAAGCCTTCATAGTTTGGGAGCTAACAGAACGTGGCAAAACAATGGTGGATACTCAATCACCAAAGTAGAATATTTTGAAAATTTAAAACCTTTATGATATGATAGTTAAAATATGAATAACTTTGGGGTACATTGGGTAGAAGGGAGCTTGTGTATGAATGAGGAGGCCCCGTGAAGAAAAGTATCAGCTAATATTAGATTCGGCCACGGAGGCTTTTGCAGAATATGGTTATTTCTCTTGCAAAGTATCCAAAATTGCTAAATTAGCTGGAATTGCTGACGGTACAATTTATCTTTATTTTAAGAATAAGGAAGACATCCTGATTAGCCTATTTTCGGAACGGATGGGTCAATTTGTTCAAGGAATTCGTCCTGAAATTCTTGATTGTCAAACAACGCAGCAACGCCTAACGACCATTGTAAGAGCGCACCTAAGATATATGCAAGAAAATCGTTCACTGGCTATTATCGCACAGCTAGAACTTCGACAGTCTGATCCTTTTATTAGGGAAGCCATTTCTGGACCCCTTAGAGAGTACTTTGAATTAATTGAAGATGTTCTTGCTCAAGGAATTGAAACAGAAGAAATCGTATGTCAAGATCTAAAGGTAGGTCGGCAACTGTTGTTCGGTGCGTTAGATGCTGTGATAAACGAGTGGGTGTTTTCGAAGCAACTAAGTCCTTTAGACGGAGTAGAAGATACCGTTCTTGAGTTGATTCATGGAGCGTTCAGAATTAAAACTTAACTACAAAGAAAGGGAAGGAGTGGCATGTGCAACTCCTTTCTTTTCTTTGCAGTTACGTAAAGTAGCAGGTGGTAGTAGACAAGGGGTCAATGATCGCGTAGTATTTAAGGGAACGGGAAAATTTAATTAAAAATAGAGAACCAAGAGATAGGGAGATAAATTATGGATTTTGGTGGTAAAGATAAAGCAACTTACGTCAAAGATACGTTTAATTCAATTGCGAAGCATTATGATTTAATGAATAGTCTCATGAGTCTAGGAATGGATAAAAGATGGCGACGTTTTGCAGTAAAACGAGTCGGAGCAAAACCTGGTATGCATATTCTTGATGTTTGTTGCGGGACAGGTCAACTTTCAATGGAATTGGGCAATGTTGTCGGCTCAGAAGGAAACGTTACTGGCTTAGATTTTTCGCAAAATATGCTAGAGGTGGCTAAATATTCGTTAATCCAGTCTTCAAATCCAGGTAATATTCGATTCATTCAGGGCAATGCAATGGAGCTTCCTTTTCCAGATGAATCATTTGATGGCGTTACCGTGGGCTGGGGATTACGCAATTTGCCGAATTTACAAGCTGGAATACGAGAGATGGTACGAACAGTTAAGCAAGGAGGGAAGGTCGTATCCCTAGATATGGCGAAACCATCTTTTCCCGTGTTTAAACAAGCTTATTGGTTATATTTTGAAAAACTTGTTCCTTTGATGGGTAAGCTTTGGGCTAAAAAGGCTAGTGCTTATCAATATTTACATGACTCTGCCCGTGAATTTCCAGCTCAGGAAGAACTGGTGCGTATTTTTACAGAGTGTGGGTTAATCGACGTGCATTTTGATAATTTAGCGGGTGGTGTAGTTGCCATTGTTACCGGTACGAAACCATGAGTGAATCACCAGAAATAATTGAAGTGGAGGTCGCACGGGAAGCATTACAAAAGGATTCCCATCTGGGTCCAGTCGTGCTGAATTGGGGAAAATGTCCCTTGACGCCGAGTAAGGATTATTTCCGTGAACTCTGTGAGAGTATTCTAGCTCAGCAGATTTCTGTCAAAGTGGCGCTTATATTTACTCAACGTTTGAATGACTTATTAAATGGAAAGATTAATC
>Ga0209125_1002019_pt1 | contig 16810 bp, 12 predicted proteins | sample BarGraIncub1131A_FD_184503 | JGI IMG/M metagenome (GOLD analysis project Ga0209125, IMG submission 184503) | Arctic peat soil microbial communities from Barrow, Alaska - Barrow Graham LP Incubations 11-31A (SPAdes) (version 2) | ecosystem: Environmental > Terrestrial > Soil > Wetlands > Peat...
TTGTGTTATTATGAACCATTAAAAAAATGAAATTATGTCAAAAATTAAAAGTCCGTTTAAATTTATCGGCAGCTTTGGAAACATGCGCTGCTATTATGACCCTGCAACCGATCAATACATTATGGCAGGAAAAGGTGGGTATACCAGGGAACAATTTCTAACACTGAAAAGCCTGGCAGAAAATCGTAAAAACGCCAGCGAGTTTGGGGCGAGCAGTCACTGGGCATCATTGCTCTATGACAGCCTCACGGCCCTAAAGCATCTGATGCATCCACGGTGTTTCAACAAAATCACTTCAAAGGGAAAATTCATCCTGCGGCAGGATTTCACCAGCACTCCCGGATTTCGTTCCGTGGCTGTAAGCAAGGAGCCGCAGGCACTCACCGAGATCGACTTCAACGAACGCCATCCGCTCAGAAGCGTCATCAGGGAAAACTATGCGATCAGCCTCTCAGAGGACAAGAAAACCGTTACGTTAACTATTCCCGAATTTGTAACGGCCAGAGATGCCTGGTGGGGAAACAAGTATTACGCGGTCAGGATATATGTGGTCGTCGCCCAGACGGCAGACATGGTCTATAACCCCGTTACTGAAAAGTGGGAACCGGTCGTCGATGGCCTGGAGCTGATTTCGAGAAAGGTCGTCAGTGGCTGGATGTTTTATAACAGCGAGCCAAATGAAGTCAATCTCTCGGTTTCGCTCGATGACCCTGCGTTCTCTTTACCTGGGACGGCAGTTGTGGTTGCAGTGGGTGTTGAATTCTCCCTAAAGGCGAATAATGGAGAACCTTTACCTGAGCCTCATGCCGGTTCTATGGCAATCGTCAAAAGTTTCAATGCATAAATAATTAACCGGCAAAAGAGAGGAAACATTGTAGCTTCTTTCTTAGGCTGAAGTATTAACAATAAATAAAAATCATAAAAAAATGGCTTATCAAACTGGAATTATCAATTATAAAGGAAGCTTTAAAAGCATCCGTAATTACACAAACGTCGGAGATCCTAAGATCTATGCCGGCGAAAAGGGCGGCGCAAACATCGACCTGATCCTGAACAATCCTGCCTTTGCAAGGACAAGGGAAAACATGAATGAATTTGGAGGCTGCGGGGTGGCAGTCAAATCAATTCGTTACGGACTGCTCCAATTGCTCCCTGAACACACTGACACCCATTTTACATCACGTCTGGTGAAACTGATTAAGATGATCAACCTCAGAGATGAGGTGGGCGAACATGGCGAAAGGTCTTTACTAATCTCTGAGAACAGGCCGATGCTGAAAAGTTTGCAGCTCCATGAAAAACGGAAGATCGACTTTGAACTTAAAAGGTGCGTTAAAACGAGTCATCCTGATTTGCGTAACGAGGCAACTATCACAGTAAATGATCTCAACCCGGGCCCGCTGTTGGTGCCCGGTAAAGCGCAATACTACCGCGTGGTCAATCACCTGAGCATTGTTTCGGACTTTGTTTATGTGGCTGAGGAAAAGAAATACAGACCGCTGAGCACGCTGGACAGAACCGCCGTTTATGTTTATTCGGACTACATCCCGGTCAATACGCCGCTTTCTGTGGCGTTGAAGGCTTCATTTCCCGATGGGACTATACTGACTGGTTCTGACACAGTGTTGCAGTGCGTAGGGATTGAGTATTATATCCGGTCGGGTGCCGATGGATACATGCTGTATTCAATAGGGAATATGTTGGTGTACGACGTATTTTGAGCGTTTCCGGAGGGCTGTGAGCCGGGATGAGAATTAGAAATTGTTTGAAATTGTCCATTGGGCATAAATGACAATAGAAAAGCTTGAAATACACATCTTTTGCCCGTAAGACATTAACCTTTTATGTTAATGTCCTATGGGTAGAAAAATATTTTTAACAGTTTGTAATAAAAAGTAAACCCTTATAAATCTTTCAATCTAATATTTCGTTTAACCTTCGCACAATCAATTAAATAGACTTCATTGTATGTTGGCCAATTCAGGATGTTATCTGTGATTTTTTATGTAATCAGCTTCTAAACCTACAATAGAACTGCTATAATGAGTTTTTTAAATAAAAGCTGATATTCTCATAACAACCATAAAAACAAGATATTAAGATATACTTCAATTTTTCTATTCTAAAAGTTTATTTATTTAACGATAAAACTTCAAAACACTACGATAAAAAATCATGTTGTTTCAGTTTTTCAGATCTACCATACATTTGTTTTTAGAAGGTAAATAATAAAATAGGTCATAGTTTAAGCGAAAATTTAATTTGACCAATTCTATTAATATTTTCAATTCTTGACAAAGGTTATCAATACTTATAACCTAAAATCTAAGATACTCGCATAACTAGAATAACTTGTGTTAACTGAATTAAATTGATTTTCTTTTCCAAAGTCACAAAATCCAATGTGACTGAAAGGGCGAAGCTGTTTAAAGCATTAAACATCACTGGCACCCATCGATGTAGTTAAGTGGAAAAATGAGGTGAGAATAATATAAAAGAAGTCATCTTCAAAAACAAATAATTAGCAATCAATGCAAAAGCAACAAATTCAAATCGGCATCATCGGATTAGGTTACGTAGGTCTCCCCTTAGCAGTAGAATTTGGCAAGATATTTCCAACTGTTGGGTTCGATATCAATGAAGCCCGCATAGATGAACTTAAAAGCTGTAACGACCATACGCTAGAAACCTCAAGCGAAGAAATCTGCAAGGCAACCCACCTGACCTTTTCTAATAACATTGAACAACTTAGGTCTTGCAACGTTTTTATAGTCGGTGTTCCCACACCAGTAGATAAAAACAAACGTCCCGACCTAACACCCTTGCTCAGAGCATCTGCAACTATTGGAAAAGTCATCAAAGAAGGTGATATAGTTATATTTGAATCTACAGTTTATCCTGGAGCAACAGAGGAAGAATGCGTACCCGTAATTGAAAAGCACAGTGGACTTAAATTTAATAAAGACTTCTTCTGTGGCTTCTCCCCCGAGCGCATCAACCCTGGAGATAAAGTACATACCCTCACCACTATTCGTAAGATCACCTCAGGTTCTACTCCCGAAGTAGCTGAATTTGTAGATCAACTTTACAATCGCATTCTGAAAAACGGCACGTTTAAAGCCTCTTCAATTAAAGTAGCTGAAGCCGCCAAAGTAATCGAAAACTCACAACGCGATATCAACATCGCCTTCGTCAACGAGCTAGCCCTCATATTTGAACGTATTGGAATCGACACCAACGAAGTCCTCGATGCCGCAGCTACAAAGTGGAACTTCCTCAACTTCAGACCGGGTTTAGTAGGCGGCCACTGTATAGGTATAGATCCCTACTATCTCACCCACAAGGCACAAGAGTTAGGTTATCACCCAGAGATCATTCTGGCCGGAAGAAGACTGAATGACAACATGGGCTTTTACGTGGCCAAGCAAGTTCTCAAACTCATGATCCAAAAAGAACAACAGATTTCAGGTTCACATGTTTTAATGTTGGGTATAACCTTTAAAGAAAACTGTCCCGACATCCGTAACTCAAGAGCCATAGACGTAGTGACAGAACTCACCGACTTCGGTTGTAATGTAGATGTTTTTGACCCGTGGGCCTGTCCTGAAGATGTAAAAGAAGAATATGATATCACTCTCACTTCCACTCTTGCTGAAAGCTATGATGCAATTATACTCGCAGTAGCTCATAAGCAGTTTAAAACCATGAATATTAAAGCCCTCTGCAATGGGCATGGCATTCTCTTTGATATAAAAGGATTACTGCCGAAGGAAATCGTTGATGGGAGATTATAATCAACTGAAATGACGGTAATATATCATTATAAAATGACACCGTCATCAAAACAAACAAAAAAATAGCTCTAATGAATAAACCACAAATAAAACTAGGCATCATCGGATTAGGATATGTAGGTCTCCCCTGAGCAGTAGAATTTGGTGAGATATTTTCAACTGTTGGCTTCGATATCAACGAAGGACGCATAGATGAATTTGAAAGTTGAAACGACCACTCCTTCGAAACCTCTAGTAAAGAAATATGCAATGCAACCCACCTGACCTTTTCTAATAACCTCGAAAAACTCAGGGCCTGCAACGTTTATTTGAGTCGTAATAACAACCAATCACGATGTGAATAATCCTGAAATAAATAAAGCACAGGCCAGTCTGATCGTTGATATAAGGAATGTTATTAAGCATGTATCAGACAAAGTTTTCAAACTCTGAAAATCGAAATAGAAGGAATAGATGCTTAATATTAAAACTTGAATTAATAAGCCATACCAGAGAATATGATGATTAAATTAATGAAATCTTTTTGGATCACTTTTCAATCTCGACTTATAACATACTCTTATATTATCCTTGACAAATTAGGCTTTTCAAAGAATAATGCTATGATATTTATGTTTCATCATGTTTCAAACGAACAAATAGATGCCACATTCGCCTGTAAATGCACAGTGGAACATTTCATTAAGGTTTTGGATTACTTAAAAAATAATAACATTAGAGTTGTTTCAATAGACGAAGCCATAGTAAATATAAATAAAGGCATACTCTCTGGTTATGCAGTCATTACTTTTGATGATGGAATTGATAACACATTTAATATTGCCTATCCTCTATTAAAATTATATAATTTTCCATTTACTGTTTATATTACATTAAATTATCTCAATATGAATGGATATCTTAATTCTGAGCAAATTAAAATTCTTAATAATGAATCGCTTTGCACTTTGGGGGCGCACTCATTAACACATCCTGTTTTAAGAACTGCGGTAAATTCAAGGGAAGAAATCGGTCAATCAAAACAAATGCTTGAAAATATATTAAAAAAGGAAGTATTTCATTTCGCTTATCCATACGGTGGACCGACAGCAGTTTCAATCAAAAATATTTTTGAAACAAAAAAAGAAGGATACCAATCAGCGGTTTCAACAATAGGAACTAGGCTAAATTACTTCTCAACACTAAATAATCTTTACTTACCTAGAGTAAATGGTTCATTTTTTATGCCACGGTGAAATATTTTAACTTGTTATACATCTTTATATTAAATATAAATTTTTGATATAAATAAGCAGAACAAATTAAAAACCAGCTATTTTGACAATTATATATTTAGAGATAAAATCAATTTTCAGCAGAATAAAGAGCTTAAGTTACCAGCTAAAGAATCTTTCTTTGTATTTAATGGCTGCAATTGTCACATCATCAATAAGTGTATTGATGAATCCATTTTTAGCAGCAAATTTATCTCCAAAAGATTATGCAATAATTGGATATTTTACGTCATTTAGTTCACTGATCTCATTTATTATCAGTTTCTCATTCTTGACGTATTATTCCAATAACTATTTTAAAATAAAAGAAGATGAGAGACAAATAGTTCTCAATACATTAATAACTGCTCAGGTATTTTTGGGATTTGCATCGCTGCTTTTTGCTTTTGTTGGGTTCTATTTTTATATGCATTTAGCAAAAGTTAATTTTCCCTTTTTCCCTTTTGCTATTTTATGCTTCATTCCTGTTTTTTTCAATTGCTTATATAATTTTTTATTGGTTGAAAAAAGAATGAAAAGGCAAGCATTATCTTTCTTTAAAATTACTATTTTAAATACTATTTTAATCGCATTATTTGCAATCTTGTTTGTTGTAATCTTAAAAAAAGGTGCAATTGGCAGGTTTTGGAGTCTACTTCTACCTGCAGTTGGGATGGGTATTTTCAGTATTTTTAAGTTGATATCAAAATTTCAATATAACTGGAAAATATTAAGAGATGCAATTTTCTTTGGTTGGCCAATTTCGCTGTCAGCAATTCTTTATTACTTTTTATCGGGCATTGATCGTGCAATGCTTGAAAAATTGCATGACACAACTACATTTGGGTATTATAATGTAGCGATACAGATTACATATTACCTTTTTAATTTTTATGCCGTTATTGATCAAACATTTCAGCCAGATATTTACCAGGCAATTGCCGAGAATAAAAGAATGAAACTGTTGAAAATAGTATCCGGAATTATTGTTCTTAATGCTGTTCCGGTTTTACTATTTATATTATTTGCAAATCCAATTATAAATATCTTAACCTACGGAAAATATATTGAATCAACAGATTTTGCAAAGATTTTAGCAATTCAAACCATCCCTATGTCATTCAGTTTTCTTATTAGTAATGTGATAGTTGGATTTGGGTATCCTAAGGTTGAATTAGTTAACAGAATTGTTGGAGCATCAATGAGCATATTATTATATAGATTTCTGATTGGAAAATATGGTTTTTACGGTGCGGCCTGGGGGCACTCAATTGTTTTAGCAATGATGGCAAGTATAAGTGCGATTTTTATAATTTATAAGCTTCTATCTTCAAAAAGGAAATTGATGTTGTAGTTTATCTGATCAATATCTCTGTCAGTTGCAAAACTTTATGAAAACAGAACGATTCTTATTGAATTTCCAGAAGTTGTAAGATAAACAATTGGTGTGTATATTGATGTTTTTCCAGTGGATGGATTGCCTGATTCGGTGACAGAAACAAATAAATATTTTAATAAATTTTAAAACTAATTCGTTTAGATTGGCTAAGTGTTTTTGAGGGTAAAAGATATACATATAATACTGACATTTTTAAAAATAATATATCGATACTTATTCATTTTTATTGCGTGATTGACTGATAAAAAGTTATATTTTAAGAAGTTAGATGAAATGGCCAGAAAATTTATTTTGATATAAGTGATCTGGTTGCACTTTCAGCTGTTGGTTACGGTATTTCGGAAAAAGTAAAACAAAGTTGCTTTACAGAAAATCAGAAAGTGCAATTTGAAAATAACATATTTAATGCACCTGTAGGATATCATGAATATCTCACATCGATATATGATGATTATATGAAATTGTATCCTGAAGATGAACAGATTAAATGACATAACAATGAAGCTTATTAGAAATAGGGAAAAAGTAGAGTTATTTTTTTTTAACATTTCAGTAATAAATCCTGACTCTTAATAATTAGTTTAAGTAAAAAATATTGGCAATGAAAGTTACTTTTTTCTCAAATTTTCTCAATCATCATCAATCTCCCTTTTGTGATGCAATGTATTCAAAATTAGGAGATGACTTCACTTTTGTTTCTACTGAAAGAATGCCACAATCATTTATTCAAAATGGGTATCCTGATTGCACAGACTATATTTATAATCTTAAATCATACAATGATAAAGTAAGTTTTAATAAAGCGCTTCAGCTTGGGATCGATTCTGATATAGTCATTACAGGTGCTGCTTCTGACATTTTCATTCATGAACGAATAAAGCAAAACAAGTATACCTTCAGATATTCAGAGAGAATATTGAGAATTTTCATTGGTCAATTACTAAATCCCCGTTTTCTAAGAAGTTTATTGCTCAATCATACTATATACCGTAGAAAAAATCTTTATATGCTTTGTGCAAGCGCATATTCAGCGAATGATTTCAATCTAATATTTGCTTATCCTAAAAAAAAGTATAAATGGGGTTATTTCACCAAAGTTGAAGAAATCGATATTAAACAAATCATTTCACAAAAACCTGTTGAACGTATTGAATTATTATGGACTGCAAGATTTATCCCATTAAAACATCCTGAATTAGCTGTGCAATTGTGCTATGAACTTAAAAAGAAGGGTTATCGTTTTCATTTAAATATGATTGGAACTGGTGAAATGCTAAATCCTATTAAAAATCTAATTGTAAAAATGAACTTACAGAATTGTATCGATATCATATCAGGTATACCGAATGCAGAAGTTCATAATTACATGGAAAAAGCGAATATCTTTCTATTCACTAGTAATAGAAGAGAAGGCTGGGGCGCTGTACTGAATGAAGCGATGAGCAAAGGATGCGCCGTAATTGCATCAAACGCAATTGGTGCAGTTCCATTCCTCATAAATCATCAAAAGAACGGATTAATATATAAATCCGGAAGTTTGAAGAGTATTTTACATCAAACGGAAAATTTGATTAAAAATATGACTTTCAGAAATATGCTAGGTATAAATGCATATTACACTTTACGGAATGAATGGAGTCCGGAAAAAGCAGCATCGAATTTCTTAAAATTAGCGGAATCATTTCTTGATGGTCAAGCATGTATAATTGAATCAGGACCTTGCAGTAGAGCGAATAACATGAAAACATTTATTGATAAATAGATATCGGATACAAAGAGTACTCTACTATTATTTAGGGCAAAAAAATGAAACACATACTATGAAAAAATTTACAAATAAATCATAATATAATTTTCTAATATTTTTAAAATAATATGGAATGAGAATACTATGGATAACCAACACAATTTTCCCTTCACCAAGCAAAGCTTTAGGATTATCGTCTCCAGTTGTTGGAGGATGGATGTTAGCACTTGCAAATCAGCTAATTTCATCCAAGAAAATTAACTTAGCTATTGCTACTGTTTATGGAGGAAATGATATCAAGTCATTTGAGATTGAAAATGTTTTATATTACTTGCTTCCGGTAAAGTCAAAGACAAACTACCACAAAAGCCTTGAACCGGTCTGGCAAAAAATTTGTCGTGAATTTAAACCCGATGTAATTCATATTCATGGTACAGAACACCCCCATGGGTTAGCTTGTATGCGTTCAAGTCCAAACCTTAATTACATTATTTCAATACAGGGACTGGTAAGTGTTTATTCCAGATATTATGATGGAGGCATTGGACAATGGGAAATATTTAAACATATCACTTTTCGTGATGTAATTAAAAGAGATTCCATTTTTCAAAGAAAAAGAATGTTCAGACGCCGAGGTATATTTGAGAAGGAATACATTCTGATTTCCCGTAACATAATCGGAAGAACAAGCTGGGACTATGCGCATGCAAAGACAATTAATCCCAGCATCAATTACTATTTTTGCAACGAGATATTGCGGGATAGCTTTTATACAGCATCAAAATGGGATGTCAATAATAAAAATAAATATACGATTTTTCTTAGCCAGGCTGCAGCGCCCCTAAAAGGACTGCACCAAGTGATAAAGGCAATCGCAATGTTAAAAACAGAGTTTCCTGAAATTAAAATTCGCATCGCTGGACGGAATATTACAAAAAATAAAAGTTTTTTGGAAAAAATGAAACTCGGTGGATATGGAGCTTACATAAGAAGCTTGATAGATAAATTTAATCTTCATGAACAAGTTTGGTTTACAGGGCAGCTCTTGGAAGATCAAATGGTGGTTGAATATAAAAATGCGCATGTTTTTATTTGTCCTTCAAGCATTGAAAACAGTCCAAACTCACTAGGCGAAGCACAATTGATTGGCGTACCTACTATTTCGGCTTATATTGGTGGCATTCCCGACATGGTGACTCATGGAGAAACAGGATTGCTTTACAGGTTCGAAGAAGTAGAAATGCTTGCAGAGAATATTCGTAAGGTATTTACAAGCGACGAGTTGGCGATAAAACTCTCAAAAAATGGCATTCAGGCTGCTGAAAAACGGCATAATAGACAAATAAACCTTGGCCAAACTATAAATATTTATAATTCTGTTTTAATACCCACTTTCAAAAACTAGTGTTGTGTTGAGCATCTAATAAATGGAGTTAATTTCAAACTTGTTTCTGAATCTGTTTTTTTATGAATTCGATGTTGAAATAAATTCAATATGCCGTCCTCTATTTTAAGCTTAACACAACATTAGAGCGTGTTTTTTATAACCTAATTATCTTTAATTGGCTTGGTTCCTGTTGAACTTTGCTCGTTAACTCTTAACTTTTCATATTTGAAATATGCTTGTTCTAGAGCAATTAAATATGATATGATCAGAGGATTAAATGCCAAATATATTATGCATTTTCTCCTTTAAGATTTAAGTCAGACAGGTTGCTAGCTTATATTGAAAATAAGGGCCTGTATTCAATTATATAAAAAATGAATAGTACTAAAATATAATATTAAATAATGAGAGATATACAATTATTTATAAAAAGAGAAATTTTGTTGTTGTTATTACTTTTTATGTTATTTTTTGATTTTAACGAAAAAGGATTTTACATGTGTTTTATCCTTGCATTTTACTTCATAACTGTAAAGACTTTTTCATTAATAAATAGTTTTGATAAATTAGGAATTTTATTGATTCTTTTCTCAATTTCATATTCAGTAATCTATTCATCTAATCCTGAAGCTTCCACTGCTTTTATATTGGTTTATGCTATTTCTCCTATAACCTTTTATGCTATAGGTAAATACTTTTCGACTAAATATCGTTCAAATAATGTCTTTCTCTTTTTATTATTATTTTTATCCATAGGTTATTCTTTCCTCCCTGCAATATCAATTATATATCGTATCATTGAAAATGGGTTTGTAGGCGATAGAGCATTGAGACTTCTAACAAGAAACCATGCGGAAGGAGGAACAGTACTAGGTTCATATTTCACAATGAATATAGCCGCAATTGGAACAATCTTTGTAAAAAGTGAAAAAATAAATGAGAATAAAATCAAATTTATTTCCTTAGGCGCTTTTATTATTTCCTTATTATGCGTTCTAAGGGTAGCCAGCAGAACTCAATTACTTATTGCTTTGATTTCGCTTTTGGTGACTATAACGTATTTGATGTTAAAACAACCTTTTAGCAAAAATATTCGTTTATTTTTAATAATTGCAATACCATTGGTTGTTATATTCTTTAGTATTTCTTCTGATTCGGCTTTTTTTAATATTCTAAACCAAAGAGATAATAGTGAAGAACAATTTTCGGAAGTAGGTGGACGTACGGAGTTGTGGGGTGAATCTTTGAAGAATTTAACTTCAAAACCTTTTGGGTGGGAAATGTCGTATCACAATTCACAAAATTCAAAATACTCCCATAACCTTTGGCTTGATGTTGACCGAGTTGCTGGGATCATACCAATGACTTTTTTATTATTGTATACAATTTTGTGCATTTTTTTAGTAATAAAAACATTGAAAATATCACCTCTCAATCTGTATCTTAACACTACAATATTAGTGTGGTTTATTGGGTTTATGGCAGTATTCTTTGTTGAACCTATCCTTGTGGGAATGTATCATCTATTTCTAATTTTTTGTATTTTTATAGGCATCCTTTCAGGACTTAATGAAACAGCGTTATCATATAAAAAAAAATTGAGAAAATATCCTTATGTAAATTTAGAATACAGTAATGAAAATATTGATAATATTATTTAAAATTCATTTATTAATTCTACGTTGACAAATTAAAATTGAAATACTATTTTTCTCATATTGTCATGAACTATTGGAATTAGGCAGAATTGCTGCTTAAAAAATTAATGGAGTAGTGTAATAACAATACACATTTAATAAATAAAATAAATGTTTTGTTAATTTAGGAAATTAGTGTCAATAAATTAGGTAAAGTAATTATAACTATTCGGCTTAAGTTGAAAATTGAGTTTTAAATACGCTATAATTATCTGGTAATATCGAGATTAGGAAAGCAAGGAATAAACAAGAATATGATTTTATTGATTATCTTATTTACAAGTTTAATTGTGAGTCGAGATCCTTTATTTTGCTGCATTAATTTAAACAACAGTCTATAAAATTTTAAAATAAAATAATAATTAATAATGAAATTCAGGAATATATCATATTCACTAAGTATTGTCAAACGAAGAATGTATTTTATATTTGGACTTCAGAATCGTTTAATTGCATTATGGTGGGGAATTAAATTAGGTCAGAGATCAAGTTTTGACGGAATATGTCATTTTGAAAGGTTTCCTGGAACTACTATAATTATTGGAGATAATTGTCAGTTCAGATCACGAAAAAATTCAAATCTAATCGGGATAAATCGGCCTTGTTCGATTGCTACTTTAACTTCTGATCATAACGCATCTATTTTAATAGGAAATGATTGTGGATTTAGTGGTACTGTAATTGGTGCTTTTAAATTCATAAAAATTGGTAATAATGTACGTTGTGGTGCAAACACACTTATAACTGATTCTGATTGGCATAATGATGATATTCGAAGTGGTATTCCAAGTGAAGTAATTATTGAAGATAATGTATGGATAGGTGTAAATGCTGTTATATTAAAAGGTGTCACTATTGGAGAAAATTCTTTAATAGGAGCTAATAGTGTGGTCACTAAAAATATTCCTGCAAATGTTATAGCTGCTGGTAATCCATGTAAAATAATAAAACAATTATAATGGATAATATTTTATATATAGGAAAATATTGTTTGGCAGAGAACTTCCAAACTGCAGGAGGTAAAAGGGTAATAAATCAAGCTAAATATTTGGAAAAAAATGCTGACTTATTAATTCTAACTTTTTCTTCAAAAAAATCCAATCTAAACAATACTAAAAACTTTAAAGTTTCTGATAAAAAAGGTCTATTTTATCTTCTAAGACTTCCATATTATTGGCTTACAATTATTTTTATTTTATATAAAAGGAAGAAATGGAAATCGAAAAATTTTTTAATTCTTGAATCGGTTGTGGAATTAAATACGTTTTTACCTGTAATTGTTGCATTATTTTTAGGCTATAAAATAGTTCATGATGTCGTAGAAGATTTTTTTGTTGCTAATGAAATTACTAAAAAACAGAAAATTAATTTTATTATTAGTAAGTTATTTTTTAAAAATATTAATAAATACTGTGATGGTATCATTGTTATTTCTAATAGATTGTTTGATAAATGCATATCTTCCAGCTTTCCTGTTATTAAAATATATAATTCAGTAAATCAGTTTGAAAGAAATATTTATATAAATTCAAAACCAGGGAATTTCTATTTCTTTTATTCAGGAACGTTTGGTGAAAAAGACGGAGTAATAGATCTTATAAAAGCATTCAATATTGTTTATCAAATAAAAAATAATATTAAACTTCAATTAGTTGGAAAAGGAAGTGGTCTTTATTATAATGAATGTATGAATCAGATTAAAAAAAATAAAAACATAAATTATCTTGGTTACTTATCAGAAAATAAAATGTTTGATATATTGGCTAAAAGCAATGTGCTTTGTATAACGCGTACAAATAGCGAATTTGCAAACAACGGATTTCCATTCAAAATAGCAGAATATTTGTCATCGGGAATACCAGTTTTGTCTACTTCAGCAAGTGATATACCGTATTTATTAAATGACAAAAAAGACGTTTATTTAGCAGAACCTGGTAATGTTGAATCAATTGCAAATAAAATGATTTACATTATAGATAATTATAAAGAAGCTATTACTGTCGGAAAACAAGGAAAGATATTTTGTGAGAATAAATTTTCGATTAATTATATTGGAGAACAACTATATCAATTTTTAAAAAAATTGTAAGATAACTACCAACATAATATTCTATTTCTAATATGATCATGTATAGTACCAGGATATAGAGGGGGAATAAAAAATTCAAGGTAACTTGTGTAATTATGCAAAAATTGCAACATAAAATGATAAAATATCAGATAGGTAGAAATATATTGAAACACAACTATACTATATGAAAAATATAAATATCAAATCATCTAGACATGTTTTAACAATAGGTCCAGAATTTAATTCTCCCAAAGGAGGGATTGAAATGGTTTTAATGTCTTATTCGCAAACAATTCCCGACTTTCAATTTTTAAGTTCTTGGAAACAAACGTCCAAAATTAAAGTCATATTTCATTTCATAAAACAGTTGCCCAAAATATTCTACAAATTATGGAAAGATAAAGAAATTGAGATTGTTCATTTACATGGTTCTTACAAAGGTAGTTTAATTAGAAAATTAATACTACTGTTTTTGATAAAGACTTTATTCAGGAAAAAGATAATTTACCATAGTCATGGTTCACAATTTGAAAAAATCTATGAATCGGCTGGCAGTTGCAATAAATTTATAATGCATGAGTTAATTGAACATAGTGATTCGATAATCTGTCTTTCAGTTAGTTGGAAAAGATTTTTTGAAACAAATTTTAATTGTAAAAGTATTTATGTTTTAAAAAATATAATAAATAAACCAATAATAATATCTAAAAAAAACAGTAAAAGAAATGTTATAAAATTCCTGTTTCTTGGAATTCTAGGTGAAAGAAAAGGTATATTTGATTTGTTAAATGTAATTATTAAATATAGGTATATTTTTGAATCTAAAATAGAAATCCATATTGGAGGCAATGGAGAAACAGAAAAAGTACAAAATATAATTAAAACAAATCACCTTGAACCGATTATTATATTTCACGGATGGGTTTCCGGAATAAAAAAAATAGAATTATTAAATGATTCTGACGTTTTCATTTTGCCTTCTTATAATGAAGGATTGCCAATTGCAATTTTAGAAGCGATGTCATATGGTATGCCAATAATATCAACTAATGTTGGCGGAATACCTGAGGTAATTGAAACTGGAGTTAATGGATTTTTAGTTAATCCTGGAAATCTGAAAGAACTCAAAAAAGCCATTCATTTTTTTATGACTAATGTACAATATATTGATTCTTTTGGGGAAATTTCGAAATTTAAATCTTTACAGTTTTTTCCTGAAAATGTATTAAACGATTTAAATATAATATACACAGATTTACTTAAATAATATACAAAACATATATATAAAATACACCTAAAAAAATAATAAAATATAAAAAATAAATAAATAATAATATAATAATATAAATATATTATATGAATTGAAAATATTAATCTGGACTAAATTATAAAATACTGTGATAATATTGTAAATACTAAATATCATGTCGATCGCTAATTATTTGATAAATTATCAAGATGAAAAATCCCCCACATTTAGACTTAGACGGAAAAGAGCGGAAAAGATAAAGTTTTTAATGAATGTCTTCTATAAAGGAACAATACTCCGTTAAAAAATGAAATAAGTAATTGAAAATCAGACAAATAAGTGTTGATTAAGTAGATTAAACCATTAGAAATCATTATCTCAGATGATTATTCACTAATTCTCTATGTGTGACTCCTAAAGCCAATCATAAGGTTAAATGTCTAATTATAAATATAATACATGAGAATATTTTTTCTGGTCTCAACAAAGCACGAAAAGATTTCATTATCAGTGTTCTTTGGCATTTTTTAAGCATTAAAGGTAGAATATATTTCTTATAGTTAGGTCGCTTTAGCCCCTTTTGTGAGCAAACCCACAGAATTCATTTCGAGCAGGAATTTGATTTCTTTGCCTTCAACAAGCTTCTGACTGTAGAGATAGTTAGTAAAGATTGTATCATCGCCTTCGATCCTAGCTACATTCCCAAATCAGGTAAAAAATTTACTGCACGGGTAGATTTTGGTCAGGTTCTGCTAATACCGATAAATGGGGACTGGACATTTGTGGATTCGCATTAGTTGATGTTGAAAACAATACTGCCTTCCATCTGAAAGCATGGCACACTCCAGGCATTGAGAAACCGAATGCAGAAAAGATTAATCTGCTTTTTACACTATGGCACTATCATTAAAGAAAACTTAAAAGCTTTCAAGGAAATTTCTGACTATATGGAAGCCGATGTATATTTCTCAAAGAAACCTTTTGTCGATAGAGTTCAGGAGTCAGGGTTGCATTTCATCAATCGACTTAGGGATGATAGCATGTTAATGTACATGTATAGCGGTAAACCAACAGGAAAAAAAGGAAGGCCCAAAAAGTATGGAGACAAAATAATGGTTAACGAACTTGATACAAAATACTTTGACAAAGTGGTCTGTAACAAAGACCTTACTGTTTACTCTGCCCTGGTCTACTCTATGGCTTTCCAACGAGACATTAAACTTGCAGTGGCTGTCTTTTATAAAGATGGACAGGAAGTAGCCCGCAAACTCTTTTTCTCAACCAATCTTCAACAAGAGGGAACGCAAATTGTATGCTATTATCGTTTGCGTTTTCAGATTGAATTTGTTTCGTGATGCAAAGCAGCATACCGGATTTAATCACTGCCAGGTAAGGGGTGAGAATAAACTGGACTTTCACTTTAACGCTTCGCTTACTGCGGTATATCTGGTCAAGTACGACTGGTTATCCAATAAGTCAGATGAACGAACACCGTTCTCTGTGTCCAATTATAGAACATTCTACAATAATGCTTTGATGCTTGATCGATTTATTTGCAGGTTCGCTATTAACCCGAAATCTACTAAAAATAGAAAGATTGTCAAAGAACTATTGGAATTAGGCAGAATGGCTGCCTGAAAATTTAACGGAGTATTGTAATAATTGACTCTAAGAAATTAGATTCAGAAATATAACTATAAATATACATTTTCTACAAATGATATTGCTAATTTTAAAATAATAAAGCAAGTGAAAATAATTTCTATCGTTGGAGCCCGACCAAATTTTATGAAAATAGCTCCCTTTGTACATGCTATTTCCATTTATAATCAGCTTTACAAAGAAGATACTATTGAGCATTTATTGGTGCATACAGGACAACATTATGATGTTTGTATGTCAGAAACTTTTTTTGAAGCATTAGGGATACCTAATCCTGATATAAATCTTGAGATAGGTTCAGGATCACATGCAGAACAGCTTGGTAATACGATGATTGCTATTGAAAAAGTCTTATTAAAAATCAATCCTGACTGGGTAGTAGTTGTTGGTGATGTGAATGCAACACTTTCTTGTTCTGTAGCGGCTAAAAAACTAAATATTAAAGTTTGCCATATTGAAGCAGGTTTACGTTCCGGGGATATGACCATGCCTGAAGAAATCAATCGTTTGGTTACTGATAGATTGTCAGATTTATTACTAACCCCTGATCG
>Ga0209125_1002020_pt1 | contig 16793 bp, 18 predicted proteins | sample BarGraIncub1131A_FD_184503 | JGI IMG/M metagenome (GOLD analysis project Ga0209125, IMG submission 184503) | Arctic peat soil microbial communities from Barrow, Alaska - Barrow Graham LP Incubations 11-31A (SPAdes) (version 2) | ecosystem: Environmental > Terrestrial > Soil > Wetlands > Peat...
AAGGTTACCAAGGGGCGAATTGACGGCACAGGCGTTAAAGGCACACCGGGTCAGATCATTCCTGCCTATGATGGATCCGTCGGGTCAATTATAGAGAGCATCATCACTGAAAAGCCATACCCTATCAAAGCCTGGCTTGTTCATCGTTTTAATCCCTATATATCAATTACAGGAAGTCCGAGGGCCTTAGAGGCGTTCAAGAAATTAGACCTTTTGGTAACCTGTGATGTCTATATGACGGACACCGCATATTATTCTGATGTGGTATTACCGGAATGCACTTATTTAGAACGTTATGAACCCATCTTTGATATGTCTGGATTAACGCCTAAATATGTGATAAGACAACCTGCGGTACCGCTTGTTTATCCGGATACAAAACCTTACTGGCAGATTTATAAAGAACTTGGCAAAAAAATGGGACTTGGCGAATATTTCGAGTTCAAAGATATGGAAGACTATCTAACGCAACAGCTCACCCCTGCTGGTTTAACCTTAGCCAAAATGAAGGAAATAGGCGTCTGGACTCCTCCCGGAATGAAAGCGTTCTATGTACGAGCGAATGACGCCAAAGCCTCCTTGGATCACGTTTTGGATAACCAAAGTAAAAAGATTGAGATATTTTCAAAAGAAGTTGAAGAAGCAACAAAAGAGGGTATACCGAAATATGTTAGTCATCCTCAGCCGGAAGAAGGGACGTTTAGGTTTGTTCAGGGTAAAGTTGCTGTACACACGAACGCTGGAACGGCGAATATCCCCATACTGAACGAGCTGATGCCGACAAATACGTTGTGGATGAATACAGTGAGCTGTACAAAGCTCGGCTTGAAAGATGGAGATGCCATCGTTATTTCCTCAGGTAAGTATGATCAAAAGGGACAATTAAAAATGACCGAAGGAATTCGACCGGATACCGTTTTCTGTTATCACGGATTTGGACGAATTTCTCCTGAGCTCAAAAGAGCTTTTGGTAAGGGCATTAATGATAATTTCTTAATTCCTAATGAAATCGGGGAAGTTGGTAACGCCATCACCTCTAGTACGTTTGTAACAGTTCGGAAAGCTTAATTCATGGACAAAAGCATGATTGCAGAACTATATTTGTCTTTTGCAGCAGTTTTTCACCGACCGAACCAAGAGGTTGCCGATCATTTAGAAGAACTGATTGATCTTTGGTCTGAAGTCATTCCAGATATAGATGAATTGGTTCAGAGATTAAGTCGCTTTTGTCAGCAATTTCCACCGGGGGAACAGCGACTCAATACTTTATGGGAACACTATATTCCGCTTTTTGAAACGGGTGCAGTTGAAGCGTCCCCTTATGCCTCTGTTTATTTTGGGGAAGAAGGTTTAGTGCTAGGTAAAGAAACGTTTAGAGTTAAAAAATTCTATGCATCTTGTGGGTTTGGAATGGAAGAAGAAAATGGAGAACATCCTGACCATTTAGCGGTTGAATTAGAGTTTTGTGCGTTGCTTGCCAGAAATGGTCAGGATGTCATATTAAATGATTTTGAGAGGAAGCATTTATCACCTTTTTTAGATCTTATTTTACCAAGGATTAAGAATTCTTCTCGTCCAGTTTATTCCGAGGTTGCTAATATTCTTGAAGTTAGACAGCTTAATTTACAGAAAGAGGGTGATTTTGTTGGCTAAAAAGTATACCATGATCATTAACCTTAAGAAGTGTATCGGCTGTCAGGCGTGCACAGTCGCTTGTAAATTTCAAAATAATGTACCAGAGGGACAGTTTAGAACGAAGACTTACGCAAATGGGCTAAAGGGCACCTATCCGAATGTTTCAACATTTTTCATAAAAGAAGCCTGCCAAATGTGTCAAAAAGCACCCTGTGTTAGTGTTTGCCCGACAAAGGCTTCTTACTATAATGAAGACGGAGTGGTCTTAATCGATGCTGACAAGTGTGTTGGTTGCAAGTATTGCATGACGGCCTGCCCATATGATGCTCGTTTTCTGAACAAGGAAACCGGTGTGGCAGACAAATGTACTTTCTGTTACGAATTAAAGGTTTCTAAGGGGGAAAAACCGGCTTGTGTATCAACGTGTGTCGGTGGTGCTTTAATGTTTGGCGATCTAAATGATCCACTGAGTGAAGCTTCTCAGTACTTGGTAAAACACAAAGGGGAAGTTCGTAAACCTGAGTTAGGCACCAACCCAAATGTTCATTACATTTATGAAGGGGTGGTGAAGTAGAATGGATGTTACTTGGGGTGTTAGTGTCAATGAAGTCGCTTGGGGCGGAATGATTGCTATTTATTTATTTCTTGCCGGGATTGCCGGTGGAGCCTTCCTAACTGCCTCGTTGACGGATTTATTTAGCAAGAAATCATCACCAAAGGTCATTCAGTCGGGGTCATATATTTCTCTAGTGACGATAATTTTCGGCTTGGGGTTATTGGTGGTTGACTTAGGACGTCCGTTAAGCTTTTGGAAACTTCTCCTGAATGTGAACATGGGATCGGTCATGTCAATCGGTGTCTTTATCGTCTCGGGTTTCACAGGACTATCCTTTGTTTATAGTTATCTCGTATGGTCAAGCGCAGCAGCGCAAAAACAGATTCATGTTACTTCTGCGAACACAGAAGTAGCCGCCACGTCTGTAAGCCAGGGTATTCAAGCTTTTCGTAAGCCAGTGGCTGCCTTCGGCGTTTTATTTTCTGTGGCGACTGCGACATATACTGGTTTCTTATTATCCGCTGTTACAACGAATAACTTCTGGCACACCCCGTTTCTGGGCATTGAGGCCGTTCCGTTCTTGCCAATTCTATTTTTAGTGTCTGCTACGTCTACTGGTTTAGCGGCAACCTTGATTGGAGTTTGGGGTAGCGGTGATTTAACGGTCTATAAAAAGGTTGATACTGTCCTAATTATCGTTGAGCTCATTTTGCTTTCCATACTTTTTCTATCTGTCAAACTGATCTTCTTTACTGGAAGTATGGCAATCCTGTTCTGGTTCGGTGTTGTTGCGATCGGTTTGATCGTTCCGCTGCTTTTATCAATCTATAGTCTCGCAAAGCACAAAAATTTGGTAGTGCTGGTTTGCGCGATGGTTGTCATTGGGGGACTATGCTTACGATATTTCGTTGTGTATACAGGACAGCTGTTTAAATAGTGTCATCATGTTGTCAATAGTGTCCGTTTAGGTTATAAATAGAGTATGATCATACAACTTCTTAAATTTAATATACTCATTCTTACTCATACGAGCTTATAGCTCGTTTTCTTTTTTATGTTTCGATTAAAAGGGGTGGACCGTGTTGACAAGTGATCCGTTGATTTATAGCAGGCGGCAAGTCTTAAGTCTGGGGCGAAAGGCTCTGATTGTGGTAGGGGTAGGTTGTCTTTACCCGGTCAGCCGCTATTTAACAGCAAAAGAAAGTCCGCTGGCCGTGGCCCGTATTGCAAGTCGGGACATGTCCTTGAACATGAATTGGCAGCGACTGGAGCAAACCCGTTTTTGGCTGCGGCAAGGAAACAATGGTGTGGAAGCGATGTGGGCCAGTTGCACTCATTTGGGGTGCGAGGTGAGCTACGAACTTGAAAAGGATCAGTGGCTTTGTCCCTGCCACGGTAGTCGTTACAGCAGGGATGGGCAGCCTATACAAGGTCCAGCCGTGAGTCCCTTGGTGCGGGCAAATGTGAAAGAGAAAGACGGTTTTTATCTACTGCACGAGCCCGTAGTGTGACCTAAGTTGGCAAGGAAAAATAGGGGATAGGGAGAATGAAATGGGGAAACAAGTTAAAAATTCCTTTATGGAACATATTCGACCTCGCCTAATTAGGGCGGGAGCCCTACGGCTTAGAGCCACCTTCTGTTTGGGTGGATTATCTTTTTTGGCCTTTATCGTATTGGCGATCACCGGAGTGTTGCTACTCTTCTATTACCAGCCCGGAGACAAGGCTTTTGCTTCACTGAGTGAACTGGATTCCGCGTTGCCTTACGGGGGACTCGCCCGTTCCCTGCATTTCTGGGCAGGTCAGATGATGATGATCACTGTTTTTCTACATATGGTACGGGTTGTGTGGTCGAGAGCCTACCGCCCAATACGTGAGCTTAATTGGGTTACGGGCGTCATGCTCTTTGGCTTAACGGTCATGTTAAACTATTCTGGTTACCTGCTCCGGGGGGGACAACAAAGCGGGGCTGCGGCATCTGTTGGGAAAAATCTTCTCACGACGTTACCAGGCGGGAAAGCTTTGGCAAGCGTTTTTTTTGGTCAACCCTCACCCCTCAATGGTAGTACCTTAAGTATGTTTGTCTGGCACATCTTTATTTTGGCAGGTGCAGCTAGCTTCCTGCAGATGTTCCATTTTTGGCGGATTCGGCGAGGCGGCGGGCTACGACCTTTGTAAGGCACTGCTTGCAAAGAAGATTACAAGATGAAAAAGAAGCGTTCTGGACGTGAGGTGAGAACTTATGGACCCTGTAGACCATGAAAAAGTGCCCCTAATTGAGTTGCAGGTGAGGGAAACCATTGGCACTTTTGTTTGGTTGGGCCTCTTATTTGGCTTGACCGTTGTGGCGAAGGTACCTTTGGATAGCTCTCCGGAGGCTGTAGCGGTGAGCGTATCTAAAGCGCCCTGGGTATTTGGCGCAATACAGTGGCTGTTACAACGGTGGCCGGTGTGGCTGAGTGCGTGGGTGTTACCGCTGCTGTCGACGGCAGTGCTATTTACCCTGCCTTGGTGGGGGAAAAAAGTTGGAAAAACGTGGGTGTGGATCATCTTCCTGACCCTGAGCTTGGTTTGGGTCGGACTGACTTTATTGTATATGTTGATGGGTTAGGGGGGGCCAGCATGGCTAAGCATTTAAGGATCTTTCTAGGATTGGCGATTATCTTTTGCCTCACCATGGTTATCTGGGCAGTGAGGTCATATGGCACTTCCCCTTGGCAGGCTTGGCAAACAAAGTATTTTCAGGCCAACATCGCAGATCTTCAGGGAAAGATGACCATGGTTCAAGGAGCAGAACAAGCCAGTAAGTTGAAACAGGAGATTAAGGATTGGCAGGATAAGAAACCCGACGTGCAGGAAATTCGATTATCAAATGGTCGCGTTGAACGTTGCATCACCTGTCATTTGGGCATTGAAGAGATTTCTGCTTCTCACCCCAGTGACAGTATTGGTTGTACGGCTTGTCATGGGGGAAATGCCTTGTCTCTCGATGAAAAGACCGCCCATGAGGGGATGTATGGCGCAGGTCATCCGGGCCGGTTGGAGGCTTCCCGCCTGAGTTGCGGAGGCAGCACGGCCGTTGGGCAGTGCCATAGTGGAAATAAACAAGAGATTGACAATCAGGTAGATTTAATGACCACTTCCTTAATGGCCAGCAAAGGAGGTGAATTCTCTATGAGCCGGTACATGTTTGGGTTGGACATCCCGCCACGTGTACTACTAAAACCTGGAGAGACCGCGGCTAAGGTGCAATCCCCTTTTAACCAACGCGTGGAAGAACCGAAATTTCAGCAGAACTGTTTGTCAACTTGCCACCAGACCGGAGGAGAGCTGCCGGCGCAACAAACCAAGGCCAACGGCTGTGAGAGCTGTCATGTGCTGAGTAATTGGCAACACACTTATGAGGGACAGGATGTCACGATCCCTCGGCAGAAGTCAGGTTATGGGATATCCCACCGTTTGACGGTGCAAATTCCCTATACCCAGTGTAACCAATGTCATAATCAGGGAAAATCTGAGCTCTACACCATGGACTTTACGCCTCGCCCTGATTTGGACCGCGTTAAAGCTTCTCCATCTGCGGACAAGGAAAATTTGGAGACGCGTTGGCAGAATGTTTATTCGCCGGGATTGGTCTTTACGAAATGCGAAGTCAACTTGGACTGTGTAGACTGTCATACCCGCAAAGAAGCCATGGGCGACGGGGAGATGTACTACTCTGAATGGAAAACGTTGAAAATCCAATGTCGTGACTGCCATGGAAGTGCCGCCGGCCAGCCTATACCGTGGAAAATAACGGACAAATCAGACATGGCTTGGGCAGAAGCCCGCATTAATCCAGTTTTTCCAGCGCTCAAAATGGAGGATGTCATTCTGAAAACATCGAAGGGCGAGGAATTAGCATACGTCCGTCTGGAAAACGGCAAATGGTTTAGTTATCGAAAAACGAATGGAGAAAAATATCTTATTCCCCAGGTAATTGACAGTAAATGCCTCCAAGAGCCGGATAAACAGTCTTCGGATGACTGCCATAAATGCCATGATGTATCGAAGGATAAACCTTCTTCAGGAGGGGCAAAGATGGCGATTAAAGAGAAAATCCCTCATTGAATTTTAAAGTGCTGGGTTATACAATGCTAATAGATGCTAATATCCTCAGAAACTTAGGGGATGGTGAAGATGTATTGGATAGCTACCAACTCAAGATATTTTGCATGGTAACGTGCCAGCAAAGCTTTTCTAAAGCCGCAAAAATATTGCACATGAGCCAACCAGCCGTTAGCACCCATATCAAAAATTTGGAAGAATACTATCATGGGCAACTGTTTGACAGAACGCCACAGGGCGTGACACTGACCAAGGCTGGTGAGGTATTTCATACCTATGCTCTCAAGATTCTTGAAATACAAGACGAAATGGAACGAGAACTCGAAATCATGTTCAAGCATGAAAACAATCAGATTGTGATTGGGGCAAGTACCACGATCGGAAATGTCTCACTCCCATGCTCGATTTATTTGTTTAAAGAACAATTTCCACAAGTTGAGCTTTGCGTAAATACTGCCAATGCCGAAGAGGTTCTTCGCATGGTGATGTCTGATGAAGTGGATATTGGGGTTGTGGAAGGAGATACACTTTGTTCTTCCCTTAAAGCGGTTCCTGTCACGTCGGATGAATTAGTGCTGATTGTGCCTCCACAACATCCCGCTGAAGGGGACGTTATTTCAATTCAAGACCTCCTCAAACAACCCTTAATTCTTCGAGAAGACGGTTCGGGCACACGAAAGATTCTGGCAACAGCTTTAGCCCTGCATGGCTATTCCGTGAATCAGCTGAACGTGATTACCGAGATGAAGAGTATTTATGCCATCAAGTCTGCGGTTGAGGCTGGATTAGGCGGATCTGTTGTGCAACGTCTCGCGATTCGAAAAGAAGCTTATTCAGGGACACTGAGAGTTCTTGCAATTACCGACTTGGCAATGCCAGTCACCTATAATATCGTTTATCGAACAAATCGCTCCCTTACGACAAAGACGAAGCAATTTATTAAATTTCTGACGAATCCTGAAGATAGCTGTCTTTGTTAAACCATCATTAAACCAATCAAAAAGCCACAGTGTAAAACTGTGGCTTTTTAGACTAAAAATTTCATAAGAAGTTTTGATCCTAGCCAAGTCCCCAAAAAGACCGCGATTGCAAAAATCCATCCGGTCAGGGAACTAGAAGCAATTCCGTTCAACAGACCGCCTACATTGCACCCATAAGCAATTCGCGCTCCGTAGCCCATGAGTAGTCCACCGATTAAGGCGGAAAAGAAGAACTTTTTATCTCGGATTGGTCTAAATCTAACTTGCGAAGCGACCAACGTTGCCCAAAAAGCACCCAGCAGGAGCCCAATGTTCAGATAGGTCCCAGAGAAAGTCATTAAGCGCTTAAACGTAATTCCCTGATGATTAAGTATTCCAAGGCTACTACCGAGCCATTCCCCCCAAATTCCAAGATTCATTGTAATTCCCCAAGGCTCACGTCTTACAATCAGCACAAGTATGTTGAGTATACCCAAGATAATGGCCCCTATCCAATAAGCCCATGGACCATGAATGATTGTCTGCAAAGTCTTTTTCATTGCTTCACACTCTCTCTAATCATGCGTTTTCGTCAGCTCAAGATGCCATATTCCATTCGCGACTTCTTCCTCTTCAATCTGGTAACGATTGGCTTTTGCCCAAAGTACAATACTCCTTGAGGTACAACTGTGCTCAGTCTCTAGGACTAAAATATCTCCGCATTGCATTGAGGTCAACTTTTTTTTTGCTTTAATTAGGGGGATTGGACACATTTCCCCCCATATATCAATTGCAAAACGAGTCACAGTATTTCACCTACTCCCCGAATTGTTTTGTTTGCCACCATTTAGCTAACTGCCATAAGCCCAACAAGATACTTATTTCCAGAATAAGGGTTGGAAACCAACCTAGAATATCGGGCAAAAAAATCCCGGGCCACTCACCAAAGGTGTTCCTCCAGTTTATTATTGACCGATCTCCCATAACAGCGCCCACAACCAAACCGAAAAGTGCTACCCACTGCATGGCAAATCCTTCCCCACTACGCATTAGAATTCCGGAAGAGCAGCCGCCGGCCAACACCATACCGATCCCGAACAACAGACCACCTACAACGGTATGCACACCCAAGGGAAAAACATTGAGGGTTAACGGGATATTTCTCAGTGATGATCCCCAGTAAACTAGAGCAAACCCAAGGATACTAATTCCCAGAAGCAGAATAAAGGCTCTAGTGAGTTGAGTCATACCAATCAAAATAGGATCACGCAACGCAGATACTAGGCAAAAACGGGACTTTTGTAAGACAAAACCCAAACTAATGCCTAGTGCCATGATGAACGTAAAGCGAATGCTTATTTGAGAAAGGAGAGTAAGCAACAACGTAAGAAATAGCATAAATCCGATGTTCCATTTCCTTTGGGAATGAAACGTACTATTCGACATCTTGCGCTCCCCTTTCTTATATTTTAACAAACTAATCTAAGAATAGTCTTTTTATTAAAATCTGTCAATGAAACTTCCACAGAACACTATATTCAGGGAAAGTGCGGACTTACAGAGTGCTTGGCGAGGTATGAAAGATCTGAAGTCAGAATGAAATGCCCAAAGTGTGCAAGGCGGTACTTGCTATATTAAGACGAAAAGTCTAAACTCAAGGTGCAGTGGATCAAGATAGGTTTATAGGAAATTTATAGCTGCTGAAAGTGGAGGCAATTATGGAACTTATTCTGATTATCGTCGGAATTAACGTTGTGTATGTTTCTCTCTATACCCTGCGTATGATTTTTGTGATTAAAGGACAGAGAGTATTGGCAACTTTCCTGTCCATCGTTGAGATTTTTGTTTACATGACTGGGCTAAAGATCGTTCTTCAAAACCTGGACAATCCTTGGAATTTAGCCGCTTATTGCATTGGCTTTGGTTTAGGCGTGTATATAGGCAGTCGAATCGAAGAGTATTTAGCGTTGGGATATGTGACGGTCCAAGTCACCGTAGACTGTGTTGAAGCAGAGATCCCATCACAGCTGCGAGGGTTTGGGTATGGTGTGACTTCCTGGTTAGCCGATGGTAAGGATAGGCCAAGGCTTATGATGCAGGTCTTGGCGAAAAGGTCAAACGAACGTAAGTTATTTGACATCCTTAACAAGCTTTGTCCCAAAGCATTTGTTGTATCGTTTGAACCGAAAAATTTCAGAGGCGGATTTTGGACGAATCGAATGCCTAAGTCTTTCTAAATAACGTTTTAGTGACATTTTTAAAAAATAGAGTTTATACACTATCCTAAAGACACTTCTCTACGTCTAAGTGGTGTAAGACAAAATACGGTAAGGTAGGGGAGGTTTAATAGATGTTTAATGCAGAGAAAAAACAAAAAGCAATTGAGGCTTTAGCTGATATGTGTTTTCAATGTGGGGACAAACACAGCGATGAGTGTCCACTCGCCAAAGCAATGGTTGTGGCCAAGCAAATCCCGACTCAAGAGTAAATCGCAGATGTAGAAAAGAACCGGGCTTTGCCTGGTTCTTTTCTACACTAGTCAGAAAGTATAACTTTTTGTTATATACTTTCTGTAAGCATAAGTGCAACTAAGGCGACCGCCTTCGCTGAGGCTTGACGCTAGCCAAGTTTTCTTTACAATTAATTGGGCATTCTAAATTTAGTGTTCAAGGGCGAAGGAGTGAATTATATGAGAATCAAGGAAAATTTATATACTGCAGATTCATTCGAAGGGGAGCTTTCCTTTGAAGAAATAATCTCACAGAACCAGGAGAAATTAACCAATTTAATCTATGGAATGACAGGCGATTATCATCTGTCCCAAGATTTAACGCAGGAAACTTTTCTAAAAGCATTTCAAGCAAGGCACACATTTACCGGTAAATCAAAATTCTCTACCTGGCTATATCGGATTGCTGTCAATGTCACGGTTGACTATCAACGAAAGAGCAGTGTTCGAAAAGAAATGGCGACAGAAAAAACAGACCTCAACGTTTCAAAGGTTGATACTTCACCAGAACCGGATGGAGCCTGCCAAAAAAATGCAACGAGGAATATAATATTCAGTTCTATCGCAGAATTACCTGAGCAACAAAAAGAAGTTTTTGTCTTGAGAGAAATCAATGGTTGTTCAACAAAAGAAGTTGCGGAAATTTTAGGCTGCACTGTGGAGCTAGTAAAATGGAGATTACACAAAGCCCGGTTATCCCTGCGTAAAACGTTAAATAATAATACGAAATATAAAGACTTAGGAACAATAACTTTGAACAGTTTTGGATTGGAATAATTTATATGATGAATTTCATAACGGGTATGCGACTAAGCATAAAGAAAGAGTTCTGCTAGCAAAATGCCAACAGAACTCTTTCTTTATGTCTTGAAAAGCTAGGAGGGGATTAGACGATGTTAACGCCAGGAATGACAGCCGGAACATATAGACGTTGGGCGAGCTCGCTATCAATCATAAAGAGTCCCGCTCCCTCTCCATTTATGAGCTTAAGCTTGTTGAGAATACGGGTCATGTTTTCCTCTTCTTCTACCTGTTCTGTGATGTACCACTGGAGAAAAATATCCGTCGTATGATCTTTGACTTCCCGGGCGATGTCCATCAGCGAATAGATGGATTGTGTAATGAATTGTTCATGTTTTAACGTTAATTCAAAGACTTCTTGGGGACTGGAAAATTCGCTTTGGGGTTTTTCGATGGCCTCAAACGTTGCTTTGCCGCCAATTTTGTTCAGATAATTAAAAAATCCTAAGGCATGATCTCGTTCTTCCTGAATTTGAACACGAAAAAAATGGGCAAATCCATCAAGGTTTATGGAGGAGAAGTATGCTTGCATCGCAAGATAAAAATAAGCTGAGTAGAGTTCTTTATTCACTTGAGCATTAAGCCCTTGAACCATTTTTTCGTTTTGCAATGAATGCCACCTGCCTTTTTGTTAGAATGAACGTTTATACGTTTAGTTATACATTCTACATCTATCGACAGAGTTCCTGTAGAGCAAATGTAAAAAGGCTGTTGACGATTACTTCGTTAACAACCTTTTCGTTTATACTAGGATAGTATAGCGACCACTTCACGTTAGAAGGGAAAGCCCATTCGTCGAATGAGTGCAAATCCCACTCGTTTTGCGAGCGGAAGAAATACTTTGCGGGCCAGAGGAAGACCAACACGTTGGACGAGGGGAACACCCACCTTGCGTGCGAGGGGAGGTCCAAGTCGCTGGACAAGAGGCATGCCGACTTTACGTGCCAACGTAGGCCCAAATTGTTGCATAAGTGAAGGGCCGTATTGTTTCAGGATATTTCCTGCTTGCTGTTGCCAGAGGGCAGAAGAAGCTGCTGGAGCAGTAGAAGACGCTGCTGGAGCGGCAGAAGGAACTTTTGTCTGAATAGGGGAAGCTGGTTGGACTACTGGCTGAACGATTGGTTTAGAGACCAGTGTAGGAATTTGGACTTGAACAGGAGTTGGACCTTGACCTTTAACAGGGTTTGTCCCCTGTCGATGACTTGGGGAGAACCTATTGTAATTATTTGGGTAACTGCCTCTTTGCCCCATCAACGATGACATGGGTAAGCCCCCTTTATCTTAAATGTGAGAATTTGTGTGGGTATGATACACGGTATGCAATAAATTAGATTAATGTTCCATAAGAAGAATTATATGGAAGTTACTCTTTGGCACCGAGATGCAGAAAGCTGCTGAACAAGATTGTTCAGCAGCTTTCGATCATACTAATCACAAAGTATTCGCGATTGTTAGATACTTCTGGAAAAATAAGTCCTACAGAGTCGTTTCATCCATTGGCTTACCTTTTGTTTCTTCACCAAGAACGATCACGTTCAAAGCAGTTAGGAGCAGTACTGCAGCAAACATGAGAAAAACGGATTGAGACGGTAAATGGTAAGATCCTATCATTAAGCCAACGACAACGGGGGCAATAATTCCCCCAATTCTTCCAATACCGGCAGCCCAACCAGATCCGGTTGCACGGGCATGCGTCGGGTAAAGTTCCGGGGTATAGGTATAGACAATTCCCCAGGCGCCCAGGTTAAAGAAGGACATCAAGGAGCCCATGAGTAGAATGGTTTGTACATTGGTGCTTTGACCAAAGAAATACGCGCAAATTGCGGTGCCGATTAGATAAAGAGACAGCGTGGGCTTGCGGCCGACCTTGTCCACTAAATACGCAGCACTGAAATATCCGGGAATTTGAGCCACAGTCATGACCATGACATACTCGAAGCTTTTGGTTAAGGAAAAACCCTTTAGCGCGAGCAGGGAAGGAAGCCAGGTGAAGATTCCGTAATAGGCGTAGACCACGCCGAACCAGAGAAGCCAAAGAAAGATGGTTCTTCGGATGAATTTGCTAGAAAAGAGTTCTTTGACGGCTAGCTTGGACGGAGTTTGCGTAATAGGCTGTGAAGCTAGTTCAGTGGATGTGCGACGGATCCCAGACTGCGCTTCGATGACTTTCACAATGGCTTCAGCTTGCGCAATTTTCCCCTTCGACACTAAATATCGGGGAGATTCAGGGATAGACTTCCAAAGATAAAAAACATAGAGGGCAGGAATTGAGCCGATATAGAACGCGGTCTGCCAACCGAAGCGAGGAATGATGATATAAGAGATCAAGGCGGCTAACAGCCATCCTATGGCCCAGAAGCTTTCCAATAGAACAAGTAGCTTACCGCGGTGTTTAATGGGAGAAAATTCACTCACGAGTGTTACAGCAACGGGGAGTTGGCCGCCTAAGCCAAATCCGACCAAGAATCGGAAGACCAAGAGTGACTGGTAGTTCCAAGACAGCCCGCATAATCCGGTTGCGAAGCTATAAATTACGAGTGTGGCTGCAAAAATTTTTCTGCGCCCGAAAAGGTCCGCTACGGTCCCTGAAAGAATAGCGCCAAGGGCCATTCCAACGAGCCCGATGCTCCCAATTGTCCCGACTTGTTCAGGACTGAGATGCCAGGTCTTCATTAATACGGGGAGTACAAAGGAAATAATACCGGTGTCCATGGAGTCAAACATCCACCCTAAGCCTGCTGTCATCAGTAGAAGATAATGAAACCTGGAGAGGGGTAGTGTTTCCAGGCGTTCGGTAATGGTCAATCTTATTCATCCTTTCGACAATCGTTAGTATTATGTGTGTTATGGGTACGAAAGTTTGCAACTTGCCTCTGTAGTATAATACTTATTCGGGATGTTATGTTGCAAATTCCTTCTGATGGTCATTGAAATTAACCGATTTATGTTGGAAAGTGTTGAGAAAAGGGCCCCGGAAACGTTTGTTTCAGGAACCCTTTGGGATTTAGACGTTAAGACATTGAGACGTTAGGTGGAACATTATTCAGCCAGAGCAATTGCTTCAATTTCAAGAATTGCATCCTTCGGCAAACGTGCAACTTGTACAGCCGAACGGGCTGGAGGGTTGGTTGGAAAATAGGTGGCATAAACAGCGTTCATCGCGACAAAGTCATTCATGTCTCTCAGAAAAACCACCGTTTTTACAACTTTGTCCATAGAAGCGCCTGCGGATTCTAAAATCGCTTTGACATTGTCTAAGGATTGCTTGGTTGCTCCTTCAATATCAGCCACTAATTCTCCACTTTGTGGGTTCATAGGAAGCTGTCCAGATGTGAAAATCAGGTTGCCTACCTTTACCCCTTGTGAATAAGGGCCAATAGCAGCAGGTGCATTTTGAGTACTGACAGTTTGTTTATTCAATGGTATCTACCTCCTTGAAGTTGTCATGAAGTAAGTTTTGTTGATGACATGACAGGCTAATATAAGTATAACTGATTTCTCGCGCACAAACCAAGCAAGAGATTGGAACTAAGCTTCGTAAGATTATCCTGCTCAGATTTCGCTGGTTTTATTAAGGGGTGCCTTGAACTCATTTTACCTTTAATTAATCTATGATATAATTTATTATTAAATAATATTCGACATTTTCCTCACGATGCAAGCTCGCGTAATAAAGGGAGGTAGCCAATGGAATTTCTGGAACGTGTCATTCAAATTGATTTTGAAGACCGCTTGGGCTTGGGAATGGAGATCTTTGAGGGATGCGAAAAAAATAGGGTGGACAAGATTGGGATGGAAGTTATTCCAGCTCAGGGTATGTTCATCAAATTCCGTTGTACTTCCGTTGATCAAGTTCAACGATTAATAAAGGATTTAACGGCCGTTCAGGGCGTTGTCCTTGTGAAATTGCGCGATCAGATGCCCTATGAAGAGAGGGAGCAGGAGTTAAAAGAGATTATTTCTAAAATAGACTCAAAAGAATTAATATCGTTTGCGGGAATTATTCATCAGAGCGCGAAGATGCGCCATGTTATTGAAACGGCTAAAATGGTGGCTAAAGGCAACTCAACGGTGTTATTGCGTGGCGAAAGTGGCACAGGCAAAGAACTGTTTGCCAGAGCGATTCATAGGGAGAGCTTACGGGTTCAAGCCCCTTTTATTCCGATTAGTTGCGCAGCCTTACCGGATAGCTTACTGGAAAGCGAACTGTTCGGCTATGAAGAAGGATCCTTTACGGGGGCAGCTCGAGGAGGGAAGAAGGGACTTTTTGAGCAAGCGGATCATGGGACGCTGTTCTTAGATGAAATCGGTGAAATACCAACGCAGGTTCAGGTTCGATTGCTGCGTGTTTTGCAAGAAGGCACGATTCGCCGGGTTGGAGGAACGAAGGAAATTTCAGTCGATGTTCGAATTGTTGCTGCGACACATCGTAATCTGGAAGAAATGATTCAAAAGGGCGAATTTAGAGAAGATCTTTATTATAGGCTAAATGTGATCCCATTGCGGATTCCCCCTCTTCGGGAACGCTCTGAGGATATTCCACTGATTGCTCAGCATTTGATTCGCAAGATTTCAGAGAAGTTGGGAAAACCAGAAATTCATTTAACGAAAGAGACCATTGACCTATTAATGGGCCAAACATGGCCTGGAAATGTACGACAGCTCGAAAACATACTTGAGCGCATTATCAATGTCATGGATTCCGCTGAAATTAAACCACACCTTTTTTATGAGTGGACGGATTTAGTTTCTACTCCACACACGGCAAAGTGCGTGGACGGGAATTTTCAAATACAGATTCCGGTGGGAGAAGAGTGGCCTACCTTAAAAAGGATCGTGAGTGAAGTTGAGAAACAAGTGCTCATGCGTGTTTTAGAAACCCATTCTTCCTCTAGAAAAGCGGGAAGGGTACTGGGCGTTTCCAATACAACCATTTTGAATAAAATGAAGAGTTATGGCATCGACTGAATAATTAGCTGAGCAAAGTGACAATTAAGGATAAAGGGGCAATGGCATGAGCATCGAGGAACAAAAAAGTGATGGTATGCAAAGAGGGTTAAAAAACCGTCATATCCAAATGATCGCCTTAGGTGGAGCGATTGGTACTGGGCTGTTCTACGGATCAGCGGAGACCATTCGATTAGCAGGACCCAGTATCATCCTGTCTTATCTCATTGGGGGCTTAGTGATCTTCTTCATTATGAGAATGATGGGCGAAATGTCTGTGGATGAACCTGTTTCCGGTTCCTTTAGCCACTATGCATACAAGTATTGGGGCGAGTTTCCCGGTTTCCTCTCCGGCTGGAATTATTGGTTTAACTACATTATCGTCAGCATGGCAGAATTGACCGTCGTGGGCATCTACATTAACTATTGGTTTCCAACGTTTCCGCAGTGGCTATCCGCGCTGATATTTCTAATCCTTATCACGATGGCAAACTTAGTCAATGTTAAACTATATGGAGAATTTGAATTCTGGTTTGCCATTATCAAAGTTGTTGCCATTGTAGGGATGATCATCTTTGGAATAATGCTCATTTTCACGGGAATTAACGGACAGGCCACGGGATTCAGCAATCTTTGGAGTCACGGCGGTTTCCTGCCAAATGGAATCTGGGGCTTAATGCTTTCCCTCGTTGTCGTTATGTTTAGTTTTGGGGGAATTGAATTAATTGGGATCACGGCCGGAGAAGCGGAGAATCCGACAAAAACGATTCCGAAGGCCATTAACCAAGTCATGTGGCGTATCCTCATCTTCTATGTTGGGGCCTTAGCCGTCATGATGATCATCTATCCTTGGAATAAGGTTGGGCTGGAGGGAAGCCCCTTCGTTCAAATTTTCTCTAAAATAGGAATTCCTGCTGCAGCGACTATCTTGAATATTGTCGTTTTGACGGCAGCTCTTTCGGTTTATAACAGCGGAATTTACAGTAATGGTCGGATGCTTTACAGCTTGGCACACCAAGGCAACGCGCCTAAGTTATTTGGACGATTGAATAAAAGAGGCATTCCCGTTGCCGGAGTTTTAGTTTCGTCGGCTCTTACGTTGGTGGCAGTCGTTCTGAACTATTTAATTCCTGGTAAAGTCTTTATGTACTTGATTTCCATCGCCGTTATTGCCGCAATTATTAACTGGTCCATGATCATTTTTACCAATCTTAAATTCCGCAAAGCGAAAGGGAAAGCTGTCGATCAACTAGCGTTCAAAACACCTCTATACCCGTAC
>Ga0209125_1002021_pt1 | contig 16793 bp, 15 predicted proteins | sample BarGraIncub1131A_FD_184503 | JGI IMG/M metagenome (GOLD analysis project Ga0209125, IMG submission 184503) | Arctic peat soil microbial communities from Barrow, Alaska - Barrow Graham LP Incubations 11-31A (SPAdes) (version 2) | ecosystem: Environmental > Terrestrial > Soil > Wetlands > Peat...
TTCTTGTTTTATGGGTTTTAGGATTGATTACTTCGTACACGTTTGGTGGATTTATCCATATTCTTCTCGTAATTGCTGTTATTGTAATTGTGGTAAATCTCATTCAAGGCAGGCGTAGATAGAATAAAAATTTAAAGAGAATCAAACTTTTTTATAAGGATGACAAGCGAATAAATTTGTCAGTAAGAAATTTGAAAATATCGCAGGTTGGATTATCGTTCTTTTATATGAGCATAGCAGGTATTTTTTATTTGTAGATTTGATTAGGAACATAGTATCGTAGGCAATAAATACCGACAAAAACGAAGACTGCCCCGGTACCAGTAATATTTCGTTAAAGAGAGGATGTATGAGTATATGACAGGCAAAAAAAATTCAAAAGGGAAGATCAATGGATCAGGACCACTAACTTCTAATAATGCGGCTCTTAGTAAAACTTTTGAAACACTGGCTCGCTTAGGGTATGCGGCACGCGGAATTATCTATTTTGTAATTGGATTGCTAGCGGTTCTTTTGGCAGTTGGATATGGAGGGAAGACGACAGATCAGCAGGGTGCTATCTCTGTGATTGGAACACAACCTGCCGGCCGAATTCTTTTATGGCTTGTTTTGATTGGATTGGTTTGCTATTCGTTGTGGGGACTAATCCGGGTTATATTTAATCCGTTTCACCAAGGTCATGATGCAAAGGGTTTTGCAGTCAGAATTGGCTATCTGGTGAGCGCAGCTGCCTACGGGCTGCTGGTAATACCTACATATGCACTCATCTCGGGCGGAGCACAGCCCGCTCAAAGTGGCGCTCAGCAAGGCCAAATTCAGCAATATACAGCCCAGATTCTGGTGATTCCATTTGGACAGTTGTTGGTGGGTATTATGGGTATAATTTTAATCTTAGTTGGTCTCATGCAATTTTTTCAGGGATTAAGCTCGGGCTTTGATCGGCGGATTCACCTCACAAAGCTGAATCCGGCTCAATTGAGAAGGGTCAGGTTTCTCGGCAGATTAGGTACCATAGCCCGGGGAATTGTCTTTGCGCTTATCGGTTTCTTCATAGTTATGGCTGCATATACCGCTAATTCACAGCAAATTAAAGGTTTTGACAGCACCTTAACATATATTGTGCAGCAGCCTTATGGGGTTTGGCTAATGGGTGCGGTTGCTTTGGGTCTTATTTCTTTGGGATTGTATTCCTTGTGTATGTCTGTATTTTTTAGATTGAAAAAATAATAAACCAGGACATAGTTATTTGAAAGGTCGTGTTTTTATGACTGCGAACACTGTTCACACAGATAGAAAGAAGCACAGAAAGTCAGGTGGAATGCAAAGTCCGGATTTTCTGATGCGACATCCTGTTTTTAGCGTCACTATAATTCTCTTAAGCATTATGATTTTTGGAATACTCGCTTATTTCGTGTTGCAGAAAGGATCCCTTGTAGAGTGGGATTTAGATGTCGTAAACCGTATGCATGCAGTGGCTTTATCAAGTCCTGAATGGATTAAAAATGTAATGCTTGCCGGGGATTATCTTGGAAAGCAGGGGTATATAGCGACTGGCGTAATATTGGGTCTCTATTTTCTTATTAAAAGGTTTTGGAAAGAATTGTTTATGGTTATTGTCCTTTATGCTGGGCAGGTTATCCTGTTCTTAGGTTTGGGCAATTTTTTTGCCCGTCCGCGTCCTGTATTTACTGAAAATATCGGAATTGTCATTTCATATCCAAGTTTTCCGAGCGGCCATATGATGAGCGCGGTTATTATGTTTGGACTGTTGGCTTATTTCATTGTGCCAAAGATATCATCACGGGCAGGTAAGGCGGCAGCGATACTGCTAGCCATACTTTTGGTTTTCTTTATTGGTTACAGTCGATTTTTTATGGGGGCACATTATATAACGGATGTTATCGCCGGAACCGCACTAGGTGTCGCTTGGGTAACCCTTGTTATTTTGTCAATTGAAATGATATCCAGAAAGGTAGTGAAAGAAAATGAAAAAGAAAAATAAAAGTAAAAGTAAAAATAAACATATTCGTGCCAAATTGATAGCGAACCCGGGGGCAGGAAATGAAGTGGATGCTCCTTCTCTTTTGGAACAGGCGGTTCGCTGCCTGACCAATCATGGAATAAAAGTAGACGTTGTGTATGCATCACCTAAAAAGGTGGCTCAAATCCTTGCTAAAAAAGCTGTTAAAAAGGGCTATAAAATTGTAATTGCCATGGGCGGAGATGGAACGATCGGGGAAGTCATTCGAGGTATAGCCGGCTCAGACGTGACACTGGGAGTTATTGTCGGAGGAACCATGAACGATATTGCCGCAAGTCTTGGTATACCTGAAGACGTTGAGGCTGCATGTGCATTGATCGCAAAGGGCGATACGCGTGAGTTGGATCTCGGGCAAATCAAAACCCGCAAACATAAGAAATTCTATTTCTTTATGGTAACCGTAATCGGCCTGACTGCAGCCCTGTATCCAGATGTCAAAAAAATACCTAAGGGTAAATTAAAAGAGAAATTTGCTTCTATGAAGGATGCAATTGTGACATTAGTAGAACATGAAGCGAAACCTGAAGTTTTGCTGACTTTTGATGACGAAAGCAAAATAAAGGTAGAGACGATGGTGGTAACGATAGCGAATAGTCCGCTCATTGGATCCAAAAATCTGGTTGCTCCAGACGCCTCAATGGAGGACGGACTCTTTGATATCTCGGTATTTCCTGATTATAACAAGGCGGAAGTTCTTAGCTATTTTCAAAGAACCGCGGAAGAAAATCTGATTCCGGACGGGAAACTTCAACGCTTTCGCGCTCATAAAGTAAAAGTCGAATCCACACCAAAGTTGGAAATTGCAGCAGATGGGATTTCCTTAGGAAAAGGCTCATGTACAATCAAAATGCACAGAAGAGCACTTCGCGTATTTGCGCCGCCTATCGGTTTAGGTGATGAAAAGTCGCAAGCGGATGGGGAAGAAGAATTATCTGCCCCACTTTCTCCTTTTATTAAGCAAAATAAAGAATCGTCAACCTAAGTAAGATTCTATTTCAGGACGAAACAATTTTAAGGCGGTACAAAAAAATGAAAAAATCGATCAAACCCATTAAAACTGAAAAACCTCAAAATGCTGCTGTGGAAGCAGTTAAAGACAAGACTCCCTCCCCCGTTGAAAGTCGGAGAAAAGCACGTCTGTTTCAACTGAGTGTTGGAATAATGCTTGCAGCTTTTGCGGTTTTGACATTCTTAGTGATCACCATTCCTTCATTTGCGATTGATTTAAATATTTCGATTGGTTTGCAATCGATCAATAATCCGGTCTTTTCCGGGCTGATGACCGTCATAAGTTGGGTTGGGTTTTCACCGCAATCGACAATAGTAACTGCCGTTATTATTGTGACTCTTTTTGCTCTGGGGTATCGGTGGGAGTCCACAGTCGCTTTGGTCATCGCGGTGATTATTCCATTACTCAACTTTCTCATAAAAACTTTGGTCCACCGTCCTCGTCCGGGCGGGGATCTGATTCACGTAGTCAATGTACTCAGTGACTATAGTTTCCCTAGCGGACATGTCATGTTTTATACAGGGTTTTTCGGATTTGTCTGTTTCCTGACTTATACACTGCTCAAACCATTCTGGCTACGGACTTTGCTGTTTATTATCTTTGGCAGTCACATTGTCCTGGTTGGAATATCTCGCATTTATCTTGGCCAGCACTGGGCCAGTGATGTGTTAGGAGCATATATATTGGGAGGGGTATGTCTTATTGCTGGTATTCATTTTTACCGTTGGGGAAAAACGCGCTTTTTTGTTCATCGCAAGCGCTTAAATAGAAGGTTCCACAAAAAATAAAATAGAACTGGCGCATCAGCAGTCCAGTTCTGAATAAATTCTGTTTATAGTTTGCATTCTATTTGTACGCGTTGTGACCAGGGCATCAGATCTTCCAGTTCATCCGGTTCATTTTGATAATCTGTAGCCGACATATACAGGAGCAGATGATTAAGGTAAGCGTAGACATTCAGTCCATTTGCTTTAGCAGTTTCGACAATGCGGTATACAGTAGCAATAGCGGAAGCTCCCCTAGGTGTATCCGAGAAGAACCATGCCTTTTGTGTTCCTTTTTTGTTCATTTTCAGCCACCCAATGTGACATCCTGATCCTGATACCATTCCAATGCTTTGTAAACTTGTTCAATGGTATAATCCGGCCACATTTCATCTAAAATATAAAAATCTGCATAAATGGATTGAATGGGTAAAAATCCACTTAATCTGCGTCTTCCGCCCCAACGAATGATCAAATCTATCCTGGAGATATCAAAAGAAGCAATTCCCTTTATAAGATTATCATTTATGTTAACATCACTATTTTATTTTGAATAATTCAAATCCCAATTCCAGTCATAATTAACCAGAAAATTGACTTTCATGAGACCTTTCCCAAATCGAGTTCTTTTAGTATATGGCAGCAGTTCCCTTGGAAGCAATGGTGACTCAGTATTTCCAACGACTAGCAAGTCTGCATCCCGATTTGCCAAACATTCAACCGCGTCGACACATGCTTTTTGAAATGCCTTTGTCTGTAAAGAGGGGCGTTTTGTGTTACCTGATGTAAATCCGTAAAAAGTCATTTCTTCAATACCCAGTTTTAAACACAAATTATAGAGATCAAATCCTGGCTGTATGCCAAATTTATAGCCATCCTGCTTTTCAAATCCTTTTTTTAGGGCCCATCTTCTATTGCCGTCAGGAATAATCCCAATATGTTTTGGTAGTCGTTTTAAATGATTCATCGTGCCCACCTCATAAATTTTTATTTATCATAATTATAACCTAAATTTCCGATGAATGATGAGTTATTAGATAATGTTTCAAAACTGTCAATGGAATAGGGTCGAAAATATCACTTTGTGCGACAGGCGAATTGTTTGGGATTCATCATGGGGAAAGGCACAGAAATATTTGATACATACTTACATTATTGTTCAAAGCATCCTTACGATAAATCACTTAGAGGTTCAAATAACCACTCAACAGTAGGTGGAAAGTTTATCTAAGATAATTATTATAATGGAGACTCATATCAAAAATTTACAGCTTGGCTTATCTCTCTGGCTATCTGTTACCATCATGGTGGCTTGATAGATTGCTAGACCTTCTCCGCCACCAAGAACTACGCATCAAAATTGATGTTAAAAAACCATATCAGACGAATACTCTGATATGTTTTTTTTTGGTGTGCCCAGCATGGGCGTAATCTAACGGGTGAAAGTCCCGAACGCGGGTTAGTAGTGCCAAGCGTATAGCCAAGAGCAAGGGTGTCCCCGGCGACGGGGAATCTGAAGGAAGCTGGCGGCAAACTTCTGGTCTGACGAACAGAAATCACATCAGGCATCATTAACTGGGTAAGGTTGCATCACAAACTAAAGCCCAAAACTACTCGGAAGTTGATGGTGTAAATGTGGCAGATAGATGGAAGGAAAGATTGCGTTCTTACCTGGGGAGATCTCACAGACGTGTGGAAACAGAGTATGAAACACGGTTGAAATAAGATTTATTGTGAGAAGTCAGCCGAGGCCATAGTACCGAGGCGATCTAGAAGCCGAAGGAAGGGCTGAACCAAAGGAGGTGACGATCAATGAAAATTACTGACAGTGATAAATTAAAACACAGACAACTTCGAATGGAAGACTATCTGCAAAAGGTATCTGGAGAACAGAAAGAATATGCGGAAGTGTGCGCATCACCAAAGATAATTAAAACGGATATCACCAACACAAATGAGCAGACGGAGGGATTACTCGAGCAAATTCTAGCCAGGGATAATCTTAACCTGGCATACAAGCGGGTAAAGAAAAACAAAGGTGCAGGTGGAATCGACGGTATGCAGGTGGATGAACTTCTGCCCTATCTGAGAGAAAACCAGAAAGAACTCGTGGAGTCTATCCGGGGTGGAAAATACCACCCAAAACCCGTGCGACGGGTAGAAATACCCAAAGACAACGGGAAAACAAGAAAGTTGGGAATACCAACTGTCGTTGACAGACTCATCCAACAGGCAATCAACCAGGTGTTGACCCCTATTTTCGAGAAACAGTTTTCGGATAACAGTTTTGGTTTCAGACCCGGACGAAGTGCACAGGATGCACTGAACCGATATTGACAATCCCTTTTGTTAACCTTAAACGATTGGGTTTGGATGAGGATAGAGCATGGATGTGGGCAAACACAAGAAAAGACTATTGGCGCACAGCCCATAGCCCAATCTTGTTAAGAACATTGTCCAATCAGCGCCTGAAGCAGGCAGGGTATCCCAATTTCAGTGATTATTATCTGCAAGTGAATGTGTAAATTTTGGAAGCGCCGTATACCGAACGGTACGTACGGTGCTGTGGGAGGTCGGCTAGTCAATTAATGGCTAGCCTCCTACCCGATAATTTTTCTAAAATCTGAATGCATTCAAAGGCCTTCCGAGACTAAAAAGTGCAACTTTTAATATTCTTGTTCCTTTTTGGCTACTATAATATCTTCATTTTCGGTTGTTATGCTATTGATACTGACCGACTGGGTTTTAGTACAACCCAAATATTGCAGGAATATATGACCATTACCCGGGTTTCGACCCATCTTCACCATAAAAAGGAACGCCCGATAAGGATCAAGATACTATTGATATCCTAAATATAATTAACTATAGACAAAGCTGAATAAGAATGGTAACATTATTAAAACATATAAAACATATAGGACTACTAATTAAATAATGTGATGCATAAAAATTTACTTATATAAATAAGTGTTTATGTATGAGTGGGTAAAATTAAGAATTTAATATACGATAAGGAGGTTTTAAAATGTTCAAAAACAAAGATGGGCTGTCGGATTTAGATTTAATGACACCCTTAGAAAGATTTTCAGCATATAACAAGGGTAAATTTATAGACCGACTTCCCTGTGTACCCATAATAGGTAATACAGCTGCAAGGGTAATAGGTGTTAGAGTTTCAGAATTTCGGGGTAACGGTAAGCTTATTGCTAAAGCTCAAATAGAATCCTATAAGCTATTTAAATATGATGTTGTAAGAATTTTCACGGATTTGTATACCCAGGCAGAAGCAATGGGAGCAAAGGTATTTTATCCATTAGATGAAACAGCTTATTTGGAGACTCCTGCTATAAAAGATATTTCACAGATAAATGATCTGGAACCTGCCGATCCCTATAAAGATGGAAATTTGCCAGATCATCTTGAAGCCATGAAAATAGCCTTGGATACGATTGGAAAGGAAGTACCAATAACAGGAGCATTAACTTGCCCTTTTACAAATGCATCTTTTCTAATCGGCACTGAAAAATTAATAAGATTAACTTTAACGGATCCCGAGTCAGTTCATAAATTATGCAAGGTTTCCCTGGAAGCAAATTTAGCTTATGCAAAAGCAATGATTGATATTGGCTGCACACCTAGCCTTACCGATGCTATGTCTTCCGCGACAGTTATTGGGCCAAGACAATTTAAAGAATTTGCGTATCCTTATTTGAAAACCCTCATAGAGTATATACATTCAAGAGAGAAATCTGTCACATTGCATATTTGCGGAAAAACTAATAAAATATGGGATCTTATGTGTGATGCCGGTGCTGATTGTATAAGTATCGATAATGCTGCAGATTTATTAGAGGCGAAACTTAAAATAGGACAAAAGGTTAGATTAATGGGAAATATCAGACCATCTGAAACGATGCTGCAAGGAACACCGGAGGATGTAAAAAAAGCGGTAATTGAATGTATTGAAAAAGCTCATGATAGTCCCAAAGGATATATTGTAGCTTCAGGCTGCAGCTTGCCAACAGAAACGCCATTCGCAAACATAAAAGCGATGATGGATACGGTAAGGGAAATTGGTTACCCAATAAATATAACGAAAGATTCAAACTTGAACAAGTAATAATGTGAATAAATTAAAATAATGAGAGGATAAAAAATGACAAAAGAAAAAGGCGAATTCAGCTGTTCAGATTGTGGTGTATTAAATTGTTACAGAACTGAAAAAAAGTTTCCTTCGGAGTGCTTAACGACTGATTTAAGTGATAAAGAACTTGACGAGGTCAAAGAATTATATAAGAATGATGAATTTGTTTCAAAGATTTCCAGTGCAGCAGCAGAAATTGAGGGAACCTATTATGGAAAAATCACTCGAGTGGAAGAAATAATTGCTTTTGCCAGGAAAATAGATGTAAAAAAAATCGGAATTGCTACTTGCATTGGTCTTATGAATGAAGCCAAAATATTTTCTAAAATTCTTAAAGTAAAAGGAATTGAAAGTTATACTGTCATTTGCAAAGTTGGGGCCATAGATAAAACTGAAGTTGGCATTCCAGAAGTATTAAAGGTTCAGAAAGGCTGTCATGAGTCATTGTGTAATCCTGTGCTTCAGGCTAAGTTACTGGCTAAGCAAAAAACAGATTTAAATGTGATTGTAGGTCTTTGCGTAGGACATGATTCGCTTTTTAATAAATATTCCGAGGCACCTGTTACTACGTTAATAACTAAAGACAGAGTATTGGGACATAATCCGGCAGCTGCGCTATATACAAGTGGATTTTACTACAAGAGACTATTAGAAAAAGGCGACATATAAAAAATGTATTTATAGAAAGGCGGTCGGAAGGCTATCTAAAAATAGGCCTAAGAACTTATGAGTGAAATAAGATTAAAAGATATTACAGTAACTTACAAGGAAAAAAACAATGACTATACTGCGGTTAAAGATATTAACATATCCATTAAAGAAGGCGAATTTTTAAGCATTATAGGTCCAAGCGGTTGCGGGAAAAGCACTTTATTAAGCATCCTTGCAGGTTTAAGCTTACCATCTGACGGATATGTATTATACGATGAACAAGAAGTGCAAGCGATTGAAATAGATAGTGGCATTGTTTTCCAAAATTACTCCTTGTTTCCCTGGATGAGTGCCAAGAAAAATATAACCTTTGGAATAAAGCAGGCTTCTAAAGATAAGAGCAAAAAAGAAATTGAAAAAATCGCCGATGATTATTTGGAGTTAGTTAGTTTGTCAGACTTTGCAAACAAATTTCCAGCTCAATTATCAGGAGGAATGAAACAAAGAGTTGCAATTGCAAGAACCTTTGCAAGAAACCCCAGTGTGTTTTTAATGGATGAACCCTTTGCAGCAGTCGATGCAAAAAATAGGGTAGTACTTCAAGAATTACTGCTTAAGCTTTGGGATACTGTTGATAAGAATAAAACTGTTGTTCTAGTAACCCATGATATTGATGAAGCGATATTATTATCTGACAGAATAATTGTTATGGGCACTGGACCTGGTACCATAAAAAAAGAAATAAACGTAGATTTTGAAAGACCAAGAGATCGCACTAAAATTATCAAAACTAAAGAGTATGCTAATCTGAGACATAAACTGATCAGTTTATTTTATGATGAATTAATCCAATAAATATGTAGTGCTGAAGTTATTCTTTAAGCATAAGAGGAGAGAGTAATCAAAAAGCTAATAAATATTCCGAATATTTTATTTATATTAATATTGTTGCTTCAATTTGTGCCAAATAAAAGAATAGAAGATGGTAACCTGATTCTATTTATTTTAATTGGCACAATACAATTATTTTATTTATTATCCATTGCATTTCAAAAAAATAAGGAGAAATTAGAAACCAAAGGCGATATTATAAGTATCTTTTATATTATCATTATTGTATGGACTATGGTCACAGCGAAGCTTGATTTATTAGATCAGAATTTATATCCTTCGCCATCTGTGATAGCAAACCTTTTCATATTAGACTTTCCTAAGCTAATAACTGGGTTAATAAGTTCTCTGGAATTATTAGCAGTAGGATATATTCTTGCATTGCTATTAGCAATTCCACTTGCTCTATTTATAGGTTGGCGAAAAAGATTATTTAGAGCAGCAGATCCTATAACCAAGGTACTAGCTCCAATACCCCCAATTGTATATATTCCCTATGCGATAGCAATTCTTCCTACATTTAAAGGCGCCTCTGTTTTTTTAATATTTATAGGGGTTTTTTGGCCAGTGTTTATTAACACATTAAATGGACTATTTAATGTTGATAAAAGTATTATTGATTCCGCTAAAGTCTTAAAGGTTCGCGAGAGAACAATGTTGTTTAAAATTATTTTACCAGCGACCTTGCCATATATTTTTAATGGTGCCAATATTGGACTAGTGATGGCATTTATACTATTAACCGCTGCTGAAATGATAGGGGCAACTTCGGGACTTGGATGGTATGTAAAGTATTTTTCTGATTTTGGAGATTATCCTAGAGTTATCGTCGGTATAATTTTTATCGGTTTAGTGGCCACGGTATTAACCTTTGGACTTAATAAACTTGAAAAATGGTTACTACGATGGAAGAAATAGTTGCTAATGGAAACACGCATTTTTATTGAACTATGAAATAAAAAAGGAGTAATTTTAAATGAAAAAGAAAATTTTTGGTATCGGGATTTTATTAATTTTAAGTCTTTCACTAATGGTGGGTTGTACACAAAATAAATCCAGTGAGAAGGCAGTGTCTGCAACAAATAAAAATCAGGCTGAAACCAAACAAATAAAAGAATTTAATGTCGGCTATCTTGCTACAACAGAGGATGTTCTTTATTATGTTGCCAAAGAAAAGAGGTATTTTGAGGAAGAAGGTCTTGATGTAAAATTATTTCTATTTGCCAATTCCGGTGAGGGATTAAATGCAATAAATGCTGGTAAGATTGAAACCGGTCCATTTGGAACAGCTGCCCCGCTTACCTTTATATCAAAAGATTTTGACCTTACCATATATGGAGGTGTAGGTTCAGAAGGCGCAGCCATTGTGGCAAAGCCAGAAAATGTGGAGCAATACAAAGATTTAAATAACTATAGAGGAAAAACAATAGGAACAGTTAGACTTGCTACAGGGGATGTTGTATTAAGGGGCGCACTTGAAGAGCTAGGACTAGACTGGAAGAAAGATTTAACAGTGGTAGAGTTTGACACACCTACGGCAGTACTTGAGGCAGTAAAAAAAGGGAGTGTTGATGCCGGCGTTGTTTGGAGCCCCTTTAGAACTTTGGCGGAACAACAAGGATTAGCAATTGCAAAGCAGAGCGGTGAACTTTACAAAAATCATACATGCTGCAGATCCGTTGCTTTAACTTCAAAAATTAATGAGCAACCAGAAGATTATCAAGCTTTCTCGAGAGCTTTGATAAGGGCATATGAATTCTACAAGACTAATGAAAATGAATCCATTGATATTATATCAAAATATGTACAGATTGATAAAGATGTTATTAGGACAGAAGTATATGGACCATATACAGACAGTAATCCTAACCCAGATAAAGCAGCGGTAGTTAAGTTCTGGGGATTAATGAACAAAGCTGGATATATTTCTTCAGATAAAAAAATTGAAGATTATATTAATACCAGTATTTATAAAAATGCATTAGATGAAATTATCGGAAAGTATCCTGATGACCCAATGTATCAAAAACTTAAAGCAGAGTTTAAGGAGTAAAAGTATGTAGTCAAAAACGGCACAGGCACCTAAAAAAGTGACAATATTTTAATGCGAATCATAGAAATTTGCCGAATAATGCGATAAATTCTTAGGTGATTCTAAATTAAAATCGATCTTTTGCCTTGATTAATGTCGTGCATACGGGAGGGTACGCCCAGGGAACACCATTTTTTCTCATATTAGAGCCGATTCGGCTCTTTTTTTGTTGGAGGAATACCTTGCGTATGCACGACAAATTTAATGAGATTTCAAGTATTCACCTGTAAAAAGGTCGCTTTTTTATTTTTTAAAAAAATGGATTTTCATTATTTCTGTAGGGCTTTCCAAAGTGCTAGCTGATGATTAAGTGGACATACTAAATATACCGGCTAAAGGAACCATGGTGTCTGGGCGGTTGGTTCCAACCGTACCATGTAGGAATCAAGGATAAGCCAATCAAGTATCGCATCAGCTTTTCAACATAATTCAAAGTTCCGTTTTGAATTATGCGAGAAACAGTTTCAAACCGTAGAACTGGATTTATGATATGGAAGAAAGAATTAGATCTGGTGTCAAAGAGGGGCATTCATTTGTCAGTATGTTTTCTTGATGTGGTAAGTCGTATGGGGGAGATGAGTTTCTCATTATTTTTTCGGGGTGTCCTGATTCGGATGTTGAAAAAGCAATCAAATGAATAAATGATAATTAGAAGCGTATGACAAAAAAGTGTTAAAACCCTATAAACATTCTTTTAGTTATGGTATATTAAAGATAAGTGTGAAAACCAAAATAAGTGCAAATGATGTCATATAAGTGGCAGATAAAAAGATGTATCACAATAAGATGCAAAAAATGAATGATCGAAAATAGCGGAGATGTGATATCTGGCTGTATTTTCCATGCATTCAACAAGATTTATAAGTTGAAAAAATGTCCTTTGATTGATAAAAAAGAGGAGGGGTATGACAGATGAGTCATGATATTGGCAAAGAAAAGCAGGCAAAAGATGCTTTACAAACCTACGAGAGAAAATTATCAGACATCATCGAATTTTTGCCAGATGCTATCCTGGCCATTGATAATGAGAAGCGAGTGATCATTTGGAATAATGCCATTGAAAAAATGACGGGCATTCCTGCCAAAGAGATGCTCGGTAAGGACGGTCATGCTTATAGTATGCCGTTTTATGGGAAGGCACAACCCCAGTTGATGGATTTAGTTTTTCATGATGATGATCAGATTGCATCCAGGTATTCGAACCTCATCCGTGAAGGTGATGTGATTAAAGCGGACGTATTTTGTCCGGCTCTTTACAATAATAGTGGGGCATGGGTTCATGCTATGGCAGTACCAATCTATGATCAGATCGGGAACACAATTGGTGCCATTGAAAGTATTCAGGATATCAGTGAGTATTTGCAGATGATGAATGAATTGCAATCAAAGACCATGTTTCTTGAAGCACAGGCGAATGCATCCCTTGACGGGATACTGGTGGTCGATGAGCAGCAGAAAAGGATTCTCGCCAATCAACGTGTCTTTGAGATGTTCAACGTTCCCCAGCATATCATCAATGATGTGGATGATGCGTTATTGCTTGAATACGTCGTCAGCAAGGCCAGAGACCCGGAACAATTTCTGAAAAAGGTATTGTATTTATATGATCACCAAGATGAGACCAGTCAGGATGAAATAGAATTTACAAATGACATGATCGTTGAGAGATATTCCGCCCCTGTTTTGGACAAAAACGGAAAATATTATGGAAAAATCTGGACTTTCCATGACATCACCGAACATAAAAGGCTGGAACAGGCCCTTTTGAATGAAAAGAATTCATTGGAAACGACGTTGCAATCGGTTGGAGATGGGGTCATATCCACCGACAAGCAAGGAAAGATTGTGCTTTTGAATAAAATTGGGGAGTTGCTGACCGGCTGGACCCAGGCAGAAGCAATGGGTAAACCCATTGAAGATGTTTTTACTGTCATTAACGGGTATACCGGCGATAAATCCGATAATATCATCAATAAAGTCCTCAGTATTGGAAGAATCGTTGAACTTTCAAATCATATTATTCTGATTTCGAAAGATGGAAGCCACCGGCCAATAGAGGATTGTGCAGCACCAATTTTAGAGGAAAATGGCAACATCAGTGGAGTTGTCGTTGTATTCAGAGATGTTTCCGAAGAGAAGAGAAAACAGGAAGAAATCCTCTATGTCGGTTATCATGATTTTTTAACTGGACTTTTTAACCGCAGGTTCTATGAAGAAGAGTTAGTGCGGCTGGATACGAAAAAAAACCTGCCGTTGACCATTCTGATTGCAGATATCAACGGGTTGAAATTAATTAACGACGCATTGGGATATGCAAAGGGTGATGATGTGATTAAAAAAGTTGCGAAAAAAATTACCGCAGGTTGCCGAGGGAATGATGCTGTATCGAGACTGGGTGGGGATGAATTTATTATCATTCTACCTAAGACTGATGCATTAGGAGCAGAATGCATCATTAAACGCATCAAAGATCATAAAGCGGATGAAAAAGTTGGAGCCTTTGGAATTTCAATTGCATTTGGACACGCAACTAAAAATGATGAGAAAGAAAGCATTCAGGATATTTTCAGACAAGCTAAAAATAATTTGTATATGCATAAACTTTATCAAAATTTCGGGACAATCTCCAAGACCGTTGATCTTGTGATGCGGACACTCTATGAAAAAAACAACCGAGAAATGTTGCATTCAAAAAGAGTCAGTGAAATTTGTGAAGCGATTGCCCTTCAAATGGGTTTTGAAACAGAAATGGTCAATCAAATCAGACTGGCAGGACTCGTGCATGACATCGGGAAAATCGGGATTGATGAAAAAATTCTAAATAAGCATGGAAAATTAAATAATGCCGAGTGGAAAGAAATCCAAAGGCATCCGGAAATTGGGTATCGGATATTAAATTCCTCAGCGGAATTTATGGAATTGGCGACGTATGTTCTGCAACATCAGGAAAAATGGGACGGCCAGGGTTATCCATTGGGACTTAAGGGTGACAATATTTCAGTACAGGCATGTATTATCGGGATTGCGGATGCTTATGATGCGATGACGAGCTACCGAACTTATGGCGATGCACTAAGCGAAGAAGATGCCATCAAGGAAATAAAAAGATGTTCAGGGACGCAATTTAATCCGGGAATTGCTAGAATATTTGTTGAAAAGGTCATGGGAAAAGTGTGGTAATCATTAACAAACTATAAATTTTAAAGAATGGAAAGTTTGATGGAAACATGAGTAATAGTGCCAAAAATATCGCAATTGACAGCTACTGATGAAAAATTCAAGGGGAAACCATGTTATTTTTTGTGCACCTATTATTGTTATGTTCCATTACATTTTTATTAAGCGGAATTTATGTAATTTATTTAGACCGAAATGCTGTTTTGAATCGCGTCTTTGCACTGTTCAGTCTGAGTCTCGCACTTTGGTCACTTTCGGTTGTATTCATCGTGATTTCTCCTGATGCCCAGTATCGGTTTCTTGCGGGTATATTGGGTGCCATCGGTATCACAACCTTTGCGGGTCTTTCTTTTCATTTTTTTCTGAACTATACTAAAAAAGAGCAACTTCTTAAAAAATGGTGGATATACGTTGTTATGTATTTTCCACCGGTGGTTTTTATCTATCAGGCGTTTAACGGTCAATTTTTAGGCAATGATTATCTATATACCCAATATGGCTGGATAATAGTGATTCAAACGTCTTCAATCTGGTTCTGGTTAGTCCCGAGGGAAAAATTGTCAGTGTTAATCCTGAAACAACACGTTTATTGGGCTATGACAGTACGGAGTTAATCGGAAAACCACTGGAGATTCTTTTTCCCGTGGACACTCAATTGGAGATGTCCAATATCGGGAACTCTTTAAAATATAGTCCGATCCGCAACAAAGATACTTATTTTGTTTCTAAAAGTAACAACAGGATTCCGATAATTTTTTCTGCCTCTGACTGTAGGGACAAGAACGGTTATTCGATTGGATTTGTAGCAGTATCAAGAGACATTACTCATCTAAAGGATGTCGAAGGAAGTCTAAAACATCTGGCGCAACACAATGTATTGACTAATTTACCCACTCGATTATTTAGCCAACTTTTAGGCAACAGATTGAGGGTTGCTGTTTTTAAATATGTTTCGGTACATAGATATGGGTTCCCATTGTACAGAAAGAAAAACGCTGGATAAAAGACAAATACTGGAAAGTATGTGGAAATCGCAAGTGGGTATTTAAGAAAAACAGGTATTTCCTGAAACAAATGAAAGACATTCCGATCGTAAGACATACCCCTTTAATTCTGACTAAAAAACGCTCTATACGGCTCCCACTGAGGAATCAGCACTGTATGAACTGGACACTTTTGAAGAAAAATGGCATGCTAAATATGCTTAAATTGCCGTATCCTGGCGAGAAGACTGGGCTCATCGGCCACCTATTATAAATATCCAAAGGAGGTTCGAACGCTGATCTACACGATTAATCTCATTGAGGGGTTCAACCGTCAAATGAGAAAAGTCACCAAGAGCAAATCTGTTTTTCCAACCGATGACAGTCTGATGAAAATGCTGAATCTGGACATGATCGATGTGACAAAAAAATGGACCCAGAATCGCAGGGACTGGGGGAAAATCCACTCTCAGCTGGAGATTTACATGCGGACCGGTTAGACTGAAGATTATTCTATCAGATTCCAATTGAGGCAGAGAATCGTATATTTTGTGCTTCTTATTGACTTGCCGGAAAATCCATGTATAATGCAATTAAGGGACAAATGGCGGTTTGTCGCCATTTATCCCTTAATATTAATTCTCACTATATCAGTTTTTTGAGTTTACACAAAACTTGGGACATTCCCTTTCTGAGATTGTTGACAACGAAGTGAATAAAACTTTTTAGAGTTATTTGTTTTGTTTTCAGCCAGGCATTTGTAACCCATATAGCGTTCCAGTGCTTCTTCTTTCGCTCTAGCATAAAGCGTTTCAGAAACTTCCGGAAATGTCAGTTTCAAGGAAGTATAACGAACTTCCGAGTCTAAAAATTGGGAAAATTTATCAATATCCGGTTCGTCTGAATCTAAAATGAATGGGTTTTTACCTGCTTCTTTTAAACTTGGATTGAAACGATACAAATGCCAATAGCCAGATTCTACCGCAAAAGCTTCATGGGATTGGGTTCGGCTCATGCCGCCTTTAATGCCATGATTAA
>Ga0209125_1002022_pt1 | contig 16786 bp, 16 predicted proteins | sample BarGraIncub1131A_FD_184503 | JGI IMG/M metagenome (GOLD analysis project Ga0209125, IMG submission 184503) | Arctic peat soil microbial communities from Barrow, Alaska - Barrow Graham LP Incubations 11-31A (SPAdes) (version 2) | ecosystem: Environmental > Terrestrial > Soil > Wetlands > Peat...
ATTTGTCGGCGGGTTGCCTTCGATTTGCGGTAATTTAGCGACTGAAAAATTAAGCTTTGGCGCCTGGGCTTTTATAGTTGCTAAATCGTAGGAGTAACTGAACATTATCGCGAGATTGCCGCTGATAAACATATCAAGAGAATTGGGCATATCGTCATTCCAGGAATATGATTCTTTTCCCGGGTTTGAAAAATCGGTATAAAAGCGCAGCGCTTCAAGGCCGGGATTATAATTTGTGTCTTTAGCGAAGCTAGGAACTAGATTAAAGGTAACTTGTCCGCTATCATTTTCCATCTCGGCGCCATTTTGCAGCATTAAAACAGAAATAATATCGCTATATCTATTTATATTATTTGCCCCCCCTAAGGCGGCTCCGGACTGGACTAAGCCCTTTTTTGTATCCTGCTTAGTTAATTTTTTAACGTCCTGTAAAAATTCCTGGTTCCAGTATTGCGGTACCTGGCTGATACCGGCATTATTAAAAAGATCTTTATTATAATACATTACTAAGGTATCGACCGATAAAGGCAGGCCATAAATTTTCCCGTCGCTTAGAATAACGTCATGGCTGACAACGTCGACAAAATTATCCTTTAATTCTTTAAGAGTAAGGCTGTTGGTGGTTTTAAGCTGATCGACGACGGTTTTTTGGATAGTTCCTTGCACGACCGGATAAGCCATAGTAATCGTATCAGGCATCGGAATTATTTTTGATTGATATTTTTCAAGCCAAGTATTCTGGATTGAAAAAATGTCCGGCCCGCGATCTTCGGCCATGGCATTCAATAATTCATTTTCGTATTCGGCATAGGTTAGTTTTCGATAGTCGATATTGATGAAAGGATGAAGCGCTTTATATTTAGCGATAATATCCGTAAAAGCATCTCCGTCGTCAAAAACGCGCCAGTAAGTTAAAGTAATCGGTTTAGTCGCTTCTTGAGTCTGCTTGCTGGCGATTTTACAGCCAAATCCTGAGACGATTATTAATCCGCCGAGTAATACTAAAATAGTTAATTTTTTAGCCATATTTTTTATTTTTATTTCTGTTTTTATTATAGCAAAAAAGCTGGTTAATTCCAATCCTATTCTGATTGGATCCGATATTGTAAAGCCTCGGCTAAATGGCTTACTTTTATCATTTCCGAATTTTCCAGATCGGCGATAGTTCGGGCGACTTTTAAGACGCGAAAATAGGAGCGGGCCGATAGGCATAATTTAGAAGCAGCTTTGTTAAAAAGATTTTTACCTTCGGTATCTAAGCGGCAATATTTTTTTATTTCCGAAATTGGCATTTCGGAATTGTTTAAAAATTCCCGATTTGGCCAGCGTTTTAGCGCTATATTTCTTGCTTTAAGGACGCGATTTTTTACTACTTCCGATCTCTCTTTAAAGGTTGTGTCTTCAGCGCCTAATTCTTTTAAATTTAAACGAGGCATTTCGACTTGCATGTCGATGCGGTCTAAAAGCGGGCCGGATAAGCGGTGGCGATATTTTATTATTTCTTGCTGGCGGCAAGAACAGGTTTTATTTTTATCGCCGGAAAAGCCGCAGGGGCAGGGATTCATCGCGGCAATTAAAATAAATTTAGCGGGAAAACTTAGGGAGCCGGCGGCGCGGCTGATGTTTATAAAACCTTCTTCAATCGGCTGGCGCAGGTTTTCTAAGACGTAACGGGAGAATTCCGGAAATTCATCTAAAAATAAAACGCCGCGATGCGCTAAAGATATTTCACCCGGTTTCGGCCAAGTGCCGCCGCCGACTAAGGCGACGCCCGAAGCGCTATGATGCGGAGCGCGGAAGGGGCGCGAAGAAATAAGTTTTGAGCGATCTTTTATTTCTCCGGCGACGCTGTATATTTTTGTGACCTCGAGAATCTCTTCATAAGATAGGGGCGGTAATATTCCGGGCAAGCATTTCGCGAGCATGGTTTTACCGCTGCCGGGCGGACCGAAAAGTAAAAGATTATGTCCGCCGGCCGCCGCTATTTCCAAAGCTCTTTTGGCTCTTCCTTGTCCCCTAATGTCGGCCAGATTATTTATAGTTGCGTTTTCACTTAGATTTAAATCGTTAATCGGAATTTCCGAAATTAATTTTTTATTTTTAAAATGAGCAACGATCTGGGTTAAATTTTTAACGGGATAAATTGAGAGTTCGGAAACAAGTTTTGCCTCGGCGGCGTTAACTTCGGGAACAAATAATTTATTTATTTTTGCCTCTTTAGCTTTTAAAGCAATCGATAAAATTCCGTTGATGCCGCGCACTTTGCCGCTTAAAGAAAGTTCGCCGACTATCAAGCAATCATTAAAATTAGTTTTGAATTTGTTGTTTAGCGCTAAAATACTGACCGCAATCGGTAAATCATAAATCGGTCCATGTTTTTTTAAATTCGCCGGTGCTAAATTAACGGTAATTTTGCGCCGCGGATAAGCTAATTCGGAATTGCGCAAAGCGCTTTTAACTCTTTCTTTCGCTTCGGAAACAGCAGCGTCAGGCAAACCGACAATCGTTATTTGTCCGAAATCGCCGCCTCCCGAATCAGCTTCAACTTCGATAATTTCCGTCTCTAAGCCGATTAAGGCTGCTGATAAGATTTTTGTCGCCATATATTTAATTTAAAAAATAAGACTGCTTTTACATAGAACAGTCTTATTATAATATATGGGTGATAAAGAATATTTAAATTTTTTCTAAAGCTTTCTTTATTTTTTTAAGTCGTCGAATTTAATGCTTAAAAGCTTGCTGACGCCGTCTGATTCCATAGTTACGCCATACAAGATACTGGCGCGCCGCATTGAAGCGCGGTTATGAGTTATGACAATAAATTGCGTTTTATCAGATAAATCGTCGAGAATTTTCGCCAGTCTTTCTGAGTTTGATTCATCAAGCGCGGCATCGACTTCGTCTAGAACAACAAAGGGCGAGGGGTTGGCGCTGATAATCGCGCAGATTAAAGCAATTGAAGTTAAGGCGCGCTCGCCGCCGGAAAGCATTGAAACGGCTTGAATCTTTTTGCCGGGCGGCGTGGCTTGAATTTCAATTCCGGCCAGACCGATTGAATTATGCTTCTTTAAGAATTTTATTTTTTTCAATTTTTCATCAAGGATGCTTTTCTCTTCATTTTCAGGGCTTGTATTTACAGTAGTACCGACCGATGTTGTTCCGTTATTGGAATTTTCTGATTCCGCTTCTTCAAGCAGGACTTTAAAGATTCGGGCTGAGCCGCCACTGAATAAAATTTTAAAATAATCGTTGAATTTTTCCGAGATGATTTTGAATTCTTGATCGAAACGATTTTTGATATTTACATCAAGTTCGTAAATTATTTCTTCTAAAGATTTTATCGCTTCGTTAAGGTCGGCGGTCTGCTTGCTTAAGAAATCATAGCGTTCTTTTGTTTCATTAAATTCTTTTTCGGTTTCCGGATCAATACTGCCAATCTGCTCGAGCTGATTTTTTGCTTCGCTAATTTTTCTATTCCATTTTTCAACTTCAATTGTTGTTTCGCGCAGTTCATGGTTGATTATTTCGGAAATATTCAATTCGCTATTGCGAATCGTATTTTCTAAATCTTCTAATTTAGTTTCCTGGCGCGTCGCTTCGACTTTAAGATTATTAATATCATCGGACAATAAATTTATTTCTTGTTGGATTGCATTGATATTTTTCTGGCATTCGAACATCTGAGATTTTTCTTTCTCTTTGGCGATATTTATTTGATCTAATTTTTCGTTTAAGCCATAAAGTTCATCATTGATTTCCTCAAGGCGCTTATTAATCAAGGTTTTTTCTTTCTCGATTCCCGAGGCATCGAATTTTAGCTGGCTCTTTTCTAATTTTATTTTAATACTTTCAATCTCGGAATTTAATTGATTATGCTTGTCGTTCAAAAGACGGGCGCGTTCTTGTAGGGAAGCGGATTTTAGCCGGCACTCATTAATTTTATTGGAAAGTTCTTGTCTTTTTTCTTGCAGTTCACGGGAATTTTCAGCTTGTTTCAAGATATTTATTTCCTTGTCTAAAGCAGCTATTTTTTTATTAATCAATTGCTTTTCATTTTCAATAGCGGTCGCATCAAATTTTACCTGCGCCTTAGCCAGCTTTTCTTTAATATCGGTTAGTTCGCGATTCGTCTGGCGTTCTTTATCCTCTAAAAGACGCAAGCGCTCGCTAATTGAAGATAATCTTAATCTTTCTTCATTAAGCTGATTATTAATATTCTGCCGGTCATCGGTTAAAATCATCAGCTCATCTTGAATATCTTTAATTCTCTGGATTTGATCGGCGTTCTCGCCGTCGATAAAGACTTTAATTTTACTTTGGAATTCTTTTTTAGCGAGTTCAATTTCTGATTTAATTTTTTTCAGGTCGCTTTCATCTTTTAAATCATCGAGGCGTTTAATAAATTGTTCAATAACGCGCGCTATTTCTTCGCGGGAATTTTCTTTCGGGCTGTTTTTCTTCAGTTCATTTTTTATTAGATTCAATTCTTGATTTAAGGATTCTATTTTATTTCTCGTCAATTCTAATTTTTTTCTTAATTCATCTTCGGTTTCGCGATTATTCTGCAAGCGCAATTCTGCTATTTCTTGGGTATTATTTTGAAGCATCAAGGCTAATTCCTCGCTTTTATTATTAAGCCAGGAGACATCAAACTGCCCCTGCGCTTCCAGGTTCGCTTCTAAAACGGCATCAAGCTTAGTAAACTGCTTAACGTGATGACTTTTTTCTTCTTCTTGAGTCGCAATTTGTTTTCGTCTTTGATAATTTTTATCGATTTCTTGATCAAGCGCTCTTAATTCTTCTCTTAAAGCGTCTTCAGTCTTAGTGTAGTTATTTTTTTCACTCGAATTTATTTCACTCTCAATTTTTTCCAGTTCATTTTTTAATTCCTCGCTTTTATTATTAAGCCAGGAAACATCAAACTGCCCCTGCGCTTCTAATTGAACTTCCATTTCAGCCTGCAGTTTTGCGAGCTGCTTAAGCTGTTGGTTTTTTTGGTTTTCCAAATCTCTTACTTTCGGCTGTAATTCATTTATTTCTTGAAAATTATCAGCGCTTCTGATTTTATTAAGCTCTTCGTTAAGTTTAGAAAGTTTTTTGTCGCGATCCTGTTTTATTTTTTCTAATTCTAAAAATTTATTATTCGCTGATTCTAATTTTTTATTTATTTCATGCCAGATAACATGATAATAATTGAATTGGTTTACTTTTAAGTCAGTTTCAATTTCACTGCGCTTCTTTAGCTTATCAACCTGGCGGGTCAAACTTTTTAAACGCGGTTTTATTTCCGTTAAAAGCATATCAACCTGCTGCAGATTTTCGTAGCTCGCTTCTAATTTATTTAGCGATGCATCGCGCTTGATCTGAAACTGCTTGACGCCAGTCGCTTCATCAAAAAAATCTTTTCTTTCCGCCGTTGAACCATTTAAGAAATTTTCAACCATCCCTTGCCCGATAACACTATAAGTTTTTTGCCCGAAACTCGCTTTAACTAAGAGCATCTGGATATCGCTCAGGCGGACGCGATTATTATTCAACAAGTATTCGCTTTCGCCGCTGCGATAAATCCGACGCGTGATAACGATTTCAGCGCAGGTTTTAATAATCTGATCAAGCTCATTTTCTTCTTCGCCCGCTTCTAGTTTTTTAAGCGGCGCTTTTGATTCGGAATTATTTAAATATAAAGAAACTTCGGCCATGCCGAGCTGATTTTTTTTGTCGGAACCGGAAAATATTACATCCTCGCTTTTCTTACCGCGCAGAGTTTTTAGACTTTGTTCGCCTAAAGCCCAGCGGATTGAGTCCGCGACATTAGACTTGCCGGAACCATTTGGACCGACAATTGCCGTTAAGCCTCTTTTTTGTCCATCAATCAGTCCAGAGAAGATTAATTTATTTCTATTCGCAAAGGATTTGAAGCCGTGCAATTCCAGTTTTTCTAGATACATAGGATCACTTTTTTATTTAAGATTTTTACTATATAATAATATGATAAAGGTTTCTTGCTAAAAAGACAAATAAGAAAAATATAAAAATCAATTAAATTTATGATCATATCTTTAAGCGGCGCGCATGGTTCCGGAAAAAGCACGATTGCTCAGATGCTTGCCGAAAAATTAGACTGGCCACGTTATTATATGGGCGGTTTAAGACGGGAAGCGGCGGCGAAACGCGGCTTAACTTTAGCCGAGTATAATAAATTAGGAGAAACTGATCCAAAAACTGATCAGGAAGTTGACGAATATCAGAAAAAATTAGGAGAAAGCGAGGACAATTTCATTATTGAGGGGCGTACCTCCTGGTATTTTATACCCTATTCTTTAAAGATATATCTTGATGTTGAAGAAAATGAGGGTAGTCGCCGAGTTTTTGGCCATTTACAGCATAAAAATGACCGAAACGAGGATAAGAACCTAAATAGTATTGAAAGTGTCCAGGAGAGCATGAAAAAGCGTTTAGAAAGCGATCGATTAAGATATCAGAAATACTATGGAATTGATGTAAATGATAAGAAACATTATGATTTCTATTTAGATACGACCAAGTTAAGTCCGAAAGAGGTTTTTAAAGCTGTTTATGACTGGGTTGAAAAACAGCTTGACAAGGCTAAAAATTAATTATAATATTAGCATTATTAAATAAGGACTCCTACAATAAGATTAAGAATCTTGTTTTTATTAATTTAACCATATGGTTGAGACAAAATTAGAATTAAAACCAGGCATGACTGTTCGTGTTCACCAAAAAATCAAGGAATTGAATTCAAAAGGCGAAGAAAAGGAAAGAATTCAGTATTTTGAAGGCATGATTATTGCCCGCAAACATAATAAAGAAATCGGATCAACTATTACAATCCGTAAGATTTCTGATGGTATTGGCGTTGAAAAGATTTTTCCGTTAAACTTGCCGACAATCACCAAAATCGAAATTAAGAAAGTCGCCGAAGTAAGACGAGCAAAACTATATTATTTACGAGATAATTATAAGAAAAAGCTTAAAGAAAAAGTCGTTAAATAAACGGCTTTTTTGGGTATTTCCGGGCGAGTGGTGAAATTGGTATACACGCAAGCTTGAGGTGTTTGTGGCCGAAAGGCCGTGGAGGTTCAAGTCCTCTCTCGCCCACAAGCGTTTAGGGCGCATAGCTCAGCTGGTTAGAGCACTTCGTTTACACCGAAGGGGTCCAGGGTTCGAATCCTTGTGCGCCCACATAACAAAAAAGAATACATAAAATGTATTCTTTTTTGTTAATGCCGGAGGCATAGGGATTAGAATCCGCACTATATTAGCGAGCGCGGAATTCCTTGTGGTAAATCCTTGTGCCTTCTTTATTTTTTCTAAGTAATTCGCTAGACTAGTAATATGACAAAAACCATTACAAACAGCAGCCAAGAGACTTTTAAACTAGGCCTTGAATTCGGCCAAACCCTAAAAGGCGGAGAAGTTTTGGCGCTACAAGGTGATCTGGGCGCCGGAAAAACTTGCTTTTTGCAAGGCCTGGCTAAGGGAATGGGTATTAAAGACAAAGTTAACAGTCCGACCTTTAATATTTTAAAAGTTTATAAAATATCCGGGAGGATTAAAACTAAAACAAGTCCGCAAGTTTTTTGCCATATCGACGCCTATCGCCTAAGAGATGAAAGGGACTTAATCAGTTTAGGCATTGAAGAATTTTTTAGCGATTTTAAAACAGTAACCGCGATTGAATGGGCCGAAAAAGTAAAAAAGATTTTACCAAAAAGAATGATTGCTATTACCATTAAGCAGCTTAGCGAGAGCCAGAGAGAGATTAGTATAAATATGTAATTATTAAATTTTTAAAAGAGTTTTTATAAATTATTAAAGTAATTATAAAAACATCTAAATAAAATTATGGGGATAGAACAAGGAATGCCTAATTTTCAAAACGCCAATGGGTTAAATCAGATACCTAATCTGAAAACACAACCGGAAGCCAATAAATATAAATATGTTGATGAAAATGGCTTAGTTAGTTTTCATAAAGATATGGAAGCTTTGATGAAATTTAGAAATGAAAAAAGAGATGAAAGAAACTAATTTTTTAATTAGTAAAAACGGACCTTAGCGGTCCGTTTTTTTGTTGAGATAGAAAAAAATTAAAATTGCGCCGCCGACTATTAAAGCATCGGCTAAGTTAAAAACCGTAAAATGTTTTAAATATAAGTAATCAATTACGTAGCCTAATCTAATGCGATCAATAAAATTACTGATTGAACCGAGCAGGATAGCTGTTAAGCCTAAAAATAGAAAAGTTATATTTTTTTTAATAAGCAGATAGAAAAATAGAACTACCATCAAAACAATCAGAATAAATATTGCCCCTTCCAGGATTATTCCAGAAATCGGCAGGGAGAAGGCAATGAAATAGTTTGGGGTAAAGGTAAAAGTAAAGACACTGCCGATTAAGCTTAAAGGATTCTGGCTCGACATTGCTAATTGTTTCAAAAATCGGTCGGCCATAAAAAATATAGCTATCATTAAAATAATAGCTATATTTCGGAATTTATTTTTGAAAAATAATTTATTCATTTTCTTGAAGTTCGGTCTTGCAATTTATACACGAGCTGGCAGTCGGACGCGCTAAAAGACGCTTAGCGGCAATCGGATTACCGCAGTATTTACAAATACCATAAGTTCCTTTAGTCATTCTATCTAAAGTTTTATTGATATCTTCCAGACTTTTTTCCATGACCTTTTCAGTCATTATATTTGTCGAATAATCAGAAATTTCTTGGGCGTTTTCATCCGGTTTATCGCCGTACTCAGGAAATTTAGTGGACATATTATCGGCCTCATGATTATCCTTGCGTGATAAATCGGCTAAATCAGCCATAATTTGTTTTTTTTGCTTTAAAAGCTGAGATTCTATTTCTTTGATCATTTTTTGATCTAATTCTTTTTCCATATTTATAAAATAAAAAACTATTTAGATTTAGTTTTTGTATTTAGATTATAGCTTAAACAAAGCTTTTTGACAAGACTAGGGTTAAAATAGGGTAGATAACAAAAAATCTGCCCAAGAGACAGATTTTCATATATGCGGAATGGAAGGGGCTCGAACCCTCGACCTCCTGCGTGACAGGCAGGCGCTCTAACCAACTGAGCTACCACTCCGAATGATAAAAATAATAGCAAAGACTTTTTAATTTGTCAAAAGCTATAATTTTCTTTATTTTTTAGCGAATAATTAAATTACCCTGGTAATCTCCTCTCTTATTTCGCCTATACAGTCATGATTATTTAAAATATTCTGTAGGAAATTTTAACCAGCCAACTTTTACTAAAACAGCTATCGCCAAGGTATATAAGATTGAAAAAATTATATCTTTTATTAGTTCATTTTTATTATGGCCGGTCTTATCAGGATGGATAACGCCTTTTACTCCGTGATGCATAAGTATTAAACCGGCGATATTAGTCAGCCAGTAACCAAAAATCATCATCGGAAAAAATAATTTTTCTGAAATCAAACCAAATAAAAAGGCGAAGCCGTAGGCGATCGGTATATTGAAAACTAAGTCATTCCACCACGAAAGAGGCGACAGCAGGAAGCCTAAAGTGGCGATGAATCCATTGATAACTCTATTTCGCATATGATTTAATTATCCTTTATCTAACCATATCTTAAAACTTTTATATATTCTACCAACTAATTTCTTTTATTCCGTGAGCAGCTAAATATTTATTACTTTTTGAAAAATGCTTGCAGCCGAAAAACCCAGAATAGGCCGATAATGGTGACGGGTGCGGCGCTTCAAGAATTAAATGTTTACTGTTATCAATTAGACTTTTTTTACTGCGCGCATAATTTCCCCATAATATAAAAACGACATTTTCCCGTTTATCCGAAATAGTTTTAATAACCGCATCAGTAAAATTTTCCCAGCCCTTATTGCGATGCGAAGCCGGATTATGAGCCACGACGGTTAAAATAGCGTTTAAAAGAAAAACTCCTTGCTCGGCCCAAGATTCTAAATTACCGGATTTAAAATCTTTTTTAATGCCTAAGTCGTTTTCAATTTCCTTATAAATATTCTGTAAAGACGGCGGTATTGGTACGCCATTCGGCACGGAAAAACAAAGGCCGTGAGCTTGGCCGTCGTCGTGGTAAGGATCTTGACCAAGAATTACTACCTTAACCTTAGAAAATGGCGTGAGCCAAAAAGCTTTAAAAATATTTTCCGGTTTAGGAAAAATTTTTTTAGCCAGATATTCTAATTTCACAAAACTAGTCAGTTTTTCAAACTGCTCATCTTCAAAAACATCGTGCAAGGCGTCCGCCCATTCTGGCTCTATTTTTACGTTCATATGATTATACTTTAAAGCTATCATATCCTTATTATTAAGAAAAGCCTGCCAATACGAGTGTACGGGCAGGCTTTGGGCTGAGAGTTTAAGAGTTTTAGTAGTAGATTCTTTTTCCCGAAAAAAATTTCGACTTTATTGAGACTGTATAGTCTTTTTTTTCGGTGATTTCGCCGGCTATTTTGGCATTAAGACCAAATTTTCTAAGAGCAAGGTTAGTAAATTTACTAACATCTTCGCGGTCAATTACGACGATTGCGCCCTGGCCGCCGTTCCAAGTGCTGTAACATTCCTCATCAGACATGTTACGCCACTGGGCACAGTTGACCATGATTTCCGGCGGAGAGAAAAGATTATCCAGATTAGCCGAAAGACCCTGAGGTTTGAGCATATCATTTCCGAGCTTCGACTCGAATGCTCCCCCCGAAAGATGAACAATCAGATGCATTTTAATAAGCGGTTCAATCATTGCCTTATTGTTGTCCGTTATCCAGCCGTTAGCATAATTAAGGAAACGATCATACTGGGCAGAAGCGGTAGTAGCGGCAATGATATCCGGAAATGCATCGGGGTTTTTATACCAATCGTCCCCGTAGTGCAATTTAAAAGCTTTTCTTACGCTACTTATCCCATTACTCCGGAAATTATCAGGCAGAGCGATAATGACTTGTCCCGGTTTTAAGGTATCCCCATATATCATCTTTTGAGGATGATACACGCCCAACATTGTCCCTCCCCAGTTGAACATCAGTTTTGCATTCGGATCATCTGATCCAACGCAAACTCCGAGCTCGGCTGTTTCTCCAGTTAGAACTATGTATTGATGTTCGTCGGCTAAAGATTTAAGTCCTAGCATGACGTCTTGGCACATTTGATATGTTTCGGAATTTAATGCGCCCAAGGTTCTAACATCAAAAATATTGACGAAGACCAGGGGCATTCCGCCGTAGCGAGTTATGTCCATTGCAGTCATTGCGACTACATTACTGGCCGCAGTCCCGAGTATGCCGGATGCGACTATTGGAATTACTTTGGTACCGACTCCATCGGTTACCATTGTTAGAACACATCCTTCGGGTAAACCCTTAAGTTTAAAACCCCTCGGTCCGCGAAAATTTCCGCGAGACATGTCGATAATCTCAACATATGGTGAATTTTCATGGGTGCTTCTGCAGATGTCGCCGCAGAATTTACTGAAAGCGTCTCCGGTCGGGATATCAACCCCATCCTGCTTATACTTATTATCCTGACTCTGTTTTTTCATCTTTACTCCTTTTTTGAAATGTACAATTAAGTGAATTATTGAATATAATTATTTTTAAAATATTCTCATTAGCTTAGTAAAAATAAGTCAAAAAGTCAAATAAAAAAGCTCAGCGCGGGCTGGGCTATTTTTAATCTGCGGAGAGGGTGGAACTTGCTCAAAATAGTAGTAGATGAAATACTGATTAATTTAACTCTTTTGTAGTATATGCATATAATATCCCGCTATTTCAGATTTAATAAGCTCTGGCATCAAATAACCGGATAAGGCGTTTCTAACAAACATTTCGGGGAGCAAGTAGTTAGCTAGCTTAAATAATATTGGATTCCGAAAATATATTTTAGCCAGTTTCTCAAATCGAGATAAAGAAGGCAAAATATTATCACTAAAATTTACTTCTTTTATTATATTAAAACCAATTCTTTCGGTTTCCATTCTTAAATCTTGTAATTGCTGAAAGTGGTCTACCGCCATTCCCCGTTCGGCAAGTTGGCAAGCATCCTTAGTATCTTTATCTAAATTATTAAAATCTTTTAAATAGTAACCATCAAAAATAATCAATTTAGCCCCTGGTTTCATGATTGAATGTATTTCTTTTAAAGAATTTTCCAAGGAATTAGAGTGACAAAGAGTTTCTATCGCAAAAACAATATCGAAATCTTTTTCTAAAGAAGATAGATTATCATAATCACTTTTTATAAAATTAATATTATTTACCTGGTATTTTTTTAACGGATTAGTTGAAAGATCAATGCCGGTAAATTTTTTTTGCGGGAACATTCGAGCAAGACTATATAAATTAGCTCCACGACCATAGCCTAGCTCTAGTATTTTATAAACAGAAGTGTTTTCTACTTCTTTTTCAATAATTTTTACCTGTTCAAGCAAGTCTGATTTATGATAGCGGTCATTCTTAGAAATACCCATGTGCAAATAGCCAGATTTGTTGTGAAATAATAAATAAGCAAGCTTATTTGTATTATAATAATTCTTTACCTTCTGTTTGTCCTGTTTTTCATCCAGAAGATAATTAAAATCTTTTAATTTTCTAATATTGTTTATTCTATCTGAAATAATCATATAATTATTGCTTATCATTATAATACCATGTCGCTTCCAAGTGATAAACTCCCCATCAAAATAGCCCCATTTAGGGCTATTTACAATCTGCGGAGAGAGGGGGTATATAGTTGGAATTAAATTATTTCTTATAAGCAATAACCGTTGATATTTCTCGACTCCTTACAACAAAACCGTTGATAAGATGACTTTCATAGAATTCTTTCATTTCCTTAAGCATTTCTGGTTTTTTATTTTCTCCAACTAAATTCCATAGGCTTAATGACTTGAGTAATATTAAGGCTTCTTCAACTGTGTATTTTTCATCAACATAAAAAGATTTTTCGGTGATGTTTGAGAGCCCTACTTTATTTAGAAACTCTTTTTTAAAATGATCTTTGGTCGTATCAAAACTTTCTCCAGCGTATTTTTTTAATATTGAAAAATAACCTTTTTTAAAATCTTTATTTTCATCTTGGCGATTTGTTTTTAAAGCGGCAAAAAATATTCCACCTTCTTTCATAACCCTTTTAATCTCTAAAAGAGATTCCTCATTATTAAACCAGTGAAAAGCTGTAAAAGCAGTAATCAGATCAAATTTATTTGATTCAAAAGGAAGTTTATTTGCTGGAGCTATGACATAAGGTATGTTAGTAGTTTGTTTCATTGCCACATCAATCATAGTAGAATCTTTATCTATACCAGTTACCTCACAAGTATATTGTTTTAGTTGACGCGTCGAGATACCTGTCCCACAACCTATATCCAGGGTATCGGGCTTATCTTTATTTATAAGAGATTTTAGATATTCAAAAACTTCTTGGGGGTATCCTCTGCGAGCAGAGTTATATTCTTCACTCATTAAACCAAAATTATTTTGTTCACTCATAAGTTTGTATTATCATAAAAAAACCGCTTGCGGAGAGGGTGGGACGTAGTTGGAACGGTTTTGAACTTATAGTTCTTTTCTACCATATATTTAGAGGTAATACCCTTTATTTCCCTTTTGAAAAGATAACAATAGTAAAGAAGGGCTTAAAATTTAAATTCTCTAATTATAAAATCTATTCTATTGTATTTTCCACCTGAGTATTTCCATAGTTCATTTATTGGAATATTTCTGAAAAATTCAACCGATTGATTATTTTCGTAAACTACATCTATCATATTTTTCAAAACTCTATCATATTCTGATTGAAGATAATTTATAGCATCTTTTAATTTCTGTTTTTCTGTTTCCGAAGCATATCTATTATTGTTAATACTTTTATTATTTAGTTCCCTAGTTTCCTTATTAAAATCATACGGAGAATCAATATCTTTGTTGGTCAAAAGATATTCAACTTCTTCCTGTTTGGCGCCACCTTTTAAATATGCGAAGGTCTCATCTTTAGCTTTTTTTAATCTTTCTTCAAAATCAAATTTTATCGCATAATTTAACCGATCTTTATTCCAATCAAAATCCATATTTTCTTCTAAAACATCGGGTTCTAATAAAATAGCATCAATCGGGTTAGTCTTTTTATGGATAGCATGCTCTGATTCATGGAAGTCAAGCTCATTTGTACTGCGACGGGTATTTTCTTCTTCGGCAGATTTATCGATATTAATCACACTAATATTGGTCTGGCCCGTTTTAATAGAAAGACCGCCAAATTTATCATGAGCATCTGTCGAATCTTTATCATAAACCCTATCAAAATTTTCCCGATCTTCAACAAAGAAACTGATTGCGAAAGGATCTAGTTTTGTTTCTAAGGCATTATTTTTGTAATATTTGTTTGACAGGGCACTAACGTCCTTAAAGAGAAAAGTTTTGAATTTTTCTTTGAAATCAGGAATATTATAATAATCGAAACCAAAAACTTCTTTCCATATTTTTTCTGGATTGTTTTTATGTTTTTTGAATAATTCTGTGTTATACTTTAATTCTTTTTTATAATCTTCCAATTTTTCATTAGCGTTAGTCTTAAATGGTTCTGGCATTTTTTCTAAAAGTCTTAGAGCTAATTTGCCACTTTCAGTATTTTCAAAATCCAGATAATCTATTTTTTTTATCTCGCACTCTTTAAATGAATTAAAAAAAACCTGTACCACTTCCTCCCCCGTCTTTCTGGCCGACTCTAAAAGTTCTCTGACTTTGTCTATTGCCTCATGACTTCGATTTTCCTTGGCATATTTAACTATAAGTTCCACATTGTCAGAATTTAAAATTTCTTCTTCTGTGAGCTCTTTTTTTGTCTCAGCATCATTAACTGCTATATTTTTTCGGAAGTCTATAAAATGTTTGTCATTATTGAAATTCATATATGTTTATTACATTAAAATTATAGCATGTCGTTCCAAAGTGATAAACTCCTTATCAAAAATAGCCCGTGTCTAGGGCTATTTACAATGTGCGGAGAGGGTGGGACGCACTTGGAACGATGCTAATGCGGAGTGCTTGAATTAGAGTTACTATTTTTATTATTTGAAATCCAGTTAAAAATTCCCATGTAAGTCCTTAAATAAATATTAATCTTATAACACAAGCTAATCCTTAAGAAGTTCCATAATTCTATCTGGCCGAGCATACCAGTCTGGAACGCAATCCAGCACGACTATTTAAACTTTGTATTTAAGTAATTAAAGACTGTATTTATTGCATTAATCACAAAAATAGCCTCCACTTCTTCTAAGGTTTTATTGGGATGGGCGGCACTTGCCTGATTTCTTGTTTGGTTAAACGCATCTACTACGTTGCTAATAGATTTTACTATTGTGTCAATTTTGTCATCGTGGGGTGACTTGGCTTTCAGGGCGGGATGGTTTTCTCTCAGAACCTTCCACAATTGGGTAATTGAAGGGTCGTTCGGATATGTTATGTTTTCTTTATCGCAAACATTTTTTAGATAACCATGAAAAGCAGTATGTAATCGATCCAGTCCACGCGAGGCACCATTTTTGATCGTCAACGTTTTAGCATCTTGCAAAGCTCTTGTCACGATATCGCTGGTTACAATTAAATCGGGAGTTGCTACAAAAGTTATACCTTCTTCAAGAAGAGTTGTTACGTATTTTTTCATGGGCTCCAGTGTTTGCTTTGCCATTTGATACGTCACGGGATCTTCTCGTTTAGGGCCTAGTGCGCGTTTATAATATACCGCTAACGCTTTTGAATAAATCTCCTCCAACTGCAACTTTTGCTTATCCGACATATCCCCACCAATGGAAACACCCAAATGCACCTTAACTTCAATTAGCGTGTCGCATAATCGCTTTGATTTAAGAAGTTTGCTCTTTGCCAAATCCAAATCAATTTCAATAAGGTTCAGCAATTCGTTAAGTTTTTTATTGCGTAATGTAGTTTCCATAATATATCCATTGACGTTAAGGCCCTCAGTCTCCTTCGCTGAATGTAAAACTTGGCGGAGAGGGTGGGACGTAGTTGGAACGGTAATAAATTATCTTAATGTCAAATTTAATTAATATTCCTTTGTGTGGAAATTATTTATCTAGACAATACTTGCAAAATTCCTTTACAAAAATCACCCAAATCTTTTGGTGTTCGAGATGATACTAGATTTTTATCGATAACCACAGAGGAATCTTCCCAGAGAGCACCAGCATTGACCATATCATCCTTGATTGAATAAAAGCTTGTTGCTTTGCGACCACGAAGTATATCTGCAGAAATAGGCACCCATCCCGCATGACAGATAAATGCTATCAACTTACTTTCTTTATTATATTTTTTTAAAAGATTTAATACCCAATCATATCTACGAAGATAATCAGGAGCGAAACCTCCTGGTATAATGACCCCAGCGTATTCATCAATATTAACTTCACTATAAATTATTTCCGACTCTACTGGTAAACCCTTTTTACCGTGGTATATTTTTTTTTCTAATCCCACAATAACAACCGAAATGCCTTCTTCCTCTTCTAGTCGTATTTTGGGATAGTTAAGTTCTAAATCTTCATATAATTCATCGACAAGCATTAATATTTTTTTCATATTTTTAATTATAGTTTAAATTTAAAAAATTTAACACCTAGGTTTGCACGATAAAAAAATTGTTTTGGCGGAGAGGGTGGGACGTAGTTGGAACGGCGATATACAAAAATCACCTTATATAATTAACGATTGACTCGGAC
>Ga0209125_1002023_pt1 | contig 16779 bp, 14 predicted proteins | sample BarGraIncub1131A_FD_184503 | JGI IMG/M metagenome (GOLD analysis project Ga0209125, IMG submission 184503) | Arctic peat soil microbial communities from Barrow, Alaska - Barrow Graham LP Incubations 11-31A (SPAdes) (version 2) | ecosystem: Environmental > Terrestrial > Soil > Wetlands > Peat...
AGCTCGGATGGTAAAAGAAGTTTAACTAGGCTCTGATATTGTTCATCTTGTATTGTCATTTGAATCTCTGTTTTTTAAACAAAGATTCAATTTTTTGATATACCCCACAAATATTTCATTTGATCCGTTTTTATCGGAGCACCAGGAGCCGTTAGAAATAAAAGATTTTGGAACGACCCAAAGTCCAAATATCTTTGGAATTGAATCAACCAATGAAAAGTGGGTAAAAACTGATCCGGGAAGTTCTGTCCAGATGGAACTTACTTTTAGAAGGTTGAGGCTTGGTGGAAAGCAAGTGATACTTTGAAATCAGATTACTTCACAACTGTTTTTGTACCTGCTGGCTATCCAAAAGCTCAGAGTTCATTGCAGAATTTTTGTGATTATTTGTCTTTTTTAGGTGTACAAATACCGCTTGATATTACGTTTCGGGGTTTTATCAAATTCCTTATCGACCAGAATAATTGAACTGAGCTGGGCAAATTTGGGGAGTTCCCTGTTCACATGTTTGCAATTTTCAGCCATAATTTCCTTCAGATGCTTTTCATCAGGCTTTTCTTTCTCAATCCTTTCAGGGTCGGGAAATACAAAAGCAACCATCTTGCCTTCGCGTTCGGTAATCACACATTCAAGCACATACGGATAATTACAAAGCTTTGCTTCCATCTCTTCTGGATAGATGTTCTGCCCCGAGGGCCCAAGCAGCATATTCTTGCACCGTCCACGGATGTAAATAAAATCTTTGGCATCAATGACTCCGAGATCGCCTGTATGCAGCCAACCTTCGCTGTCTATCGCATCAGCTGTCGCCTCTTCATTTTTGTAATAGCCCATCATCACGTTAGCCCCCTTCACAAGGATTTCACCCACTTCGTTGAACGGATCTTTCGAATCGATGCGAACTTCCATCCTGTCCACTAACCTGCCAGCCGATGATGGCCTGAAAGTCGTCCAGGGTTCGTACGAAATCAGTGGTCCGCATTCCGTCATGCCGTAGCCGATCATAAAAGGGAACTTGATTTTTCTGAAGAAAGCTTCTACTTCATGATTCAACGGAGCTCCGCCAATCACTATTTCCATAAAATTACCACCAAAGACATCTACAAGGCTGGCCCGTACTTTTTTGTACAGCAGCAGCTGAATACCGGGTACTTTTAGCAGAAATTTCACGACCGGTTTTTGAAGCGCCGGAAGAATCCGTTTTTTATATATTTTTTCGATGACCAGCGGAACTGACAAAATCAGTCGTGGTTTTATCTCCTGGAATGCTTTAATGATGAGTTGCGGCGTGGGAGCCTTTGAGAGGAACGTAATGTGGCAGCCGACTGAAACGGGGAACAAAAATTCGAACAATAATCCGAAAACATGGGCCATTGGCAGGAACGAAACAATACGGTCTCCGGGTTTTAAAGGCATATGCTCCTGAGCATAGATAATGTTCGAGAGCAAACTGCGGACAGGAATCATCACTCCCTTGGTAAAACCCGATGTGCCGCTGGTATACGAAATAATACTCAGGTCTTCTGCATCAAATTCGGCCAGTTCATAGTTTCCGGGTTCAGCTACCCCGGCATATTCAACAGTGAAGCATTTTTTCCAAAGCTCTTCTTCTTCGGGCGATTTAAACGAAAGTGCTGAAAAGTTGGTAAGACTTACCACACCTTTAATTGCCGGTATTTTTTCGCGGTCGAGTTTGTCAAAAAGGGTATCAGCGGCAAACAGGAACACCGATTCGGAATGGTTGAGGATATGCAGAACGTTTTCCGGATTAAAATCCGGCAAAACAGGAACAGTTATTGCGCCATAACCCGAAATGGCCAGAAACGAGATCGCCCAATTAGATGAGTTTCGCCCTAGAATGGCAATTTTGTCCCCTTTTTGAATGCCGGCTTCCCGGAAAAAACAATGGATCTGACGGATTTTTTGTGCAGCTTCACCATAAGTCGTTGTAAGTCCGTCGTAATCGGTAAAAGCAGGCTTTGACCAATTTTCCCGGAAACTTTGTGCATATATCCCAATTAGTTTATCACGCGTCATAAAATACTTCGAATTTCTGGTTTTGACAATTCAACTGAAAACTTTCAAATTTACTCAAACATCTTTAATTATTCACATTATTTGGAATGCAGCATTGTCACCGGCAAAATACAATTTATATTGCTGGTTGTGCAATATTATTTCGGTCAATAACCAATCAAAGCGGTTTATTGGGCAGATTTTAATCTTTATTGATGGCAAAATTGAAGTGTTGATCTGTGAAACTTCATCATTATTAAAGTTTTGTAAAAAAGGAATAAATCTCATTTTTTTCTCTGCAGTTTATTGTTATTATTGTCAGATATATAATCGGTTAACATACCAAAATCAAATTTGAACATGAACATTAAAAAAGTTGGAATCGTCTTTCTTTCGGTCCTTATTTTGTCTGTCGGCTCTTTGAAAGCAGACGAAGGAATGTGGATGCTCCCCCTCATTCAAAAGCTGAACATTAAAAAAATGTCAGAAATGGGATTTAAACTCTCTGCTAAAGATATTTACGATATTAATAACTCCAGTTTAAAGGATGCTGTTCTCCATTTTGGTGGAGGCTGCACGGCAGAAATTATATCAAAAGACGGACTTGTATTGACCAACCACCACTGTGGTTACGGATCAATTCAGAAGCTGAGCACAGTTGACCACGACTATCTGCAAAACGGTTATTGGGCAATGAACCGAGATGAAGAACTTCCGTCGAAAGGGCTGACGGTTACTTTTCTTGACCGGTTTGAAGATGTTACGAAAGCAGTTACAGATGCAACAGCTGCTGCAAATGATCCAAAAGCAAAAGAGGAGGCGCTGAGGACTATTTCCGATCAGCTGACAACCAAAGCGGTAGGGGATAGCAAATACCTTAAAGCCAGGGTTGTCTCGTACTTTGGTGACAATCAATACTACATGGTAATAACCAAAACGTACAATGATATCAGGTTTGTAGGTGCACCCCCTTCATCTATCGGAAAATTTGGAGCAGATACAGACAACTGGATGTGGCCGCGTCACACCGGAGATTTCAGCATGTTCCGTATTTATGCCGATAAAGACAATAATCCGGCAGAATTTTCGAAGGACAATGTGCCCTTTAAACCCAAAAAATTCCTGACCATTTCTCTTAAAGGGGTGAATCAGAACGATCCGGCAATGATCATCGGTTATCCGGGAAGAACGAACCGTTTTATGACCTCCTTTGAAGTGAAGGAGACCAGCGAAATTACCAATGCCGTTACAATTCTTGTACGCGGTGTTCGTCAGAATGTATTAATGGCTGATATGGTTGCTGATCCGAAAATCAGGTTACAGTATTCCAGCAAGTATGCAGGATCGTCCAATTTCTGGAAAAAAGCGATCGGCATGAACGAGACCTTTGAAAAGCTAAAAGTTTACGATCGAAGAGCTGCCGAAGAGAAGACATTCACGGCCTGGGTTGCGGCTAATCCTGCAAGAGTTGAAAAATATGGCAAAGCATTGGATGATGTGAAGTCGGCTATTGAAGGACGGGCTAAACTCCAGGTTCTGGTGAGGTATTACGCGGAAGCCCTTTATTCAATCGAACTAACCTCCGCGGCACTTCGTTATGGTCCAAAATCGGAGACAGATTCAAGAGATGGAAGAGGTGGCAGACCAACTACCACTCCTGCTGATTTTTACAAGGATTATAATGCTGCTACTGACAAGAAGGTCGCAAAAGCCCTGATTGCACTTTTCAAAGAGAAAGTAGCTGCTACCGATCTTCCGGATTTCTATAAAACAATTGATGCGAACTATCAGGGAAGCATTGATGCGTATGTTGAAGCAATGTTCAGTCAGTCAGCATTTGTTTCTGAAGAAAAACTCAATGCAGCTCTTGCCGGCGATAAAAAAGTCTTGGAAAATGATCTTGCACTCATCGCAGGAAAAAATATTTCCGAAGCCATGATGAAATGCAGCAAGGAACTTGAACAATATCGTTCCTTGTATGCTAAAGGACAAAAACTGTATATTGCAGGTATGTTGGAGATGAAAGCCGGACAAGCCATCTACCCTGATGCGAACTCCACTATGAGGCTGACCTACGGCAAGGTATTAAATTACTCCCCCAAAGATGGTGTGATCTTCGATTATGTGACTACACTGGATGGTGTCATGCAGAAAGAGGATCCAAAAAACTGGGAGTTTGTTGTTCCTGCTAAGCTTAAGGATCTCTATAACCACAAAGATTTCGGTCAATACGCTTTGAAGGATGGCCGGATGCCGGTCGCATTCCTTACCAACAATGATATTACCGGAGGTAATTCCGGAAGCCCTGTAATGAATGGCAAAGGTGAACTGATCGGGACAGCCTTCGACGGTAACTGGGAATCGATGAGCAGTGACATTATCTTTGAGCCGTCCTTACAACGTTGTATTAATGTTGACATCCGCTACACCCTCTTTATCATGGATAAATTCGGTGGGGCAGGTTATTTACTCAACGAAATGAAGATTTCAAAATAGAAATAGATTTTCCAGTTTCTTCGCTTTATTAGTAATGGCTGAGCTAACTATCTTTTTCAGATACAAGCTCAGCCATTACTTTTATATTTATTTTCCTTGATTCAGGAATTCGTCAATTGCTGAGATAAAAAGAGAAGGTTGGTCCACAAAAGTCATATGACCACTTTTGGGGAAGATAACCAGTTTTGAGTCTGCTATCTTTTCATTCATCTCCTTTGAAAGTGAAGGATCACACTGATCATTATCTCCAACTGTGATAAGGGTCGGAACCTTCAACGCGGAAAGCCGGTCGGTGTATTCAACAGAAGTTAAATTGCCGTCAACGACAAACTCACCATGCGAACCCCACATCTCCCTGTAAAGATCCCAGGCCATTATCCCGTTAGAAATAGGGTCATAATTGGGATCGGGATGATTCTGGTAGAGATAAGGGAAGTACCCCTCGCCCCATGCAGCATTCATATATTCTGAGGTATACCGGTTTTTTTCAAAATCCTTTCCGTGGCCATACAACCCTGCCTTTTCAAGCTTATCAATTCTGTCTCTTAGCTCTGGAGCCATTTTACCCTTCATCTTATTAAAAACTTCATTAAATTTTTTTGTGCTGTGAAAGGTACTGCACAGAATCAGGTGCGAAAGGTTCTCCTGGTATTTCAAAGCGTATGCCTGGGCAAGGACGCCACCATAAGAGTGACCCAGGAGGCTAATCTTGCCAAGATCTAAAGCCTGACGCACTGCTTCCACATCATCGGCCATGTTCTCAACTGTGTAGTCCGACACATTCTCGATTTTCTGTGAGCGTCCTGAGCCTCTTTCATCAATGAAAATAAGTTGATTCTTCCGGGCCAATGGGACAAGGTACGGAAGAAAGTAGTCGTGTGATGCCCCGGGACCTCCATGAACAATCACAAGGGGTTGCCCTTTGCCAAAGATCTTGTAATAAATCAGGACACCATTGGCATCAACATACCCTTCTTTAATTTCATATACAGCGGATGCGCCTTTTGAAGAACTCTTTTCCCCCGTATTTCTAACGCAACCCACTAATAACAGCAGGGCGCCTAGCGTTGCAAAAACGATCTGTTTCATATCTGGATTTTTTATAGATTTTGAATGGTCAATAATAAATTTAATAAAGGCTTTTATCAATTAGTTAGTAATCATTCTTTAAGAATTTCTCACTGGTTTTCTAAAAACCGCTGAAGGTTTTCAAACTCCTTTTCAATAAGCGTGTAGCCGTGATTGTACAGCGCCAATCTCTTTTCATAGCTCTTTTCGGTGCGCCCGATGGAGAATTCCTGGGAAGGCGCTATGATAAATAATTTTCCCTCCCGCTCCATCAGCTCACAGAAATCAAGCATCTTGTTGTATTCATCATTCCTTTTAAGCAAGGTCGCCAGAAACTCAGGATGTTTTCTGAAAACAAGTTTAAAAACAAGTTGGGCGCCCATCTTCTCTTTTCGGTAGCCTCTGGGACGTGTCAGAATGACAACCGCTTTTTCATGTTTGCTCAATGCATATCTTACGGGAATGGAATCAGATACGCCGCCGTCAAAAAATAATTGGCCCCCGATGTCAACCGGTTGTGAAAGAAGCGGTATGCTTGATGATGCAACTAGGGCTTTGCTTACGCCGATATTTGCAATATCACTTTTAGAAAAAACGACACGATCGCCTGAACTCAATGATGTGGTTACAATGTCAAATTCTGCCTGATTTTTAAAGAATTCTTTCTCATCAAAGGGAGCAAGCCTGTTAGGGATTTCGTCAAATATAAACTTCATGTTGAAATACGATCCCGTTGTAATGAGCTGGTTCAATCCCATGTAGCGTTTATCCGCCGGAAATTCGACATTTACTTTCCTGTTTCTTCCTTTCTGCTTTGACTGATAGGAGGCGCCGGTGCATGCTCCGGCCGATACACCGATCACCCGGTCAAAATTTAATTCCTTTTCAAGAAAGTATTCAAGTACTCCGCCAGTGAAAGCTCCACGAAGACCACCACCTTCGAGTACAATACATGAATTCTTCATATCAGCACCTTACGTTAAATGATATCAGTAAAAATAAGGAACTAATGATAGTGATTTTTTATGATTCAATCCTTCCAAAACTTTAATAATATTCCCTTATCTGGCGAAAAAAAACACCTGCTCGTTTTGCCGTGCAAGTGTTTGATTGTTTGGGTTCTGAAGGAGTTTTTAAACTGAGATATATTTACTTTGCTGAAAAAGAATACAGGAATTTATATCCTCTTAATATCAGGTCATTGCCTGTTATTACAGGAGAAGCTTCAAAAGTATCATCCAGTGTATTCTGGGAAAGCAATTCAAAATTATTACCGGCTTTTACAACATCTACAACACCTGTTGCCGCTATATAAATCTTGTCTTTATTGCCAGTGGGCGAAGAAAAGATATTGGTTATTCCATTCAGCTTCTGATTACTATAAATGACTTTTCCGTCTTTGGCATCGAGGCATGTTAAAATGCCGTTGTTGGCTTTTAGAAAATATAATTTTCCATCCATCAGTACTGGACTCGGTGTGTAGGGCGTATCCTGATTGTATTCCCAAAGGATGGCTTTACTTCCGGTCAGGTCGCCTTTTGCCTGAGCCAGATCAATAGCCTTGAGGGCATTGCCCCTGAATCCGCTCATCAGATAAACGATCCCGTCGGCGTAGACCGGACATGGAATAACGTTGCTTGTCATTCCGGTACATTCCCATATGATTTCTCCACTCTCGGAATCGTAACTTCGAACCTTGTTGGTGGCACTTGTTATTACCTGCGTTTTTCCGTTAATATCAACGACCACTGGTGTGGCCCAGGAGGTAATTTCTTCCCGTTCTTTTTTCCAGACATCTTCTCCAGTCTTTTTGTTCAGCGCATATATAAAAGATTTTCCCTGGTGGTCCCATTGAATAAAGACTTTGGCTTTGGAAATTGCTGGCGAGCTCCCTTCGCCAAAACTGGCCACGATATCCATTTGACCGAAATTACGTTGCCATTTAATATTTCCTTTCATATCGAGGCAGAACAAACCGCGGGAACCAAAGCAGGCATAAATAAATTCTCCGTCGGTTATCGGTGAATTTGAAGCCCAGCTACCGAGATCATGTGTTCTTTCAGCTGGAAGCTCTTCCTTTACAATGGTTTGCCAAATAATTTTTCCGGTGTTTTTATCAACCGAAATCACGATAAACTGATGAATAAATTCGGTCGAACTGGCGGCCATCGGACTTGCTGCAGAAACAACTGCTTTCTCCGGTTTTTTGTCTGTTGCAACAGCTGTCTGGATAATTACATGGTTCTCCCAGACTATCGGTGTGGCATGGCCTTTCCCCGGAATTTCAATTTTCCACTTCAAATTTTTTGTTTCGCTAAATTCAACAGGAGTGTTACCACCCACTATAGCGCCGGAATTATATTTTCCACGCCATTCAGGCCAGTTACTGGTTTCTGTAGCATTATTTTGAGCCTTTATCTCAGCGAATTGAATCAGAGTGAAAAATAAAAGGGATAAAGACGGGATAACAAATCGTACAAGTGAAATCTTCATAATTGGTTCTATTAGCAAAAGTTTCAATAACCGGAAAAAATAAATTTCCTTTTAGACCAATATTTGGGCATATCGTTTAATCTCGGGAAGTTTTATTTATAAGAGTTCCAAAAAATCTTCAAAATCTGGCTGAACACAAGATGGACCAACGATATTGAAAGGATAAGTATTTGATTATGTTGGAAGGCCGAAGGGGCCTTCCGTTCCGCCAATATCCGTTTCGTGACAGAAATTGGCTTAATTAGATTTCCCTGTATCTAAGCTCATTTCTTTAAAAGGGACACCATCAATTATCAGGTCAACAGCCACAAATTGATTTTCCTTTATTTTAATCCGCAGAAAGTTGGTTTTCAAAGTATCGCATAGCCCGTTTTTAATCGCCGATTCAACCTTTTTGTTTTGACTATACTGGATATAATAGTGATTAAATGGATAGGATATGTTTAGTCTGGTAGAATCTTTCCAGTCAACATTAACGCTTTCCCGGACCTAGTCGTGGCTAATGGGCTTTGTGATTGCGACCGACAAAATCTTTGCAAAACCTGCACTATCCGTAGTAAATTCAACATAGGCGTTCCGGATATTCTCCCAGTCTTTTTTATCCGCTATTTTAATATGGTCTTCTTTGAATTTCAACCATATAAACTTACCACTAAGATCTGAGCCAATTCCATTAAAATCAGGATTAACCCTGTTGCCTGTTTTGAATTTAAATTCACTACCTGTTTCTGCGTATCCGGCCTGTTTGCTGATCATCTGGTAAGGAACAAAAAGCTGTGCCAGGGCCACCACGATAAACGCAATCAAGAACAATGTTTTAGGCTTCATTTTCTTTTCTTTTTTTGATCATCAACCAATTCGCTGCAAAAAAACCGATGCCGACTTAAACAAACAAGATGCCTTTTATGACGAAGGTTAAATCCGAATCAAATGAGCGGCAAATCGCCAGTAATGCAATAATTAACATACCAAGGTTGATTACTCCAAGATGGGTCTGTTTTGCACCTTCCTTAAGTAACATTAGTCCAAAAATAAAGACTAGCAGATTTATAAAAATGACTGAGAGTGTGATTGCCTTTGCCCCTAATATAAAAAGAATCAGAAACAAGATATATGTAACATCCATTAACCTCCATTCTGCCAGTTTTTTAAGGCGGTTTTGCCTGTAAAGCAAAATGGTGGACAGCGCAAACAAAATAAGGCATCCTATAAATTCTGGGGTAACAATAAGATTTGGAAACTGATAAACATCCGTTTCCATACTTTTCCAGGTTGCTTAAATGACATCACAAGAAGAGAAATAATGGTACCTGCAAAGCCAAAAATGAGATATCCGTTATGAAAAAGCGGGCGGCTTTTGAATAACGGACGTTGTCCGATGAAATAAAACAGGGCGAACAGAGAGATGCAAGCTGGGTGAATCAGCATTTTCTCCCGGTGGGCCAGGATTACGAGTGTCTGCGTTAGTACGAAAGGGATCATCCAGTGATGCAGAATAAGCAAAGTGCTTGCCGGAGTTTTTCGCAACAATAGAAATAGCGGGGCAGAGGAAGCATAAAAAGGATCCAGAAGAGGTAATCTTCATTTGGGAAAACAACGTTAATTCTGGCTTTTAAACCGTATATCATGCTCATAAAAAGGTAAGCCAATGAAAGTGCTGAAGGATCGAGTAAATAAATCAAAGGTGCTGTCAGTATCAACCATGTCATCAGAAAGGTATTTGCATCGCTGTTGATATGGTAAATCTGGCTCACGAGTGAGATGTTAGCGCAGACGGCAAAGAAGAGCAAAAGAGCGGCAATTTCTCTCCAGACCACTTTCTTATTTTTTTTCATAAGTAAATAAACACTAAATAGTTGCGGAATGATCAGCAGTAAGAATGCACATGTCGTTTTAGTAAATTGGGAGAATTGATCCCATTGGTTGGCCACAATAAACATCATACCGGTTCCTATCAGGATGGTCCCCTGTATACCGAAAATCAGCAATTGCCTGTTCGGCGAGGTTACGTGTTTTTTTTGGTATTAATCGGTAATTAGCCGGGCCGTGTCATTGGTGATGATATTGGCACTTACAAGCTCGGGGGAGATCTTTAAGTAAACTCATATCACAAAGGTTTTAACTTCATTAATATCAATCTATCATCGCAAATGTAAGCTATAAATGGCGAATTCTTATTAAAATGACTCCATTCTGTTTAACCTGGTCAAAAGAGAAGCACCAAATTAAATCAAAATCTTGCATAAAACAAAAAACACTTACAGATTATCTCCGGAAGTGTTTGATTCTGTGGGTGGGCCCACCAGGGCATAATCCTGGGACCCCCGAGTATGGGCGTTAGTCAGGAAAAGATTAGCTGTGCGATGAAACCAAAATAAAGACAACTTCCCGAACCGAAGTTGAAAATGTGTGAATCATGTAACTTATTTCTAAAACTATATAACTTATTGTGTTTACCTTTGTCCACACTGCAAGAACAAATAAAGACAAATCCGATTTGGAAATTACATCGCTGTTGGAAGCATTTTTTCAGAAATACAGTTATGACTTCAGGCAGTATTCCGAAGCGCACATCAGGCGCAGAATCATGAACAGGATGAGCATGTCAGGTTTTGAGAATATTGAACAAATGCAATCCAGACTTTTGACGGATGAGGTTTTTGCATCAGAATTTCTGCAGGATTTATCAATAAAAGTAACCGAGATGTTTCGTGATCCGGACTTCTATCGGTCATTTCGCGAAAATGTCATCCCAATTTTAAAAACTTATCCCTTTGTAAAAATATGGCATGCCGGTTGCGCTACGGGTGAGGAAGCCTATTCAGTTGCAATTCTATTGCAGGAAGAAGGACTGTACGACCGAACAACCATTTATGCTACTGATTTTAATCAGCAGGCATTGTCACAAGCAAAAGAAGGAATTTTTTCCAACAAAATGATGAAAGAATACACTGCAAACTACCAATTATCGGGAGGGAAAGAATCATTTTCGGATTATTATACATCAAATTATGATAGCGTAATCATGAATAAATCTTTAAAAAGAAATATTGTTTGGGCTAATCATAATTTAGTTACCGACAGTGTTTTTGCAGAAGTGCACGTAATATTATGCAGAAATGTGCTTATTTATTTTGATAAAAATCTGCAAAATAAAGTGCAGAGACTTTTTCATGATAGCCTGATTAATGGTGGTATTTTATGCTTAGGCTCAAAAGAAGGGATCCGGTTTACCGATTTGGCCGAAGAATACTCTGAGTTGGATAAAAAACAACGGATTTTTAAAAAGAGATATTAAAATATGCGCTACGAAGCAATTGTAATAGGGGTTTCTTCCGGAGGCATGAATGCGATGAAAGTCATGTTTTCTCTTTTACCTAAGGATTTTAACACTCCCGTTATTATTGTGCAGCATATAGGTGCTCATTCTGATAACCTTTGGGTAAGACTTTTAAATGATAAAAGCAATCTTCCTATAAAAGAAGCGGATGAAAAAGAAAAAATTGAAAATGGGAAAGTTTACATTGCTCCGCCTAATTATCATTTGCTAATCGAAAAGGACAGAACTTTTTCTCTTACAGTTGATAAACAGGTAAATTATTCAAGACCATCAATTGATGTATTATTTGAATCGGCTGCTGAAGTTTATGCCGGCAAATTGATTGGAGTAATACTTACAGGCTCTAATAATGACGGAACTAACGGGATAAAACGGGTAAAAGAATGTGGTGGTTTAACCATAATTCAGAATCCCGAAACAGCAGAATCTGCTTTTATGCCTAAATCAGCAATTGCCGCCATTGAACCAGATTATGTATTATCGTTGGAAGGCATCACGGAATTATTAATAACCTTAGACAAACAAAAATAAGATGAAAATGAAACTTGAAAGAAAAATATTAACGGGATTTATTGCTTGTGCCATTATACTTTTCGGGGTTGCAATTTTCTCATTTAATAACAGTAAAAAATACACCGAAGCAAATGCCTTGGTAGATTTTACCAATCAGATAGTATCTGAGTTCGAACAAATACTAACTTCTACCATTAATGCTGAATCAGGCACACGGGGTTATGTCATTTCAGGGGATAGTAAATTTTTGGACCTTTTTTTAGATGCACAAACAAAAGGAGTTGAGCATCTTGATAAAGTAAAAGAATTAATAAAAGATAATCCCGATCAGCAAAAGAACATTGAGGAACTTGAAAAGGAACTCAAAATGCGTTTTGATCATTTAAGCAGAACCATAGAGCTTCGCAAAAAAGATTTTGAAAAAGCGAAGGAAGCAGTTGCTTCAGGAGAAGGGAAACAAATACAAGACAGAATAAGAAAAATAATTGACAGAGCAGAGGGAATAGAATCGACATTACTTGCCGAAAGAAAACAAACCAGTATTGACGATGCCAGCAATTTTAATATTGTTTTTGTCATCTTATTATTGATCATTATTCTGGTTCTTGTCATTGTTTACTATATCGTTAGTTCAAATTTAAAAGCGCTTAGAAGAGCCGAAGCCGAAACTGCAGGTAAAAACTGGCTGCTAACAGGCAGCACCGAACTCAACGAAAAATTAAAAGGAGATCAAAGTATTGAAGAACTGGCAAGCAACACCATTAGTTTTTTATGCAATTACCTGAAAGCAAATATAGGAGCCGTTTATCAGTTTGATGATAAAGAGAATGCTCTCCTGCTGTGCGGCCAATATGCCTTTTCGTCTCCCAATGACACTAAAGTAAAATTTGCACTGAATGAAGGATTGATTGGCCAGGCAGCGCGGGAACAAAAACAAATTTCCTTGATAGATTTAACCGAAGAGCAAATCCGCATCACCTCATCCGTTCTGAATGCCAAACCAAAAAATTTACTCATTACACCATTCTTGTTTGAAGGTAAAATAGCGGGGGTAGTAGAAATAGGCAGACTCACAGATTTTAACGAAACAGAAAAGGAATTCATTACTATTTCAATGGACAGTATTGGGATCCGTGTAAATTCAGCAATAGCCAGGAGAAAAATACAGGAGTTGCTTGAAGAAACACAAGTTCAGAGTGAAGAACTTCAATCGCAGCAGGAAGAACTGAAACAAATGAATGAAGAACTGGAAGAGCAGACTCAAAATCTGAAAGCGCAACAGGAGGAATTACAAATGACCAATGAAGAACTGGAAGAACAAACCCAGTCATTGGAGGAGAAAAACAAAGAAGTGGAAGCTTCGAGAAACGACATTGAACAGAAAACAAAACAACTGGAAATAAGCAGCAGGTATAAATCAGAATTTTTGGCAAACATGTCGCATGAGTTAAGAACACCACTTAACAGTTTGCTTATCCTGTCAAAAGATTTATCAGAAAACAGAAAGAAAAATCTTGATAAAATCCAGGTTGAGAGTGCCGAAATAATTTATAAAAGTGGTCATGATTTGCTTCTACTAATTAATGAAGTTCTCGACCTTTCCAAGATAGAAGCTGGAAAAATGTCGATCAATATTGAAAGTGTATCATTGAAATATTTTGCCGATGATATTGTTCGAATTTTTAGACATCATGCAGAACAAAAAGGTCTGAAACTAACCTGCAAATTGGATGCTGCATTGCCCGAAACCATCCGCACCGATTTACAACGATTAAATCAAATTTTAAAAAATCTTTTATCCAACGCCATAAAATTCACCGAAAAAGGAAGCGTCAATCTAACAATTGACTGGAATTCAGAAACGACCTTAAACATATCCGTTAGAGATACTGGTATAGGAATTCAGAAAGACAAACAAATGGCAGTATTTGAAGCTTTTCAACAGGCTGAAGGAGGTACATCCAGAAAGTATGGAGGTACGGGTTTAGGCCTTTCCATTTCACGGGAACTCGCAAAATTATTAGGAGCTGAAATTAAGCTAAGCAGTAAATTAAACGAAGGTTCCACTTTTTCTCTCATCATTCCATTAGAGATAATTAACCAACAGGAATTATCGGAAACTAACAACAAAACAGGCGCAGATTTCAGGATCACCAGCACTGAACGCGATCCGAAATATTTAAATTATCCCGGTATTGCTGATGACAGAGATAAAATATCCATGGAGGATACAACAGTACTTATAATTGAAGATGATCTGAAATTTGCTTCTATTCTTGTCGAACAAGCCAATAAAAAAGGATTCAAATGCTTGATGGCAGCAAGCGGCGAAGATGGTTTAAATCTTGCAGCAAGATACAAACCCCATGCGATCATTCTCGATATGGGTTTGCCTGGTATCAATGGACAACAGGTATTGACCGAACTAAAAGCAAACCCATCTGTAAGACACATCCCGGTACATATTATTTCTGCAAATGACCCGTCGACAGAAGCGATCAAGGCAGGAGCAATTGAATGTCTTGTGAAACCGATCGGCAAAAAAGAGTTGGAAGAAGCATTTAACAGAATTGAAAACTTTGTCAGCAAAAAAATAAAAAACGTACTCCTGATAGAAGACAGCGAGAATTCGAGAAAGGCGTTGCGCATCCTCATTGGGAATGGTGATGTACACTGTTTTGAAGCAGAAACCGGCAAAATGGCTCTGGAAATTTATCAGCAAAATCATATCGATTGCGTCATTCTTGATCTTGGTTTGCCAGATATGAGCGGGATTGACCTGATCAACAAGTTGGAGAATATAAATGGAAAAGACAGGACACCTGTCATTGTTTACACGGGGAAGGAGCTTACAAAAGAAGAAAACACTGAGCTTCAGAAACATTCGGAGACAATAATAATAAAAGGGATCAAATCGGAAGAACGATTGTTGGATGAAACCGCTCTTTTCCTTCACCGAACAATAACCAGTCTGCCAAAATCAAGACAACTTACCATCAATAATTTACACAACAAAGAGGACATATTTAATGACAAAAAAATATTATTGGTTGATGATGATTCACGAAATGTTTTTGCCTTATCCAAAATATTAAATGAGCGTGGAATGGTGATCATAAAAGCAGAAAATGGGAAATATGCGTTGGAGGCTCTGGAGATTCATCCTGACATTGACCTTGTATTAATGGATATTATGATGCCTGAAATGGATGGTTATGAGGCCATGAGGCAGATAAGATCTCAAAAAAAATACCAGGGTTTACCCGTGATTGCGCTCACGGCAAAAGCCATGAATAATGACAAACAAAAATGCATCGATGCTGGTGCCAACGATTATATAGCAAAACCTATTGATGTTGAGCGCTTGCTATCCTTGATGCGTGTATGGATGAGCAAATAGATATAAACAATTAATAAATATATTAATTACAATGGAATCAGACAAACCTGTAAAAATATTGTTGGTTGACGACCGGGCAGAAAATTTATTCTCACTGGAAGTAATTTTTTCGGACGAGAATTACTTGTGTATCAGAGCGAATTCAGGCAAGGAAGCAATAGATATTCTCAGCAATGATGAGGATTTTGCCATTATATTAATGGACGTGCAAATGCCAATGATGGATGGATTTGAAACAGTGGAACTTATCCGGCAAAATAAAAAACTTCAACGCATTCCGATTATATTCCTGACTGCCAGCATGGATAGTTCAGTTCAGATATTCAGAGGCTATTTGGCCGGTGCAGTTGATTATCTTACCAAACCATTTTCTCCGGTAATTTTAAAGGCAAAAGTGGCTGTTTTTGTCGATCTGTACATAAAGAATCATGAATTGCAGGAGCAGGCTGAAGAGATGAAAAGGCTCAATAAAAATGTTACCATCGAAAAATTACTTTCCCAATATACACTAAGCATAATCGAGGCAATTCATGATCCAATATTTGTAATCAACCCCGAAGGAATAATAACTGATATGAATAATGCATCGATAAAAATAACCGAGGCGATGTCGCGCGACAATTTAATTGGCACATTATTTCTTGACTATTTCACCGATGTCCACAAGGCCGGTGAAGGTTGCCAACAAGTATTTTCTGAAGGTTTTCTTAACGGTTACCAGTTAACCTTTATGAACAGTCAGAGAACCAATGTATTATTCAACGGATCAATTTATAATGATGATAAAGGGAGCGAATTGGGGGCTGTATTGATTGCCAGGGAAGTTTCTGCCTAAATGCGGTTTGAGTAGGTCCATTTGCATCAATTATATAAGGTTACAGGGAAAGACATATAGCAGAACAGAACAGGGAAACAACAAGTTTTGCACTTTAAACCTAATTTAGTGAGTTAAACCTTATGCAACTTTCGAATGATAGGGGAGCCATACAGGACATGAGGTCGATTTAAATCTCCCTTTTGTTTCTAACTCTTCTAAAACTTTGGTCTTTTACCAAAACGAGTTTTGGTATAGTGAGCAATATGATTACCACTCTTTCATTTTCTAAAACGATTTTTTCCAAAAAGGTGCAACTTAAGATCTTCTGTGTCTCTACATTTGAATTTCGGGAATATGCCAAAAGATTTTCCAGCATAGGTGTCGATTTTTTTAAATACTTTTTAAAAGAAGTTTTCAGTTCCATCAGATTATTCAAATTAACCCAAATCTGTATCAAAATTCTTCTTAAGAATGGTGGTAACCTGCACCGACCAATACATTTTTGTAAATAGGGTCTGCTGTTAAAGTTTAATTGTACTGAAATTTAGATAATTGTAGCTATCTTTGGATAACCAAGTGCAAGGAATTATGAGTATAGCCAAAAGAAAACGTGCACCTACGCCCACTTATGTCAGC
>Ga0209125_1002024_pt1 | contig 16779 bp, 14 predicted proteins | sample BarGraIncub1131A_FD_184503 | JGI IMG/M metagenome (GOLD analysis project Ga0209125, IMG submission 184503) | Arctic peat soil microbial communities from Barrow, Alaska - Barrow Graham LP Incubations 11-31A (SPAdes) (version 2) | ecosystem: Environmental > Terrestrial > Soil > Wetlands > Peat...
AATTCTATGACAGAGTTTCATACAAAATCATTATGCAACTCTTATTTTTATATATGTTGTTATGACAATGACAAGTTAGTTGGGTTTTTAGATGTAGTAAGCAATGGAAGTTCAGACGCATACATTCAGGATGTTATAGTAAGACCTGAATATCAGTTTAAGGGTGTAGGAACGACATTAATGGCTATGGCCATTGATAAACTTAAGAAAAATAATATATATGCAATTTCAGTATTATTTGATGAAAGGCTTAGTGACTTTTATAAAAAGTTTGGCTTTTTCATTATGTGTGGTGGACAGATTATTAATGAATAAATTGGAGTAATTCTGCATTTTTTATATATTCTTCAGCTTTCTATTATTCTTATTATGGATTCGGGTTTAGGTATTCTTGGTTTTGGTTTAATTTATTTTGTTTTTGTTTTAGGAATGTTAGGTATTAGCATTTATGGATTTGTATTATTTGTTAAGCTTGCTCACAGAGGGATAAAGGCACTTGATATTTACATAAATGAAAAAACAAATATGTAATACTGAAAATCTTTGGTTACATAGATTAATGAGGAACTTAGCGATAAGTTCCTTTTTTTTTTAAAATCCTAAATTAAACACGCTGCGGACATGCTGGTAATACCCCCACAATAAAAGTTTAGAAAAAGTGCTCATTATAATAAAGTAGTATCTTAGTAATTATTAAGATGCTACTTTTTTTATAATAATTAAGATATAATTTAAATTGCAGCTATTAGCACTTGTCTGCCACTGTTTTTAGCCACAATAACAACAAATTAATTTGTAATGATAAGAGATTAAGAAATGATACTAAAGAAGGAGAAAATAATATGATAGAAAGAAAAGTAATTCTTTATATAGCAATGAGTTTAGATGGGTACATAGCAACAGAAAACAATGAACTAGATTGGCTATCTATAGTTGAAATCCCAAATGAAGATTATGGTTATGAAAAGTTTGTAAAAGGTGTTGATACCGTAATAATGGGAAGAAAAACATACGATAAAGTGCTTTCTTACGGAGTGAACTTCCCACATAAGGGAAGGAAATGTTATGTAATTTCAAGGGCAAGAACCGGTTTCGACGAGAATGTAGAATATTATTCTGGTAATCTTAAAAATCTAATTGAAGATTTAAAGAATAGAGAGGGTAGTAATATCTTTGTTGATGGTGGGGCAGAGATTGTAAATGAATTGTTAAGAATAGATATGATTGATGAATTTATAATATCTATAATTCCAATATTCTTAGGGAGTGGAATTAGGCTTTTCAAAGATGGAAGGCCCAACCAACGATTGAAATTGAAAAGCACAAAGGAATTTACATCAGGTCTTGTTCAATTGTGGTATGAAAAGTTAATGGGGAATATATTATAATTTATATGAGTTGATTGAGAGTTGTATAATAGAAATAAGAAAGAAGTGTTTCATTGGGGGTGGCAAATCATAAAAACAATACAGGATTTTAATAAAAAAATATTAAAATTAAATGAAATTCAGGAATACTTTAAGCTCTATGATTACAAGGATTTAATGGATTTTATAAGTGTGAAAAAACAGCAAGGAGACCTTTTAGAGGTGATTAGTAGTAAGACTAATGGTATGAATCCTCCTCTTTATAATAAATATAAAGTTCTACCTTTAAAAGAAGATAACAAAAATTTCATTGATGAAATAAATTATGCACTTTATTTTTCCTTTAATAAAAGTTACTATTTAAGTAACATAGATAAATATAAAGAAGATAAACAATATATAAATGCTCTTACAAACTATTTTAGAGAAAATAAATTGAGGTTAAGTATTCCAATGTCTATCAATGAGAGAAGCTATGATATTTGGGGAGAAGAAAAGTTTCTAAAAGATGGTAGCGGTAAAAGGATATTAAAAAATTTGGGTATAATTATAGAAGATTTAAATGTTTATAGAACTCCTGAGCCCTTTGTATACTTTTCTGCAAATAAATCCTATAAGCAAAGGGTTTTGATTTTAGAAAATAAGGACACCTGGTATACTTTAAGAAAACTTATGCTGGAAGGCATGAATATCTTTATAGGAGAAAAAATTGACACCATAATTTACGGTGCTGGTAAGAGTATAGAAAAGTCCTTAGAGGATTTTGAGGCTACGGCTCCAGATTATTTTAAAAGTCCAATAGAGCTTCTTTATTGGGGGGACATAGATTATGAAGGCATAGCTATCTATGAAAGATTAAAGGATAGACATAGTGCTCTGCTTAATATAAACTTATTTAAGGGTGCTTATAAGCTAATGCTGAATTTGTCAAAGAATAGGACCTTAGCAATGTCTAAGGATAATCAAAATAAAAATATTAAGGATAGGTTTTTTAGTGAACTCTACGCGGAGAATATTGAAGAGATAAAACATATTTTAAGTAGTGGCTTATATATACCGCAGGAAATAGTTAACTATGAGATTTTGAAGGGTGGGAACAGGTAATTTGTTTGAATTTTTAAGAAACTTTGAAAAAAGAATGGAAAAGCTATCATATTCTTTCCTTATTGATTATGTTGTAGCTACTAAAAATTTATTAAATAATTATGGCTTTGATAACATTCAAGGGATCAACCTTGTATATACCCTTATGTGCTTTGTTCTCGATAAATCCTTAAAGGATGAAGAATGTACTTTGGAGCATATGACTAGTTTCTTAGATAATATAATTTCAAAGTACTATTCACAAACCTTAGATGAGGAACAAACTCACGAGATTACAAGATTTATAGTGTACAAGGTACTAAGAAATGACGGTAAACCCTTTGCCTTTGATACTTATAATTATATAGAAAATAAAATTGTAACTTTTCAGTATCATTTACTTCAGCAAAGACCCTCTAAAAGTAACAAAGATAAGAGTACCTTTTATTTAACGGAGGAAGGCTACAGACTTTTACTAGGCTCCTTTGAGGTAGATGAAAAAACTCAGATTGATATAAATCAAATGGTACTCGAGCTAAGTTTAAAAAGAAAGAATTTCACCCAAGGACTAATGGCTATTGAAAATCTCAATAATCTTATAACCTCTCAAATTAATATTATTAATAATTTTATTATAAAAACTAGAGAAAATATTCTTGCTATAAACCAAGATGAATTTGAAGAGAATTTTGTTAAAAATATAGAAGTTTTAAGAGAACAAAACACCAAGTTTGATGAGCTTAAGGATATAATAATTTTAGAGGAAAAACGACTTAGAGGAGCAGATGGCAGCACTCTGGAGAGTTCCTATGAATCCTTAAGACAGCTTGGAAGAATAAAGGAACTACTTATAACCATATCTCAAAAGGCAGGAAAACTTATAAATAAGCATTTTGAGTTTAAAAAGGAATATATAAAGGCCTTAGAGGATATAAGCTATTACTATAATATTAAGAAAATAGATATGAAGGAGCATATATTAAAGCCTATAGAAGAGGATGTTAATAGACTCTCAAATATTCATTTGCTACTTAATCCACTGTTTAATAGTAGTCTTAAAAAACATTTTAATATAAATAAAATTTTTGAGCAGCAGAAGATGTACGGACTTGATATGGAAGATGATCAGGTGCTTATAGATGACATAGACAAGGATATGGAGCAGGAGAGAAAACTTAAAGAGAAAAAGCAGCAGTATCAGGAGATAGTTGCTACTATATTAGAGTTTGCCATAGGAAAGAGAAACACTGATTTTAAAGCCTTAATAAAGTTTTATAAGGATAAATGTGAGGAAGACTATAAAAAGCTTGTGCCGAGCATTAGGATGCTAGCAGAAGTAGTTATAGAGTTTTTAAGAATTGGTGATATTGATGTAAATTACTTAGTAGAGAGTAGTGGAAAAGATTATGTTAATGAAGAGATAGAATTTGATTTTAAAACTATGTTAGTACAAGAAATAAGTAAAAAATATAGGTTAGCAAATGTAAATATGATTAAATTTTATAAATCACCTTTTGGTGAAAAGGTAGAAGTTAAAGAGTGGTCTGAGGAAACAGAAGTTTTAGAACAAATGGATTTTACAACTATTAATATTGTAAAGTGTCCTAATTTTATAATGGAAGTAGAATAGGGGTATGTAATATGTATTCAATGGATGATATAAAGGTTGCCTTAAGGGTATATAATTTTCTTCAGCAGCATGGAGAATTAACTATAGAACAGGATAAAGAATTATATAATAGCTTTAATGAAAATAATGTACGGGATATCCTTATTGAAGTAGGGGAAGAGGTTCAAGTACATATTAAAAAATATGATGATACCATTTATCTTATACCCTATGTAGATAATGAGTTTTTAGGCTACAAGAGAGCGGAGCTTAAGCGAGAAATCTTTGGTAGAACAGATATTAGAAATATAGAGTATTTTCTTTCTATGTATATAATTATTGTACTTATATCGGAGTTTTATAGTGGAAGAGGTTCCAATGTCCGAACTCGAGATTTAATTGATATCGGAGAAATAGATGAAAAGCTTACAGATAAGCTGGAGTTTCTACAAGAAAAAGATAATAAGCAGCTTGAAGAGGAAACAGATCTAGCTATTTCAGATATAGCTAGTTACTGGTTCACTCTTATAAATGAGGATGATAGTGCAAAGATAAGAACTAGAAGATGGTATATTTATCAAATATGTAAATTCCTAAAGAATGAAAACCTAGTGAATATTCAGGATGAAACAGTAATTATACCAACTAATAAGATGAATAGATTAGTATCAAATTACTTTCTTGATTATGAGAGACTTTCTGATATAAACAGGATTTTAGATGCTAAAAAAGAGGATAGTGGTGATGTAAATAATGCCTAAGCTAAGTAAAACTAGAATAATAAATTTAAATTACAATGACGGTAAGAGAACCATATACAATCAAGTTTTTGATTATAAAAATGGCAGTAGTACCTTGTTTTCTATGGACAATGGTGTGGGGAAAACTGTATTGATTCAGTTTTTCATACAACCTTTTATAAAAAGTAAAAGAGATTTATCAGGAAGAAGCTTTGAAGATTATTTTACTAATAATACCCCTACTTATATTATGCATGAAATAGTTTTAGAGGGTGGATATGAAAAGCTTTTGGTAGGCATGGTTATTAAAAAAGAAACCACCAATGAAGAAGAGAAAAGTAAACTTCGAATATTGGCTTTTACTCATAAATACACTAAGGAAAGTGACTATGATATAGAGAATATTCCCTTCATAGAAACTCAAGATGGACTTCAAAAGATATTAAGATTCAGGGAAGCAGAAGAAAAATTGAAAAACTATAGTCGAGGAAAAATTAATTTTAAAATCTATAATTTTAATGATAGTACCAAGAAAAATGAATATTTTAATGAGCTGGATAGCTATAGAATTAACCATAAAGAATGGGAAGAGATAATTAAAAAAATTAACAATGATGAATCTGGACTATCTAACTTATTTGATAAATGTAAGGATGATGAGGCTTTAATTAAATCAGAAATATTGCCGATAATTCAAAGTAAGATAAATGGTGATACTGATCAAATTGGAAGTATTAAAAGTAATCTTAAAGAATACATAGAAAGCTATAAAAGAAGTAAAAACTCCATAGAGGAAGTAAAAGGTCTTGAGGAATTTTTAATTGATAGTGAAGGATTACTTCCCATGTTTAGTAAGGGAGAAAACAAGCAGCAGGAGCTTACTCAGGTTACAAATAAGCTATATACACTATGCTACAAAGTAGATGAAGCTATTAATCTTAAAACCAAAGAAAAACTTGATTACGAAGGTCTTATTGATGATTTAAGTAGCGAAATGAAAAGTGTAATTCATGAAGAACTCTCTTACGAATATAGTAATTACAATTTGAACATAGGACTACGTCAAAAGGAAATTGATATTTTGGAGGAGAATCTAAATAAGCTTCAGCTTAGCAATATAGAAATAAGTAAAGCACTATCAGTGCAACAGGCCGCAGAATGTTTTGAAGAAATGAACCACAATAATCAGAAGCTTTCAGAGGTTGTAGAGAGAATATCTAATTTTGAAAAGGAAGATAGTGAAATAAACCTAAACATTAAAGATTATAAGTTTACTTTGAATATGCTTTATGGTGATAAAATAAAGGATTTAAAAGAAAAGCTTAACAAGCTCCGAGGAAAATTACAGACTTTATTAGCAGATAAGGAAAATGAGGAAGTTAATGAGAAGAAATTTAAAGAGGAACTTATAAACATTAAAAGCAATATAGCTAGTAGAAAAACAGAAATAGAAAACTATGAAAAGTTAGAAGAAAAATTTATGGGTAAGTATGAGGGATTCTATTTAACTCGTAATCCATTTTTAAAAACCTATGAAGAGAAAGAGCTTAAGCTTTATAAGAGTTCCTTAGATAAGAAACTTCTATCAGTAGAGCATGAGAAAAAGCAAAATGCTAATAATATTATAGCTACAAAGGAAAAAATTATTGATTTAGAGCTTAAGAAATCAGTTATGCAGAAAGAGCAAAATCAGTTAGCTATAGAAAATAGTGAAAAGCAGCAAAGTTTAAAGGAGTTTAATACACAAACTAAAGATATTCTAAAAATACTAGCAATTAGAGGACTTAAAGAAGACGTGGTAGCCTTTAAGGGTAAAGCTAGAGAAGACATTGTAGCGGAACTGCTTAAGCTAAATCAGGAAGAGGATAACCTTCAAAAGCAAAAGGGCGAGGTCAACCTGGAGCTCCAAAGATTAAAAACAGGTTTTGCGGAGATCCCAAAGGATTTAGAGAGAGAACTTAAAGAGAGAGGTATAGACTTTGAGCATGGATTAAGTTGGCTTAAAAAATACCAAGGTTCCTTTGAAGAGAAGAAAGAAATTATAAAAAATAATCCTTTTATACCTTACTCATTACTTATAAATAGAGGGGATTATGAAATATTAACAAAAGAAAATTTGCAGATTTTTTCATCAATCCTTATTCCTATAATTGATAAAAATAAGCTTAATGAATCAAGAGAAGTTGAAGTTATTAATAATGTCTTTAAAATGGGTAGCCAAGACTTTCTCTTATCTTTTAATGAGTTATTACTAGATGAAGTGGAAAAAGAAAAGTTTATTCATGTACTTGCCCAAAAGGATAAAGCTATAAGAGAAGAAATTCTTAAGGTTAAAAAGGCTGTGGAAAATAATAATTATTATAAAAAGACTTTAGATAGTTATATGTATATGGGAAATGAAGATATAAGGTTAAACCAGGAACTTAAAGATCTTCAAAGCAGAATTACAATGTTAATAGAAGCTATGACTGCTTCGGAAAAGACTATTGTGGACAATAGGGAAAAGCAGCAACTATTGCAAGACAAAATTTTAGTTTTTGAAAGCCAATATATGAATTTAAGGGAAAATAAAGATAAGTTTGAAGAATTGTTTGAAGCATACCAGAAGTTCTTATCCTCTAGTAAGAGCTACGAAGATTTAAAGGAGCAAGAGGTTTTAAAACAAAAAGTCTTAAATGCTTCAGCGGATTTTCTGAAGAACCTTGTTAATGAAGAATTTGACTTCAAAATAGAAAATAGAGATTTAGAAAGAGAAATTGAGAAACTTAAAAATATGCATAGTTTATACAAGCAGGTAATTGAAGGGAAGATAGTTTCTGGAGAAATTCATGAAATAGAAGGGAAACTTAAAGCTTGCGAGGATGAGTATAAAAGCGATTTGAAAAGAGATAAGGAAGATGAAAAAACTTATAAGGGTGAAATAGATAAATGGGGTAACAAGTTAAATAAAATTCTTAAAAATAGTGATATTGATCAGGAATATAAGCAAGAAAAGTATGATGTGTTTAAGGAAAGAGATTTAGAAGTACGGCTTAAGGATTTAAAAGGAGACATTGATACTGAAACTAATAACAAGACCCGTGAAGAAAAGAAAATTTCAAAGCTAGAGGGTCACAAAGAAGCTAAGTATGAGGAAATTATAAATAAGGGATATAGTCAGGTTCTATCCCTAGAAAATATTAAGAGCACAAATTTTAAGGAAAGAAAAGACAAAATCTATAAAGATTTAAAGGAACAAAAAGAAATAGTAGATGAGTATGGAAAGTATCTTAAAAATTTAGATCGAGCTTTCAATAAATTGCAAGGCTATAGAGAAAAGTCAGGGTTAATTGTGGAATTACTTATAAACTTTGAGGACTATAACTTAGTAGAGTCTTTTATAAGTAATACTATAGGAGAAGAAAGCAAAATAAATTCTGATTATAAAGACATAGAGCTTGAGTTATCGGAAAAATTAAGCACTATTTATGATAGGTTTAGAGAGAAAAATATGCTAATTAAAGACAGAATTTATGACTTGTTAAGAGACGAAAATAAAATAAAAAACAAGGGGAAGCTGGAATCTCTTGTTGAAGTAGTAAGCAGAAAATGTAGAGTTTTAACTATTGAATTAGAGAACATTAGAAATGAAGAGGGTGCTGTTTTAGAGCAAATAATTCGTTACAGTAAGGAAGTATATGATGAGTTAACCACTATTGATAGCAAATCCAGTATAAAATTTAAAGATAAGAGTAAAAAGATGTTAATCATTGAGGTTCCAGAGGTATTAGATGAACAAGGCTTAAAGGAACATATTAAGGAAAAGGTAAATGAGGCAACGTCACTCGCTGGTGAATATGGCCAGTTTTTGGATAGTGAAATAACAACAGCTATATTACTAGGCAAGCTAATAGGAAGCCTTAATAGGATTAAAGTATACATTTTCAAAATAGAGAAAAGTGGTTTAGTAAAGAAGAGTTGGAAGGAAGCTATTTCTAAAAATTCCGGTGGGGAAAAATTTGTTTCCATGTTCATACTGCTAGCAAGCTTATTATCTTATATGAGAAAGAAGCCTTCGGATATAGGTAACTTTGAGGAAAGCAAGATAATAATAATGGATAATCCTTTTGCTAAGACCAATGCAGAGCATCTCTTAGAACCAATGTTTGAAATAGCAAATAAGTATAAGATACAATTAATTTGCTTCTCTGGTATTGGAGGAAGTGCTGTGTATAATAGATTTGACGTTATTTATGTAGCTAAAGTATTAGCAGATAAATTTAGAAACAAGGAAAATGTTGAGTTCTCTAAAAATGAGGACACACTTGAGACCTATGATTTTGAGTTTTATTCGGAACAGACCAGTTTAATATAATTATAAAGTTAACCCAGCCTGTAAACCTAAGAGTTTACAGGCTTTTTAAATTGCTTGATATTTAAATTTAAAAACAGATGGATATTTTCCGATTTTTGTAGAATATTATATTTAACATATTAAAAAATATTATATTATGCTTAATGGAGGAATAAAATATGTCGGAGAAAAGTACAATTTATGAAATTGCAATAACAGATGATGGTCTTGATACTTATAGTAGTTACGATATTAGTGCAAAGGATATGGCTGAAAATTTAGGTATTGATAGTGTAATGACTGATTTTGAGTGGGAGGAAGATTTAAATAGAGGGTTAATTCTTACTGGAAGAATCTTAGATGATATATCAGTAGAGGATGCTTTATCAGAATTGAAAAGTGTTGAATATATTGAGGGTGTAAATAAAAGTTAAGTTATATATTTAAAGGACATACAAATAAAATTGACTTGCAGTTGTGAGTCGATTTTTTTCGTTTTTGGTACTTAGTTCTTCATATTATCTACATATAAATTTCGTATTATACTAACTAGGAAGGATATAGAAGGAAAGAATGTACAGATAATTTTAGTCAATACATTATGTTATTAACTAATAATCTTTATAAATTAAAAATCTATATTGACAATAAAAGATGACCTGTGTTATTATATATACAATACCTTACTAAAACGATAGGAATACTAGGAGGATGGCAAATGAAAAAAATATCTATATTAATTAGCACTTTATTAATAGCATCAGTAGGCCTTGTAGGATGTAGAACAAGTAGTAGTAAAAATACTGCATCAAAGAATATGTTAGAAACAATAAAGAGTGAAGGAAAAATTCAAATTGGTACTGAAGGAACTTATGCACCATATACATTTCATGATAAATCAGGAAAATTAACTGGATTTGATGTTGAAATTGCAGAAGAAGTATCGAAGCGTCTTGGAGTTAAACCAGAATTTGTGGAAACAAAGTGGGATGGTATGTTCGCAGGGCTCGACGCAAAAAGATTTGACATGATAGTGAATCAAGTTGGAGTCAATCCAGATAGACAAAAAAAATATGATTTTTCAAATTCTTATATAGTTTCAAAAGCAGTACTTATAGTAAGAAGTGATAATAATGATATTAAAAAATTTAAAGATCTTAATGGTAAAAAATCTGCTCAATCATTAACGAGCGACTTAGCCAAAATTGCAAAGGCTAATGGTGCGGTGCTCCAACCAGTTGACAGCTTTAACCAAGCAATCGATCTTTTAACTTCTAAAAGAGTAGATGCCGCAGTTAATGACAGTTTATCTTTCCTTGATCTTAAAAAGCAAAAGCCAAACATTGCTATAAAAATTGTTGATCAACAAGGAGATGCGCAACCAAATGCAATTATGTTCAATAAGGGAAATAAAGAATTAGTAACTGCAGTTAATAAAGCATTAGCTGACATGAAAGCAGATGGTGCTTACACAAAGATTTCAAATAAGTGGTTTGGTACTGATGTCTCAAAATAATAAGGTGATAATATGAATTTAGACGCAGATTCAATAAGAATATTAGGCATAGTTAAAGATTCTTTTTTCCCTTTATTAATTGCTGGTTTGAAATTTACCATTCCAGTAGCTGTAGTTTCTTTTATACTAGGTTTAATTGTGGCAATGGCTACAGCTCTTGCTCGTTTATCAAAATATAAATCACTAAGATTAATATCAGGTTTTTATGTGTGGATAATAAGGGGAACACCTCTTCTTGTACAGTTATTTATAATATTTTACGGATTGCCAGCTGCGGGTGTAACAATGGGAGCATTACCAGCCGCAATTATAGGTTTTACTTTAAATGTTGGGGCTTATAATTCAGAAGTAATTAGAGCAGCTATTTTGTCTATTCCTAAGGGTCAATGGGAAGCTGCAAGTTCAATTGGTATGACTCACTTGCAATCTTTAATTCGGGTAATTTTGCCGCAGGCAGCAAGGGTATCTGTACCACCGCTTTCAAATTCCTTTATAAGTCTTGTTAAGGATACATCACTCGCAGCAGCAATTACTTTAACTGAAATGTTTCAGATTTCACAACAAATAACTGCTTCAACCTATGAGCCCCTTGTACTATACTGCGAAGTAGCTTCTATATATCTAATATTTTGTACAATACTATCTATACTTCAACAAAGAATAGAGAAAAAACTTGAAAGATATGTAGCTAGGTAATTGGAGGAAATTTATGATTAATATAAAAAATTTACACAAAAGTTTTGGAGATAATGAAATTTTAAAAGGCATAGATTTACAAATTGCTAAGGGTGAAACAACAATTGTAATAGGACCTTCCGGTTCAGGTAAGACAACTCTTCTTAGGTGCATTAATTTGTTAGAAGTGCCTAATAAAGGAACCATAAGCATTGGAGATAATGAATTGGTATTTGGTGAAAACAAAAATCCAACTGATAGGGAAATAATAACACTGCGTAAGAATACAGGGATGGTATTTCAAGGTTTTCATTTATTTCCTCACATGACTGTGGTGGAAAATATTATGGAGGGGCTCACTACTGTACTAAAGCAATCTAAAAAGGTAGCTCGTGATAAGGCACTTGGACTTTTAGACAAAGTTGGACTTTTAGAAAAGTGTGACAGCTATCCTCATGAGCTTTCAGGAGGACAACAGCAGAGAGTTGCTATAGCACGTGCAATGGCAATAGAACCATTAGTATTGCTATTTGATGAACCAACCTCTGCACTGGACCCCGAGCTTGCGGAAGAGGTGTTTAAGGTTATGAAGGAGCTATCTCTTGAAGGTATGACAATGGTAGTTGTCACTCATAATATGAGTTTTGCAAAAAAAGTAGGGGACAATATAATTTTTATAGATAATGGAGTAATTGCTTATAAAGGAACCCCCGATCAATTAAGCAATACAAATAACGCGCGAATAAAACAATTTTTAAATTTAGTTTCTGATTAATTAATAAATTATTTGAGGAGGAATATATATGAAATTTGAATCATTATTAATACATGGTGGAATAGATGGAGATGCTAGTACTGGGGCAGTAAATGTACCTATATACCAAACCTCTACTTTTAAAAAAGGCAAGTTTGATGGTGATAATGTTTATGAGTATTCAAGATCAGGAAACCCTACAAGGGCAGCTCTCGAAAAGCTTATTGCAGAGCTTGAGGAAGGCTATTCAGGTTTTGCATTTGCTTCAGGAATGGCGGCTACAACTGCTGTACTATCACTATTTAAAACAGGAGATAAGATTCTTATATCAAATAATATTTATGGTGGAACCTTTAGGGTTTTAGACAAATATTTTAATAATTTTGGTATACATTATAGTGTTTTTAATTCATCAAACATTGAAGAGCTAAAAAATAATATTGATGACAGTGTAAAGGCTATTTTTATAGAAACTCCAACCAACCCATTGATGGGTATTACAGATATTAAAGAGGTTGCAAAAATAGCAAAAGAGAATAATATAATTTCTATTGTTGACAATACTTTTATGACACCATATTTACAAAAACCAATTACTCTTGGAGCTGATATAGTTATTCACAGTGCCACAAAATACCTAGCTGGGCATAGTGATTTAATTGCAGGGCTTGTGATAGTAAATAATAAAGAATTAGCGGATAAAATAGGTTTTATACAAAATTCAACAGGTGGAGTTTTGTCTCCATTCGATTCATTCTTATTAATAAGAGGTATTAAAACTCTAGCTTTAAGAATGGACAGACACAACTCAAACGCCATGGTTGTTGCAAAACTTTTAAAAGATAGAAAAGAAGTAGAAAAAGTATATTATCCAGGATTTCAAGATCACCCAGGATACAAGATACAATCAAAGCAAGCTAAAGGTTATGGTGGTATCATTTCTTTCCTTCTTAAAGAAGGTTATGATTATAAAAAGTTTTTAGAAAGCTTAGAATTAATAACTTTTGGAGAAAGCTTAGGAGGGGTAGAGTCATTAATTTGCCATCCTGCAACTATGACACATGCCGCAGTTCCATATGAACTGAGACAACAGATTGGCATAACTGATAATTTAATAAGATTATCAGTAGGGGTTGAAAATGTTGATGATATAATAGAAGATTTAATAAAGGCATTAGAAATATAAGTTTAACAACATCTTAAAGGGTGTCCTAAATAGGGCATTCTTTTTGTTTGCATGTGTATAAAATATCCTAATGTAGATTAATCTATAGATAAAGATATAAATATTGTTCTGTAGATAGGTGTACAATAGGGTTAGTGAATAAAAACTGTAGATGAGGTGGTTTATTTGGTTAATTTAGCACTGCTAGGATGTGGAGGTGGAATGCCAATCCCTGAAAGATATTTATCTTCAATTCTCATAAACTATGAAGGTAGAAAGATACTGATTGATTGTGGTGAAGGCACCCAGGTATCCATGAAAATACTTGGGTGGGGATTTAAATCAATAGATATAATTTGTATAACCCATGGACATGGGGATCATATTTTGGGACTTCCAGGTCTTCTTTTAACCATCGGCAACAGTGGTAGAACTGAACCTATTACCATAATTGGGCCGGAAGGTATTGCAGATATTGTTAATGGTCTAAGGGTTGTGGCACCTTACCTTCCTTATGAGGTTAATATTATAGAAAATCCACAACAATCAATAAAAGTACAAACTTCAAAAAATTGTAATAATGCATCAATAGGAGAGGTTCACGATTTAATAATTTCAACTCTAGAACTTGAGCATTCGACTAATTGTTTGGGTTATAGTTTTTATTTTAGAAGAAAACCAAAGTTTGATGTTAAAAGTGCAACCGCTAATGAAATACCAAAAGCATTTTGGAATAGACTTCAAAAAAATGAGATTATAACGGACCAGGGTAAAACATTTCTACCCAGCATGGTATTGGGAAAAGAGAGAACCGGAATAAAGCTTAGTCTCACCACGGATACAAGACCAATCCCTGAAATAGTAACCTTCATTAAAGAAAGTGACTTGTTTATTTGCGAGGGCACCTATGGTAACGAAAATGATATTGAAAAAGCCATAAGGAACAAACATATGACCTTTAGCGAGGCGGCACAGCTTGCTTTGAAGGGAGAGGTACAAGAACTCCTATTGACACATTTTAGTCCTTCAATGCACAACCCTGAGGATTATAAAGATAGTGCCGAGAGCATTTTCAAAAACACTATTATTGGCTTCGATAGATTTGTAAAGATTATATCTTTTAAAGATTAGAATATAAGGAAAGCGTATGATACTATATTATATATAGAGTAAATAATAAATTTCAATTCAAGAGGAATTTTATGGTGAGATTGGGGGTGTGAAAATGTTGAATAGTAAAGTTAAAGCCAATTTATTGAGAGAAGGAATTCATGAGGATGCTGTAAAATCTTTGGATGAAAAGGGAAAGTGTCTATTTGATATAAATAGTACAAGAGACGTGTGTTTTGAACTGATTGATGAGGGTGTTAAATTTAGTTGTGAACAAAGTATTTTAGATCATGGCTTGTATCTAATAAAAATCCTAAATTAGAAGGTGTAAATGTTGATATTTATTTATCAACATTTACACCTTCAATTTCCAATAGTATTTTTTGTGTTGGAGTTCTATTGCCTGCAAAACCTACCAAATTGCCACTTTTACCAATAACTCTATGACAGGGTATAATTATAGGTAAATTATTGAATCTATTAGCTTGACCTACAGCCCTCACAGCTTTAGGGTTTCCTATGGATTCTGCAATTTGTAAGTAATTACGGGTTTCACCATAAGGGATAGCTTGAAGGGCTTTCCATACTTTTTTTCTAAACTCCGTACCTTCTATAGATAATGGTATATTAAAAATTTTCCTTTTTCCTTTGAAATATTCATCTAGCTGAATTATAACTTCCTTGCATAGCTCCACATCTTTGTGAATAAATTCATGCATCTTCTTGTACTCATTCCAATCTTCTTCAAAAATTTCTACTTTTTTAACACCAATTTCATCTACAACTACATGGATTAGTCCTATTGGGGAATCATAAATATCATAACCAATTTTCATAAAAATCCCTCCTTAATTATCAAGTAAGTTCTATAAATAAAGGTAACATAAGATTTTCAGCCTGTCTAGTTTAAAGCCAGTCCATTTGGGAAAAAAATGAATTTTCTTTGAATTCGCATACGAATGTTAACTGTTCGCTTGTATATTTATATAAAAACAGTGTAAGCTAGTATTAGAATATTTTGAAAATTTAGGAGGGTTACATATGCAAGGAAAAATGTTTTGTTTTCAATGCGAACAAACTGCAGGTGGAAAAGGTTGCACTAACATTGGAGTCTGTGGAAAAACACCTGAAATTGCAGCAATGCAGGATTTGTTAATTTATCAGTTAAAAGGGATAAGCTGTTATGCTACTAAAATTTTAGAAAAAGGTGAAAAACTAGATAAATCATGGGTTTCGTTTATCGAAAATTCATTGTTTATGACATTAACTAATGTAAACTTTGACCCTGAAGCTCATCTTGATATGCTCAAAAGGTCTCAAGTAATTAAAGAAGATGCTCGTAAAAAAGCTTCCGGAGAAAAAGTAAATGCGAATGAGGCCCTATATAATTTAAGCGATTCAAAAGAGCAAATTCTTGAAGATGCTAAAAAAGCAGGAGTTATGTATGATGAAACATTAGATGCAGATATTCGCTCCGTTCGCGAAACTATAAAATATGGATTAAAAGGAATCGCAGCTTATGCACATCAAGCTAGATTTATTAAATATAATAGCGATGAGGTGGATGACTTTTATTTTATAGGTCTAGCTGCATTGACTGATGATAGTTTAAATCTTCAAGATCTTATCAAGTACTTAATTAAGACCGGAGAGATGAGCGTAAAGGTTATGGAGGTATTAGATAAAGCTAATAATGAGAAATATAATTCTCCTACACCTACAAAGGTTAATGTAAACATTAAAAAAGGACCATTTATCGTAATTTCTGGACATGATTTAAGGGATCTTGAAATGCTACTAGAGCAAACTGAAGGGAAGGGAATAAATATTTATACTCATGGTGAAATGCTTCCTTCACATGGATATCCAAAGTTAAACAAATATCCTCATTTAGTAGGTAACTTCGGAGGAGCATGGCAAAATCAACAAAAGGAATTTGATGGTATACCTGGTTGTATTTTAATGACAACAAACTGCTTAATGAAACCAAGAGATTCATATAAAGATAGAATCTTCTCAACAAGTGTTGTTGGTTGGGATGGAATAAAACATATTTCTAATGATGAAAATGGCTTTAAGGATTTCTCTGAAATAATAAATAAAGCCCTGGAACTGGGTGGCTTTGAAAAAGATGAAGAAGTTAAAGAGATTCTAGTAGGATTCGGGCATAAAGCAACTTTAAGTCATGCTGAAACAATAGTGAATGCAGTTAAAGAGGGAAAAATCAAGCACTTCTTCTTAATAGGAGGATGTGATGGCGCAAAAACAGGAAGAAATTATTACACCCAATTTGCTCAGCTAGTTCCGAAAGATTGTATTATTCTTACTTTAGCTTGTGGAAAATACCGTTTTAATAAATTGGAATTTGGTGAAGTAGCAGGACTTCCAAGATTACTAGATATAGGTCAATGTAACGATGCATATTCT
>Ga0209125_1002025_pt1 | contig 16775 bp, 12 predicted proteins | sample BarGraIncub1131A_FD_184503 | JGI IMG/M metagenome (GOLD analysis project Ga0209125, IMG submission 184503) | Arctic peat soil microbial communities from Barrow, Alaska - Barrow Graham LP Incubations 11-31A (SPAdes) (version 2) | ecosystem: Environmental > Terrestrial > Soil > Wetlands > Peat...
CCAGGCACTGCCATTTCGGATATATACCCAGGCCGCTCCCTGTCCGCTATTATCATAATTTCCCCCCACTATCGCAGTATTGCCATCAGCGCTTAGGGCTATTGAAATCCCTTGACCAGCCGCTCCCGTATTACTCGTACCTACTAATTTACTGCCTTGCTGTACACCAGGGTGGCTTGTAGGGGTAACTGTAAAATTACCTGTACTGGTAGCTGTACCACCTGTCGTAGTAATAGATACTGCACCAGTTACCGCCCCCGGCATTACCAAACCCACTAATTGGGTGCCTATATTGGATACTACAATAGCTGCAACACCTCCAATAGTAAAAGCTGTTGGACTAGCTAAATTGGTTCCTGTAATGGTTACTAAAGTACCCACTGCACCGCTGGTTGGGCTGAAAGATGTGATGGTGGGAGACGCGGCGCTGATCATGGTCATCAGAGTCATTGAGAGTAAAAAAGTAAATAGTCTTTTCATATTGCTATTCATTTTATGGGTTGAATATTCATTGCAAAACAGTTGATTGTAATCCACTAAATTTTAAAAAGTAAGAATCTTTGAATACAGAAGTATTTAAGTGATTAATTCAACACCGAAACATGTGATTAATATTCCTGCTGCTTAAAGTGAAAATAGATTTTTTATTAATTTTTGTCCAAACCTATACAATAGCGTCTTCTTACACAATAGCTAACACGTATACGGTATGTATTATTAAACTACCGGTATGTTTCACTAATTAATCGGTAAGTGAAGAAAGAGAATCAGATACCGGAATAATTTTATAAAGTGGCGGAGGAAGTGAGATAATGACTTCTGTTCCATGTGTATTATTGTCGCGATTACTCAAATCATCTAACATGATCGGCTGTGGAAGCTGCATCTTAGCACTCAACAACCGAAGACGTTCTTCGATGATTTGTATCCCTTTTGAAATGTGTCCTTCTTTTTTATTCTTCTTTGCTGCATTAATTCCTATTCCATTATCGGTCACCTTGATTATTAAAGATTTGCACATTATTGAATCAATATCTACATCTTGAAATGAAAATGAAACAGTTACCTTTCCTTTATTGCCGGAATTGATTATTCCATGCCAAAGTGTATTTTCCACAAACGGCTGTATAATCATATTCGGTATCATTACTGTGTTTATATCAAGATCGATCCCGGAGATAATTTCATAAGAAAAACCATCCTGAAATCTAAGCTTTTCAAGATCGAGATAAAGTGTAAGTCTATGAATTTCGTCCGCTAAAAGAATAAAGCCGTTTCCTGCTGTGTCAAGATTTTTCCTTATCAGTTTAGCCATCATTGATATATAATCATTAGCATCTTCGTTTCGCTGGCAATTGATGAGGTATTGCACTGAGTTGAGTGCGTTAAAAATAAAATGTGGATTCATCATTGCAGTTAATGCCTGATGTTTAAGATCATTTATTCTTTCCGTTAATTCTAATTCTTTCCGATTTTTTTTATTATTCATTTTCAAACGCCAAGTTATTACGAAGAAAAACAGCCCAACAAAAATTGATATCATCAAAATGTGAATCCAGATTATCTTCATTAATTGTGGTAGTAAACTTAAAGAAAGAAAATATTGTCTGTTCCAATTAGTATTCTGAGATTTAGTCATGATATGCAAATCATATTTCGCACTATTATGTGAAATGAAATCCAGAAAACCATGATCTGTTTCAGCCCACGCACCATTTAAACTATATATATATTTTATTGAACCCGGCGATGATAAGCTTAACGCTCTAATATCAAAGTAAACATAAGATGTTTGTGAATAGAGTTGGGTGTTTTGTTGGCAACTAAACACCCAAAGTAATAAAATTATTTTCAACATATTTATAAAGTATTTAGTACTGTTTTTATTCTCAGAATAAATTCGGGTATTTTCCTCCGAGATATCTCTACCTTGCTTCCATCAATCATTGTGACATAGTTTCCACTGAAGTTTGAATACTCTTTTATATATTTCAAATTGATCAGATGCGATTTATGAATTCTGAAAAATTTTACTTTCGGTAGGGTAATTTCAAAATCTTTCAACGTATGGGAAATAATTTTATCTTTTCCGTTTTTAATAACTATTTTAGTATAACATCCATTGGATTCAAGACGAATTAAATCGTCAAATTCCAAAATATCAAAACCATGCGAGGTTGGAAGTACTAATTTATCAGTTTCATAAATTGTCTTGAATTTTATCTCCTTATTTTTAATGTATAAAAGTTTTTTTACGGTCTGTTTAATCTCCTTAATATTTAATGGCTTAAGGAGATAATCCGCTGCACCTACTTTTACAGCATTAATAGCAAATTCATGGTGTGCACTAACGAAAACAACCATAAAGTTTCTATCTTCATATTCCTCAAGGAAATCAAAACCGTCAAGTAAAGGCATATTAATATCCAGGAATACTACATCTGGCTTCTTATCATTAACAAGTTCCTTAGCACAAACCACAGAATCCGCACATCCCAGAATCACAATCTCCGAACAATAAATTTCAATGATTTTTTTAAGATTCTCCCTTCCATACAGTTCATCATCGACTATTATTGCGGTTAAATTAGTAAGAATGCTTTGTTCAGACATGTTTAATTTAATTTATAATGTTGATAAAAGATAAAAACAGATAAGCAAAAACTTAATGATTTGTAATTAACTTATTATGAGACTTCCAATTAAACGCAACAACTTATTTATTTACAGTATATTACCAGATGTTTTAGAATTTTTTTAATTATTAAAACTAATTAAGAAGTAGGAAGCTTGAAATATTAAAGGTATTTATGTACTTGATTTAGTAAAGATACATCCTGATATTATAATCCCGACAATATGTGAATATTATTTACTTGATCTTATATAATTCACATAAATCCAAATCTATATTTTTATTATAAAGGGAAAAACAACGAAAAAGAAAACCATTAAACCTTACTTTCTTAGGCAGATATTGTAAATTTTAAATATCATAGAGATATAGCTAAATATTGAAATACTGATATAAGAAAGCACATAAATTGCAAAGGGTAAAAAAATGTTGTAACTTTGTTAATAAAATATTGCATTCATAAGATTCATTAAATCAAACAATTATGTCAGAGAAAGTATTTAGTAAGGTTGCTCCCGGCGTTGTAACCGGCGACAGTGTTCAGGAATTATTCCGCATTGCAAAGGCTAATCAGTTTGCTATTCCTGCAGTAAACGTAGTAGGCACCGACTCAATCAATGCGGTTATGGAAGCTGCAAAAGAAGTTAACTCGCCTGTTATCATTCAGTTATCCAATGGTGGTGCACATTTTATTGCTGGAAAATTTCTTTCCAACGAAGGTGAAAAAGCTGCTGTTGCCGGTGCTATTTCAGGTGCATGGCACATTCATCGTATGGCATCATTTTATGGTATTCCTGTTGTTATTCATACAGACCATGCTGCAAAAAAACTACTTCCCTGGATAGATGGTTTACTCGCTGCCAGCGAAAAACATTATGAAATGTTTGGAAAACCATTGTTCAGCTCACACATGCTTGACCTTTCAGAAGAACCATTACTGGAAAATATCGAAATCTGCAAAAAGTATTTAACCCGCATGAGCAAAATAGGTATTACACTTGAGCTCGAACTTGGTTGTACTGGTGGCGAAGAAGATGGTGTTGATAATTCAGGAATGGAAAGCTCAAAGCTTTATACTCAACCTGCTGATGTCGCTCTTGCTTATGAAGAACTGATGAAAATCAGTGATAAATTTACCATTGCCGCATCATTTGGTAATGTACATGGCGTTTATAAACCGGGTAATGTTAAACTTGAGCCAAAGATTTTGCATAACTCTCAGGAGTATATCCAGAAAAACTTAAAAACGGTTGCTAAACCTGTAAACTTTGTATTCCATGGCGGTTCAGGTTCATCACGCGAAGAAATTCGTGAAGCCATTTCTTATGGTGTAATCAAGATGAATATTGATACCGATACACAATGGGCTACATGGAAAGGTGTTCTTGAATTCTACAAGAAGAATGAAGCATATCTCCAGGGCCAGATTGGCAATCCTGATGGCGAAGACAAACCGAACAAGAAATATTACGATCCAAGAAAATGGCTAAACGAAGCTCAGAAGACAATGGTAGCTCGTTTAAAAGTTGCATTTGAAGATTTGAATTGTATTGACAGAAACTAATCTTCCTGTTAGTATAAAAAAAGAGGCTCCAAAGGGCCTCTTTTTTTATTTTTTAGAAATGAAATTGGGGTAATTGAAGCAGTTCATTTATTATCAAAGTAACTTAAACATCAAAACTACACTACCTACCTGAATAAGTATTATAACCCTTCAAGTAATACAGATTTATATTTTATCCCATTTCCTTAGGTCTGACAGACAAAACAGGTACCGGAGAATGATTTATCATTTGTTGTGCAAAATTACCAAGTAAGAAATTAGCTGCCTTCTTCTCTTGCTCAGTCATGATCACGATGAGGTTTGCATTTACTTTTTTCGCATAGTCAATAGTAGTTTCTGTAAGATTTACAGCATGTGCTTCATCTATCTCAACTTCAATCTCTTCTTCCCTAAGAAATTCTGCAACCTGGTCTGCATAAACATTAACAACATGCTTTACTTCTATCATTTCAGTAGAATAAAGCTTTAATACGATAACTTTAGCCTTAGTAACCCGGGCAATTTCAGCTGTAATTGTTACCTTTTCACGTGTTTCAGAAGTACTGTCAATAGGCAAAACGATTGTATTCAACAGTTCGCTGATATTTACGCCTGAACGAACAGTAAAAACGGGACAAGGAGCCGTACTTACTATGCGATATACATTGCTGCCCATCCAAAACTTTTCGAATCCGGATTTTCCATGTGTTCCTGCAACAATAAGCCAACTTTTGCTTTCTATAGCCTGTAACCCAACTTCTTTGTATACCTTGCCCTCTCTGATTAAATAGTCAATCTTTAACCCAATATATTTAGCATGTAGCTCATCAGTAAGTCGCTTAAACTGAATATTCATCTCGTTAATTAACGCAATTGAAGCTTCTTCCTGGACATTAACCCTGGTCTTTTCAGGATTATTCACCCAAATCATTTCGAGGCGCGAATCAGTTAAATATGCCAACTGCGCAGCGTGTAACAGTGCATTTACCGAGCAATTTGAAAAATCTATGGCAACAAGTAAGCTTTTCATAGGAATATATTTTATATATTATACAAACAATACAAATAACAACAGACCGATGGTATTGAAATCATTCAAGCATCAAAGTCCAGCCAGAAATCGGGAATAAAATCTTTGCTAATCCGTTTTCTTTTCAAGCTTAACACGATCAGGCACAGTAAATGCATTGGGATATGCTACAGCAAGTTGAAACAAAAACCCCTCTGCTTCCAGTTTAGTTCTAAAATCACCAACTCTCACCTTGTAATATGGAGTCTTAAATGTAAGATAAGCAGCTTCTCCTGGGTATACTTCCATGAATTTCTCACGGGCATCCTGGGCAGATTTTTTAGAATTATTCCCTGAATCGAAGAAAATCTGAACGCGGAATCCATCAACACCAGGATTTGCCTGATTAAATTGACGATGTTTTTCAATTAGCATATCTACTCGTGGATCACGATCCATATTAGGATTATCTTCAACTTTCTGCGAGAAAGCTAATCCGCTTAAAGTGAAAAAAAGTAATGATAAGATTAAATTTTTGTAATTCATTTTACAACACTTTAAACAGACAAACATTCAAATTCATCCTTGCATTTATGATAACATGAAAACAATGTGTATTGTTTATTTGCTTCCTATTTCCTTGGCTGAATACTAAGAACAGGCACTTCGCTCATGCTGATAATATGTTGCGCCTGAGGCCCCATCATAAGACTGCTTTCAGATGGTTCTTGCTCGGTCATAATAGCAATAAGCTCAGCTCCAATTTTATCAGCATATGAAAGTATAGTCTTTGTAATGTTAGAATTCTTAATCATTTCAGTGGTAAACACGATTTTTTGTTCCATTATCAATTGTTCTACTTTACGAACATTGTCATCAACTTTCTTTTGCAACGAAACGAGTCCAGTACCATTTAATCCAAGTATATGAATTTCCGAACCCAATAATCCGGCCAGTTCAATAATCAGCGGTACCTTTTGTATAGTATACGAAGTTGTATCAATAGGTAGCAAAATATGACCAAAACTATTACCCGATTCATAATTTGGATGAATAGTGATTACCGGACAAGGAGCTGAAGTGACAACTCTGAAGGCATCGTTTCCGACCCAATATTCATCATACCCGATTCTGCCTTGTGTACCGGTAATAATTAAGTTTGATTTGCTTAGTTTGGCCTGAACAGCAATCTCGGAATATACCTTACCCTTTCGGATTTTGTAGTGAAGCTTTCCGTTTTTTAAATGTGGGGTGTAATTTTCCAAAATTTCTGCTATATTCTGTGAAGCCTCATCCTTAAAATCATTCTGCTCAGCGTGGATATAACCATTTTCAGATTCTGATTGTTTATCAACCCAAAGCATTGTAATATCAGCTTTAGTAATATTAGCAAGGCTTATCGCATATTCCAAAGTGTGTAATGACACTTTAGAAAAATCTATACCAACGAGGATATTTTTCATTGTAACCTCCACTTTTTATTATTGCTAATATAGATATTTTCATCTCAATTCAAGTCATATTATGAAAATTTATTCTTTCTGATCATTTGATTGATTTTAGCTAATTTTGTAAGTCTATCTTCAGACTAATAAGTAATTGATGAATGCAAACCTAGATGCAAATGGTGAATGGTTAACGCCAGCCGAAAAAGAGATTGAACAGGTGCTGAGACCTTCAGCTTTTGATGATTTTTCAGGTCAGGCAAGTGCGGTTGAAAACCTCCGCATTTTTGTTCAAGCTGCCCGTTTACGGGGAGAACCCCTTGATCATGTATTGCTGCATGGTCCTCCTGGATTAGGTAAAACGACACTTTCACATATTATTGCCAATGAATTAGGTGTGGGTATTAAGATTACCTCTGGTCCTGTAATGGATAAACCGGGCGATCTGGCTGGTCTTCTTACTAATCTGGAGCCAAATGATGTATTGTTTATCGATGAAATACACCGGCTGAGTGCTGTGGTTGAAGAATACCTTTACTCAGCAATGGAGGATTATAAAATCGATATCATGATTGAGAGCGGTCCCAATGCACGTAGCATTCAAATTGCGCTGAATCCCTTCACTTTGATTGGTGCCACTACCCGTTCGGGTTTGTTGACTGCTCCTTTACGATCTCGTTTTGGAATCAATACCAGACTCTCATATTACGATGCTGTTACTTTACAACGCATCTTAATTCGTTCTGCCGGAATTCTCAGGGTCGACATTTCATCTGATGCTGCTCATGAAATAGCTCGCAGGAGTCGTGGAACTCCCCGTATTGCCAATCTTCTCCTACGAAGAGTACGCGATTTCGCCCAAATAAAAGGCAACGGTTCAATCGACATGGATATTACACAGTATTCCCTGGATGCCTTAAATGTTGATAAGAATGGTCTTGATGAAATGGACAACAGAATTCTGACAACTATTATTGATAAGTTTAAAGGTGGTCCTGTAGGCTTAACGACTATTTCAACAGCCGTAGGAGAAGATTCCGGCACCATTGAAGAAGTATATGAACCATTTTTGATACAGGAGGGTTTTCTTGTCAGAACACCCCGCGGACGTGAGGTAACGGATCTTGCATATAAACATCTGAACAGGGTACGCTTTGCAGGTCCTCAGCAAAAGCTTTTCGATGAATAAACTGACTGTAAAAGAGACACATGCTATCACCCAACTTATCAAATCCAAGGCAATTGAACTTGGATTCGATGCTTGTGGCATTACAGTTGCAGAACGCTTGGTGAAAGAAGAACCTCATTTAAAAGAATGGCTCAAAAGTGGATATAATGGCCAGATGGCTTACATGGCCAATCATTTTGATAAACGACTCGATCCTACTATACTTGTAGATGACAGTAAATCAGTCATTGTTCTTCTTTTTTATTATTACCCTCCCACATTCCAAAATAAAACATCGGGATATAAAATCACTAAGTACGCATATGGGAAAGATTATCATACTATAATAAAGGAAAAGCTAAATTATCTGGGAAATTATATAACTGAGATTGCTCCAGGACATACATACCGATCATTTACTGATTCGGCACCAGTGCTCGAAAAAGCATGGGCTGTAAAAGCAGGTTTGGGATGGACTGGCAAACACTCATTACTCATTGTCCCACGAAAAGGCTCTTACTTCTTTATAAGCGAACTGATTACCTCTGTTGAACTGGAAACGGACAAACCATTTGTTGGCAATCACTGTGGATCTTGTACACGATGTATGAATGCTTGTCCGACAGGAGCGCTCATCGCACCGAGTGTTTTAGATGCCCGAAAGTGTATTGCCTATCAAACAATAGAACTAAAAGAGGATCAATTGTCGGAAGAATCTAAAGGACTAAACAAGGAGTGGATTTATGGGTGTGATATTTGCCAGGATGTTTGCCCTTGGAATAAAAAGGCCGGACCACATACACACGATGATTTTCAACCGAATATGCCTTTATTAGCGCTTTCAAAATCCGAGTGGGAAAATCTAACTGAAGATCATTTTGATGAACTATTCAAAGAATCAGCAATTAAACGAATTAAGCTTAAAGGCTTACAAAGAAACATTAACTTTCTGAGAGACGAAAAATAAAAGCGATCATCTTTCGATGATCGCTATACATTACAATATTAATTTAGTCTTATCCACACTTCGAATAGCCGCAACTTACACACGAAAGACATCCTTCTTTATAAACAAGACTTTCAGTATCTCCACATTGAGGACACTTTGATCCTTCAGCTTTTGTTCCATCCGGAATATACCGTTTTAAAGCCCTGACCACCCCATTTCTCCATGTATTGATAGATTCGATATCAAAGGTTAAATTCTCAACAAGACTAATCACATAAATGAGTGGCATACCGTGTCTAAGAATACCCGAGATTAATTTGGCATAATTCCAGAATTCTTTATCGAATAATCTGGAAAGGGCCTCGACCGTAACTTTATACCCATCTTTATCATTAAACTGAAAGTCGTAACGGGCGCGTTTTCCTTCTTCCGGTTTGTTGCGAATAACCCAACCTTTGGTCACCCATGGTGCCACAAAGAAATTATCGGCTTTACCGGTAAATATTTCATATGGTTTTCCATCATAGAGTCCTACAACAGCAATCCATTTTTCATGATCATTCTGAAAACGAACAACATCCGCTTCCATTCTTTTAGGACGGGAAGGGGCTTTGGTTTCTTTAAATTCAGGCTCTGTTATTTCTTTCTCATTACTCACCAGAACACCCGCACGTGATCCTTCCCTGTAAATAGTCATTCCCTTGCATCCACTCTCCCATGCAGTCTGATAAACCTGGCTTACCAAATCTTCAGTGGCATCTTTAGGTAGATTTACCGTCACACTAATTGAATGGTCGACCCATTTTTGGATGGCACCTTGCATGCGTACTTTATTTACCCAGTCAATATCAGCCGATGTGGCCTTATAATAGGGTGATTTTGCAATAATCGGATTTAACTTATCATCAGCAAAGTGTATGACTTCATCTACATTATATTTATTCACCTCAAGCCATTTTAAAAACTTGGGATGAAACACATTATATTCTTCCCAGGAATCACCAATTTCATCAATAAACGAAATAGTCACATTCTTGTCATTAGGATTAACTTTCCTACGACGTTTATAATTAACCATGAATACTGGTTCGATACCTGATGTAGTTTGCGTACAAATACTTACAGACCCAGTAGGTGCGATTGTCAACATAGCAATGTTTCTTCGGCCATAACGAACCATATTATTGTATACACTAGGAGCTTCTTCTCTTAAACGCTTTATAAAAGGATTGTTTTTTTCGCGATCAGCACTATAAACAGGGAATGCCCCACGATCTTTTGCTAATTCAACAGATGAACGATAAACTTCAATTGCAAGAAGTTTATGAATCTCAACAGAAAAATCAATTGCAGTATCTGAACCATAACGGACGTTTAATGCAGCAAGCATATCTCCTTCTGCGGTTATGCCAATACCAGTTCTACGTCCCTGGATACATTTCTCACGAATGTTTTCCCATAACCTGATTTCAATTCGTTTAGTTTCTTCATCTTCAGGATCATCATTCACCTTTTTCAGAATACCATCAATCTTCTCGAGCTCAAGATCAATAATATCATCCATGATACGCTGGGCATAATGAGCATGTTGCGAGAAAAGTTCTGTATTAAATGAAGCCTCTGTTGTAAAAGGATTATCAACATAACTATATAAATTGATAGCGATGAGCCTGCAGCTATCATAAGCACACAATGGAATTTCCCCACAAGGATTGGTAGAAAGCGTTTTGAAACCCTTATCTGCGTAAACATCTGGAATTGACTCACGGATGATAGTATCCCAGAATAGCACACCGGGTTCAGCTGATGCCCAGGCGTTATGAATAATTTTACTCCATAAAGCACTGGCATCAATTTCGTGTGTAAATGTTGGATTTTTTGATCCAACAGGATATTTTTGAACATAATTAACGCCTGACTTCACACAACGCATGAATTCATCGTCCATTTTAACAGATACATTTGCGCCTGTAACTTTACCTTGTTCCAGCTTTGCATCAATAAAATGCTCAGAGTCAGGATGCTGAATGCTAATAGAAAGCATCAGGGCTCCACGTCGTCCATCCTGAGCCACCTCACGGGTAGAGTTAGAATATCGTTCCATAAAAGGAACAATCCCAGTTGAAGTAAGTGCACTATTCTTTACAGGACTACCGGAAGGGCGGATATGAGAAAGGTCATGACCAACTCCCCCTCTGCGTTTCATAAGCTGAACCTGTTCCTGATCTATACGCAGAATACCACCATACGAATCCATGTTATTGTCATCACCAATCACGAAACAGTTAGATAATGACGAAATCTGAAAATCATTTCCTATCCCAGCCATGGGGCTTCCTTGTGGAATGATATACTTAAAACCCTTGAACAGTTCAAACAATTCATCTTCACTGACAGCATTTGGATAGTTTTTTTCGATTCTGGCTATTTCTTTCGCAAGACGCCGATGCATATCATCGGGAGTTTTTTCATATATATTGCCGTCACTATCCTTAAGGGCATATTTATTCATCCATACATTTGCAGCCAAAGTATCACCTTTAAAGTAGTCTGTTGAAGCTGCAAACACCTCCTCATGTGAGTAATTCTTTAAAATTTCTTTCTCACTTTTCATTTCAATCATTTTGTCTTGCATTATTACCTCTTTTTCTATTGCTTCTTCTAAATGTAGCGTTTCACCCGGACGAAAATGTGGACGAATCCTCTTTTCCAATAAGTGATCGTAAAAATCCTGGTTATTTGTCTCAGAATCATGCTTTTGGCTAATATCTGAATGCTTAATGTCTTCCATAATTTTTATCCGGTTCTTGTGTTAACAATTCGTATAATATTAATTTATAACGAATTGATCAATAATAACTCGTCTGGAATTACAATGTTTAAATTACATCATCTATATACCATAATGCAAATCCAGTTATTAACAAATTTCGTAAATTACTTTTTATCTTATTGATTATTAATGCATATGCATATTAATAAGTTTTTTTCACCATGAGAAATTGCAATAATATATTTTTAAAAAAAACTAAACATTATCAAATAGTCAAATACTATATTTCAATAAATCAATTATTTATCTAAAAACATCAGAATTAATCTCAAGTTTGCAAAGATCACTATTATTTATAGAAATAGGTATTTTTGAATTGGCATAATTAGTATAAAATGTAAAAGCAAATTGATGTGGTAATAGAATATTATTTAAAGTTAACTGATTTAGATGAAAGCTTAATAAAAGATAATAGTCACACACAGATAGAAGAGACTCTTCTACGAAAGAATCGAGACTATTCATCTAATATATTTGGCTGAAAGTATAAAATTAAAAATCAAGACTCAGCGATACATAAAATTTTCGGGGTTGAACCACTCCTTCTTCTATACCCCATGCCCAGTCTGCTCGAATAAAATAGCCAAATAAACGTGTACGAAGTCCAAATCCCATACCTTCGACAATAGGATTGTGTTGTTCCCTGACAATAACCCCAATAGGTTTTTGGTCAACATGACGGGTAAAGAGAATGTTATTCAAAAATGGATTTGCCCCGGTCCAGGCGGTCCCAATATCGCCAAAACCCACTATTTGAAAGTTATCAATCAAACCTATACGTGTGGGACGATTCAAGAGGTAACGAAAAACCGGTAGTCTAAGTTCTGTATTGTATACCATAAAAGAATTTCCATTCCGGATATTTTGATCAAACCCACGTAAATTTGTAGCCAGTGTTTGATAGGCGTAGTTCTGAGTGTAATCAATCGGAATATTTTGATTGAATTTAGCCCCAATCCAGTTATCAACACCACCCATGTAATAAATTATTTTATCATGACCAAATGACGTTGCTCCTGCAAAACGATTAGCCCAAATAAAACAACGATGAATACGTAGGTAATGTCTAAAATCAAGACCCAATGAAACCATATTGCCAAGTTGATTCAATCGGTAATAATATTCGGAAAAAACTTTAAACCTGGTACCCTGAGGAATATTTACTTCAATTTCACGGGTATTATCATAAATCAATTCAGTTTTCAAAGCACCCCAAGTCTTCATTTCATCCTTTTGCAACAACGAAGGCAGATCTGAAGCAAGAAATACAGCACGATCATTTCTCAGGGTAAATGTACCTTTAATGGCCAAAACGTTGCTAAAAGGCCATGTCCCAATAAATGAAGCTTCATGAATATGATGACGGAGGATATAAAAACCATCAGTTTCTTCTATAGAAGAGCGGTGAAAGACTAACTCTTTGTCAAACCTGTGTTTTAGATTTGCAAAACTGAGCAAATATTCATTATTTATTAAATCGGGATTAAGTCTTACTCCACCTGATATTCTATAATCTTCAAGTAAATCGGTTGCACCAACCATCATGAGCGCATTAAGTCCGGGATTAAGATAAACCGGACCTCCACCTCCGGTAAATGGTTGGTATGAGGAATTTAAATTTGAATAATCTAACTGGCTAATCAGTTCATTTATAAAAAACTCTACATTATAGGTTCGTTGTTGAATTGGTGCAGAAGTACGCGAAGTGTCTAACTGAATTAGTGAATATACAGCAGGAAATTTTTGTTTAAACAGACTATCGTGTGGTGAGATTGCAAGAATTGCAGAACGTGAAAAACTGTATTTCGTCGTATCGTGTCTTACTCTTACATTTTGAATAATAGTATCACGAACATGTGGGATTTCTTTCTCTATTACATTGGTCATTCTTCTATGCGCAATCTGCCGAAGGGTAACATTAGATTTCAATAAATCCGGAGATTCCTTTTCTAATTTAGCCATATAAGTAGTCGTGGCTGGCTTTTCCAATTCAGTCTCGGCCGGCTCAAGCATCGGCTCAATATTCATCCAGTAATGGCCATTAGAAAAGATGACTTTAGCTACCTTGCCAGATGATAAACTGGCATCAAAATCAGTTATATTTCTTTTATAGTTACTGGTTGGCCATTTCTTTGAAAAATATCGATAATGTGAAATGGTATCTACAGCTGTGATTGTACTGTCAAATCCTGCAACATAACTATTTCTGATTCCACTTTCATCACTCAAAAAACCAATATGGCCAGAAGACCACTCTACCGGCTGGGTCTCATTTGCAAGTGGTGTATTTGTAAGCCGTTGCAACTTATTACTCCGGGTAGCATAATTATAAACAAATAAATCATTGGTTGGATTAAAATCGACTTCGTCAAATTTCACTTTCTCCCCTGCTAATGTATCTACTGGACGATTTGAAGTGAATGCAATCCCGGTTGAGTTATTAATAAACCTGGGTGTTAAATCATTGTAAGGATCATTTGTAATCTGTTCATAGGAACTTGAGGCAATATTAAAGACAAAAATATCACTCCATCCTTTCAATATAGCCGACATGACAAAGTTTAACCCATCGGAAGAATAACTAAAATCGAGAACTTTGTCGATATTATAAATTATCTTATGGACTATTTTCTTTTTTCCAATAGTGTAGAAATCAATATTAATAAATCCATTGCGTTCGACTACGACGGCCAGGACCTTACCTGAAGGATGCCAGGCCAGTAGAGGATATGTATCATCAACTTTTTCGTCAAGTCGATGTCCGATAGAATATATCCGCTTAGCTTTTTTCTTTGCAGTATCATAAATCCAGATAATAGCCTTACCTGCTTCATTGGTAACATATGCAGCCTTCGTCCCATCCGCGCTAAGTCTTAAACGATTATACTGACGTTGAATTTTAGGATGCGGGATTAACAACGTTTTAGGAACATCTGCCCTACCAGTTTCATCAGCCTTATAACGATCTTTCAAATCTGCTAACCACTGTTTTTCAAGTTGACGCAATTTCAATCCGAGTTCACTGGTAAATCCTCCCTGAACTTTTTTGCTCATTCGTGATGAATAAATAATGGCAGGAATAACATTTTTTCCATATTTATCCGCTACATACTTCCACAATGAATGACCGGCATATATTGCATCGGTTTCTTTTAAACTATTGAGCTTCTTTAATTTTTTTGTCAATAAAGCATCCTTTACAAAATTGTCAAGTGATGTACTCCATTCCTCAGACAGATAAGAAATCAATCCATTTATATACCAATCAGGATAATTGGCAATTGCATTGTTTTTAACCTGTGTACCAACTGAAACACCATACAACACCTGGTCGAGCAACACTTTTGCTATGCCGGAACGGATTTGTCTGTCAAAAGAAGCATAGTCCCCATCAAAATAAAGCAACACTTTACGTCCCAGGATATGGGTGATTCCGCCTATATTATATTTTTCATTTGAGAGTAATCCAAGATTACTCTCTTTTAAATCTGTAAGTGTATTAAAGATAACAAACTGAATTTTTCCATCCAGATTATTTTGCATAACGGATTCTATATCCCGTAACTGCTCACGGGCATATTTGGAACAATATAGAGCCAAAGGTGCTCCATTGAGATAAAAATAGGTATCAAAATCAGTAAAACGATAGTAGTTCCATATAAAATTTTTATATTGGACCCTGTTCTTACCAAAAGTTAGTTGAGATCCATTATAAAATTGGCTATGCGCATTTGGTAGTAAAGCAAAAGACATTACCATTATCATCATGGCAGTCAAGGCAAAAGGCTTAATATAAGTATAAATTTTTCTCAACATCTGAACCACTTTTTGTACTGTTTGTGTACGTTGCTAAGTTAATTTTTTTTGCGTGAAAAAACCTATTTTTGTAGCGTATTCATTCAAAAACATCATTAGCATATGCTTAAAGTAAAAACGTTTGTTTTCAATGCTTTCCAAGTCAACACATATATCATTTACGCTGAAAACAGAGACTGTATCATCATTGACCCTGCGTGTAGCAATGCAAATGAGATCTCTAAACTGCTTAATTATCTTGAAACAGAAAAATTGAATGCAATTATGGTCGTAAATACGCATGCTCATGTCGATCATATTTTAGCTAATGCAGATATAACAGAAAAACTGGTAATAAAGTTGGCAGCTCACCCCAATTCAAGTTATTTTTATTTAAATGCACAAAGTTTTTCGGCTGCATTGGGCTTAAAACTGGATAAAGTCGTTTTCCCAGACATTGAGTTACAAGATAAAGATAGTATAAAATTAGGTGATTCTGAAATTACAATTCTTTATACTCCGGGACATGCGGATGGCAGTATCTGTCTTTATAGTAAAGAAGGTCATTTTGTAATTTCGGGTGATTTAATCTTTTATGCAAGTATCGGACGTACAGATTTCCCAACTGGAAATTTTGAAACGCTTTCCAAATCTATCAAAGAAAAGATTTATACCCTGCCTGATGACACAATCATCTATCCTGGACATGGACCATCAACCAGTGTCGGGTTTGAGAAATACAATAATCCATTTGTTGCTCTCTAAATATTATCATTACATTTTTAAAGCAGTACAGTTGTCTTATCAATATAAATCATGTATATAATACGGTCTGTCAGTCTTTAATAAAGCCAATAATGGTCTGGGATTTGATATTTTTCATACACTTAAAATGACCTTTTGGACATTCCTTAAAGCCAATTTTACTACAAGGTCTGCAACTGAGATTTTTTACTTCAATCATATTGTTTACTGCATTGCTTTCTTTCGAAAAATAAGGATACATACCAAATTCAGGAATCGTATTTCCCCATATCGAAGTAATATCTTTATTTAGAGCAGCAGCAATATGCATCAGCCCTGTGTCATTCGTAATCACATGTAAAGCATCTTGTATTAACCAGGCCGATTCCATTAAATCATAGATTCCACAAGCATTAAAAACATGACTACCTACTTCTTTTGCTATTATTGTTCCATTTTCAGTATCATCCTGACCGCCTAGCAACACTATATTTTTATTCAAATTCCTGCATAATTCAATGAGCTGATCGACCGGATACATCTTTGTTTTATGTTGTCCTCCAATCACAATTGCCACGTAACTATTCTCAAATGATTCGGGAAGAGAGTCTCGGGTATTACACTTTTTAGGATCCAGAAAAAAATTAAGTCCTA
>Ga0209125_1002026_pt1 | contig 16769 bp, 11 predicted proteins | sample BarGraIncub1131A_FD_184503 | JGI IMG/M metagenome (GOLD analysis project Ga0209125, IMG submission 184503) | Arctic peat soil microbial communities from Barrow, Alaska - Barrow Graham LP Incubations 11-31A (SPAdes) (version 2) | ecosystem: Environmental > Terrestrial > Soil > Wetlands > Peat...
GTATGATTCCGGCTGATAACGGCAAATCATTCTGTGTGCCCCTCGCGGTGATTGCTAACGGGCTATCATTGCAATGGGATATAACCAAATCCAAACTTGATGCAATCCTCGTACTATGCAAGTCCAAGGGCATCCACCCACGGCAAACCGCGTTTACATTATTCATCACCGAGGGCGGCGGTAACAACGGCTACGCCTACCAAGCCGAGCCACTAGCCACAGCAATGCCCCCACAGACTACACCTGCCCCAACCATAGCCTCTAAAGCCCCATCACAGCCCCTACAACCAACGCCACCAACACCCACACCCGTTATTCGATCAACATCTTCATCAAAGCCAGAACAGATTTGGGCAAGGCTCACCATTAAATCAATCATCCCACCGCACTTAGTCACCCCAATGCAAAACAAATTAATCCAGATTGAGCGGTTTTTAATCGCTCAGGAAATCGTTAATCTTGATCCATCGCTAGACTGGCAAATCAAAGCAATCGAGGCAAATCTCAAGTCGCGCATTGACGAAGAAACATGGGGGTATGACAATGACATAAAAGATTTAGCCGATGCGTGGGATCACTTTAAGCCAGCATCGGTGGCGTAATGATTACAACATTTTTGATTTATCATATCATTGGTTTTTGTATTGAGTGTGCTGCTGACAAGTTTAACCAATCAATGATTCAGCTACCACAACCACAAATGAAATTTGATTTCGACCCCGACCCTGACCCAACCGAGTTTGAGTGGAATTAAAGTTGGGTAATAATGATGACGATCATTGAGTTGTCATACAGCCCCTGCATTCTTGGGGACTTGTCGAAAACCTGCGTATTTAGATGAATTTTGCCATTTTTATTCGAAGCACACATGCTTAGCTGAGAATAAAATCATATGTGATCGAGATATACATGTAACTGAAAATGCACAGCGCATGATTGCGACTATATTGCCATGTAATATCAGCTATTGGTTGCTTCGCATGTAAAATCGCGGTATATATCCAATTTTTGCCAAAATTTCTCAGGGTCAATTTTTGGAAAATGCGATTTAACTTTTCCCTGAAATCTGGCATGCATTTTTTTGTTTGATATTTAGCCACATTGCTACACAATCATCCGTGTATCAGTGTTGAGATCACATATGGCATTTCAATCCTACTAGATTCTCGTACTCCACGAAAGTTAAATGATTTATTAAATCCCATGACCTAGGATTGAGGGTACGCGAGAATTACCCTCCTATATCCATAGCACAACCCAATCATGTGAGGTAGCTATGAAAATCTATGAATTACAAACCAAATATGTAGCCATAGGCGTGATGGAATCAGCACCAGCCTTTAGTGATCCCCGTGCTGTCATTGAATACATGACTGGCGCATTTGACCAGCATATTGACCAAGAACAGCTGTGGGTTATTCTCCTTAACGGATCGAACAAACCAATGGCGCGTGTTATGTGTACTCTGGGCTTGGCGAATCAGACCCAAGCTCACCCTAGGGAGTGCTACAAACACGCGATCCGTGAGGGTGCAGTATCAATCATCTTAGTTCATAATCACCCGTCCGGGGCTTCTAAACCCTCGGCTGAAGACGTCGCAATGACAGCCAAGATGGCTGAGGCTGGACACATTCTGAGTATTCCGCTACTAGATCACATCATCATCGCTGATGAGAGCTGGACAAGCATTCGCTCTTTCAGACCAAAGTGTTTTGAGTGCTAGGATCGAGGGGGTGACAAAACAGCGCCCCTATCTAGAACATCACAACAGACGGGGCACATCATGATAACAACACATCCAGTACGAATTGTAGTAACTCGGGCACTCAACCATGACATGAGTTGCAACCCAAAACTGGCATCAGTTGTGCGCGTTTCAATAGTGCGGTTTCAACTGAATGACTGGGGCAAAACCAAAGACAAGGAATTGAACGATAGCCAGCCACTCTACGCTATGGGTGTTTATCCCGCGCCATGCAGCGAGGGTTGTATATGGATTAAATCTGATGATTATCCTGATGAGGGTTTTAGACTCCTGACCTTGCTATACCCATCCGAGTATTGATCAGGCTCATTAGGATTGAGGGTATAGAGAAATCGCCCTCCTACATCAAATATAAAAGACAACATAGCGAGGACTCAATGACCGTTTCAACGACAACAAAAAAGACTAAGGCAACCACACAAGCTGAAGTGAAATCCACATTTTCTTTCTCAGTTTCGAGTGTACAGGTATTCCCAATGAAAGCCCCAATGGGTAAAACCAAAGCACTCGTGCGCGTGGTTTTGAATGAGTCGTTACAGCTCACTGGCATTCGAATTGTCGATGGCGTAAATGGATTGTTCGTAGCCTATCCAAACGATCCGGGGTATAAAGGTGACGAATATCGAAGCCTGTTCTATCCAGTGACTCGGGACCTCCGCGATAACATCGAATCAGTCGTGCTTGCGGAGTATGACGCCATTCTGAAATTCGAGGATGTCAAATGAATAAAATCATTCGGACACGAATCAATTTGTCTGTCGAACTCATGACCATGTTCCCTCAGGACATTATGTTAGCCATGCAAATTGACCATTTTCTATACCGTTTCACAAATGGAAGTTTTGGCGAACTTGACGATGATCCAGCGAATGATATTGACCCGATGAATGTCACTGGTCGCTACAAGATCAGCCATTCACAGGATCGGATTGTAGTCAAATCCGTGTTCGATAAAAGCACAAGGGTCAGGGATATCTCTGCGTCCCTTGTGAAATATTAAATCGTTTATCGAGGTGCATATGGCTGGCAAAATTCAAACGAACCAACATCTAGTTAGGATAACAATAGCTGAAACTCAGGACGGTGAAGCTGCTGTGGTTCACCTCGATCATTACAAGCAGCGCATCAATCAAACATTTTCCCGCCACCCAGATTCACAGGGGAAATCTGGGGTTTTGATGAAAGTCATTGAGGCTTTGCGTGGAAAAATCATAGAGCCACCGGAATCTATTCCGGGAAATTACGGTGCAATCATTCGTGAGGGTGATCGTGATTATTATCAACAAGGGGAAGACTGGGACCGTTCAATAGTTTCACAGAAATTCGCAAATGCGACCAAGAAAGATTTTGATATGGCGAAACAGCGCGACGTTGAATTGCGTGCTCAGGGTATCAATTTTACTGTGACAACGTTTTTCAATTTCGATGACTGGTTTGGTGAAAATGACTATCAGCGAAACCAAACATTCCAAAACTTGGCGAGTAGCAAAGGCATTGGAGCTGCTGTCTGGAGAATCCATCACAGAGGGGTAAATGGACACATAACGATAATAGCATCTCTGATGATCATTGAAACGAAACTGTGCAAAAACACACTATCCGTGCAAGAATTATTGCGGTGGATATGCGAGTTCAAAAATGTTGCATTTATGGGTGAGATCAACAACCTATCAGGAAGTATCCATGGTGCACTGAAAGGTAGGATAGAGGATTTATCAAATCCCGGAACCGCGTTCGACCCACTTACCATAAAGGAGAAATAAGTAAATCATTTAGGATTGAGGGTCGGAGCTTTTTACCCTCCTACCTAGGGTATAAATCACTCACAAACACAGAAAGGAGACAACAAAATGTCCACATCATCGACTCAGCAAATGCCCTGCGCTCAGTGCCCCGGATGCAGGCACTACGAGTTTTACCGCTCGTCTTCGCACCCGCATATTTGTCGATCCGCTAACGGGGTTCAGCGCAACGGTAGCTGCGCATTTTTCACCCGATAATCCGAGCATCCAGTCATGGCTCACCCCATGGCTGGATGCTGCATCATTATTTGATTTTCACCATCGCTAAACTGGAATTTGTTTGAAATTCTGGACTGGTTCCGCGCGATTGCTATTTCCATTACCCGAATTCTTACCATTTGGCAATATCCAGATCATTGCGAATGGGCGTTTTTGATCAAATTATTTGACACTTCCGACCAATGAGTTTAAAATCGAGGAATCCATGACCTACAATCCGTATATGACTGAAACCAAGGTGGCAACAATAGGTCAGCTATTCGGGGGTTACTTGTCATACCTCCAGGCGCGCAGCGCCGATAGCCTAGACCATGCAACCCGTGTGCTTGATAAGGTTAGCGCAGTACTTGGCTCAGAAACCCCCATTGGACTGGTTACACCCCAAGCAATAATGCCGATCCTATCACAGACCTATTCCGCAGGTTCCAAAGCACAGGCGGCTTGGATGAGGGCTTTGCTGCGTACTGTGTGGAACTGGGGACGCAAAGTCGTTTATGATTACCGGAACCCTTCCGCAATTGATTACCGCATTAAAGAAAATCCTCTTGATGCGATCCCTGCTGACTATGCGACTCTTGCAAAGGTTCGTGACCGATACATTATAACCGAGGAATTACCGTGCTATCTGAAATATCTTGACTCAAACATGAAGAAACCAGCGGCTGGTGTTCTGTTGGTCGCGTTACTTACTGGTGCGCGTATTGAAGAAATCTCAGACCTGAATGTTTCCGATTACAATTCAACTGAAGCAACCTTGCTTTTTCGAGAAGTCAAAACTGGTGGTGATTATAAAATCGGTATTGGGAAATGGGCGACAACTATACTTGATCGCTGGTGCGAGGGAAAGTTGGGGAATGCTCCAATATTTCCGAGTCCACGAGATCCACATCTTCCCATCTCGATTCACTCGATATACTATTTCTTTGGTGGGGCTGGACTAGACAATTGTTGCCCACGTGATACGAGAAGAACATTTAAGACACTCGCGCAGGTGGCTGGGGTTGATCGATTGCAGCTCGATATAATTCAACAACACAATGATGGATCTATCGCGGCAAGACACTATGACAAGTATTACCTGACCACAGAGGCATTTGAACAAATGAGAATCGCACTGAACCTTTGGGAAGGTTGGCTAAAACGTTTACATAATTGAATGTATTGTTAGAAGCGAAGCCTATGTATTTGAAATCGGCTAGTGATAGCCAACCCTACACATCCGCCGAATTCCGCGCAAGCTCACAAACAGCAAGTTTAATTTTTTCAAATTCAGCTCTGCTGATGCATTCAGGGAAATGAATGAACTCGGTATTGAATGCTTTTCCACTGAACACAAGATTCTCTGGTGCATTGCGGTTCCAGAGTGAATCAACTTTCCACCGAGGAAACAGTAGTACAGGAATTACTACTGCCCCTTGAATTTTATGATCGTTCAAGTAGTTGTTAAGCCATATAGAATGACGCCTTGGTTCCTCAAGCGCGTTAAATTTATCGAGAACACCATTGATCCAAAGCTGATCCCCACGATGTTTAATGATGTTCTCGGTTGAGTCATCCTTTGAAAATGTTTTTGTTTCGACAACAAAAACACCCTTTGTGCTAACAAGTATATGGTCAATATTGAAATGATTTCCATTTTTCCATGTGCCTTGAATGTCGTGAAATACGAAGCAAGTTTCTGACCATAATCGGTTCAGATATAACCCCATACCTTGCTCGCCATCACGACCTTGGACAAGCAGATCAATTTTTCGATTATTCTTGCTAATAACAAGAAATACAATTGGTAGTAATACGAGTATAACAACTAACGGAATCCATGTATGCGTTTTCGATGGTGGTATGTATTCACCAAATATCCAGCCTAAGTACGCGACATCGAGAAGCAGGACGATAATAAGAATACCAAGACTATTCAGGACTTCCTTGATGATCTTCCGTTGCAGGGATTGACCCGGATTGTGATGCACTTCATTTACAATAGGTGATTTTTTCATCAATATTTCCAAATTTGATAGTGAACGTTATTCCCCAAACTGCTGTTCACACGCGTTACCGTCGCCATCCATTGCTTCATGTGGACAATTCTTCAGGTAGAACTGCGCCTCAGCCTTGCTCGTCATCTCACCGCAATGCCGTTTGCCTGCGCAAGTGAAGTGCTCAGAGGATGCCTGTGGGATCAATACAGGAATGACACTGCTATGATCATGATTACCGATCCTACCAGTAAGCCATACAACAATTCCAGCGATAACCGCGATCACCAGCACGATATTGCCAACTTTGCGCCTAGTACGCCGATAGGTGCTAAGCCCTCTGTTGCCATTAGCCAAAGGCGTAACGCCCTGAATGCGTGCCCTTACAGCTTTGATTTTCCCATCAGCTTCCGATAGCTCATCGATGACAACAACATCGCCTACCATGGGTCTACGCGGAATGCGCCCGAAGGCAGTGTAGTGAATAAAGATGTCTCTCGGATTTGACTCAGATCGAATAAATCCAAACCCCTTATCGGCGTTCCATTTGATGATTTTTGCGTTGATCGTCATTATTTGCTCGTCTGGCGTAGTGCACTCAATTCTATACCCAACATATTAATCACAACCATCCTTTCCAAATCTATTCACCTACCACCCAAGTGCCAATGTGCGGCAATTCCGCAGACGGTGTTTGCGATATCTGGCTAGGTAATGGCAGATATTGTGCATTTATGGTGCCATAAGCCCCATATAGCCCTGTTAATCGTAGCGAACCGATCCGTTAAACCCCTCAAATTTGTAAATTTTGGAAGAATTTGCTGACTAATACGCCGGAGTTTTGATGTCCATTGCCAACCCTCTCCACCAGTTACAGAACATGAAGCCTATCGAAGATCGCCTCTGGGAGACCGCTGATGGTCTTCGGGCAAATTCGAACTTGGCATCAAATGAATACTTCTTGCCTGTGATGGGGTTGATTTTCCTGCGCCATGCATTCAATCGTTTTCGGGTGGTCCGGGATGAAATCTCTGCTACGATTCCTTCCCGTGGTGGCAAACCGCGCCCCCTCACCAAAGAAGATTTCCAAAAGAAGGGTTCGCTGTTTCTTCGTGACGTTGCGACCTTCGATCACCTTGCCAGCCTTCCTGAGGGTGCGGATCGCGCCAAGGCATTGATTGCTGCGATGGAGTCCATTGAAGAGGACTATGATACCCTCGAAGGCGTATTACCCAAGCAAGATTACCATCAGATCGACAACGACCTTCTCAGTAAACTGCTGCGCACATTTAACGACCCTGAATTACAGAAAGCTGGGGGTGATGTCTTTGGGCGGATCTACGAGTATTTTCTCACGAAATTCGCAGGTCAGAAGGCGCATGACGGCGGTGAGTTTTTCACTCCAGTTTCTTTGGTCCAGACGATTGTTAATGTTATCGAACCTACCCGTGGTGATGTGCTTGACCCGGCATGTGGTTCGGGTGGCATGTTCGTGCAGTCGGCACATTTCATTGAGAGCATCCGTGAAAATCCAAGCACACAGGTGCATTTCTACGGATTGGAGAAGAACCCCACGACAATCCGTTTAGCCAAGATGAATCTCGCGGTTCATGGGTTAGATGGCAAGATTGGCAAAGCAATCACGTACTATGAAGATCCTCACGAGCTATTGGGTCGCGCGGATTTTGTCATGGCGAACCCCCCTTTCAATGTTGATGAAATTGATGCCAAACGCATCGAGAGTGACCCTCGCCTGACCTTCGGATTGCCCGGAGTCAACAACAAAGGCAAGGTGAGTAATGGCAATTACATCTGGATCAGCTACTTCTACAGCTACCTGAAAGAAAAGGGTCGTGCTGGCTTTGTCATGTCGTCGCAGGCATCCAGCGCCCGTGGTGATGAAGCCAAGGTACGCCGTAAATTGATCGAAACTGGTGATGTGGAAGCCATGTTTGCCATTCGCGGAAACTTCTTTTACACCAGACCAGTTCCCTGCGAGTTATGGTTCCTGAACCGGAACAAACCTAAGGTACTTCGCAACAAGGTATTGATGATTGATGCACGACACGTGTATCGCAAAGTCAATCGAACCATCATGGATTTTAGCCCAGAGCAGCAGCTCAACCTTACCTCCATTGTATGGCTTTACCGAGGTGATACAGACCGCTTTGTAAACCTTGCCGCAACTCATATCAACAACTGCCTTGACCGTGGGGCTTCCGCTATACAGGCGTTGGATGCTTGGATTAGCACCGCTCAGGGCTTCGCCAAGAAAATCGGACTCAAGCCTATTCCTGTGATTGAATCCAAGTTATTGCAGGCGACCTATAAGAAGGCACAAGACAGTGCCAAAAAGGGACTCACTAAGATCGCCGATCTGAACAAGACTCTCCCAGCTATCGTTGCATTAGATGAGACCTGTCATGAGATCATAAAGTCGATTGATGAGGCATTCAAACTCATTTCTGAAGTATCGGACACGCAGGGTCGTGACGTCGGTCGCACAGCCACCACCCTTGATGAAGAACGCAAAGTGGTTATCGAGGAAATTCGACAAGTTCGCTACTTTGCTCACCATGCGAATTGGTTGCTCTCCCGGTTCCCTGACGCGAAGCTCGTTGATGTTGCTGGTCTCGTTAAGGTCGTTGATTTTGAAGAACTCGCGGCAAATGACTGGGGATTGTCACCAGCCCGTTATGTAGGTGTCGCGGCACAGGAAGAGGACGATGACGACGACTTCGCTGAATCGATGAAAGTCATACACGAAGAATTGGAAGCCCTGCATGTGAAATCGGTGAAACTGCATAAGTCAATATCTCGAAACTTCGAGGAATTACTTGGATGAAATGGCAAGAAACAAGGGTTGCTGATCTATGCGAATATGCCGTGGACTGTGTCAATAAGACAGCTCCAGTGGTAGAGCATGAAACGCCATATAGAATGATTCGGACATCCGATATTTCAAGTGGTAGAGTTGATTTATCGAATCTAAGATACGTCACAGAAGAAACATTTGAAGTATGGACGCGTAGAGTTAAACCACAAAAGGGTGACGTAATATTATCACGCGAAGCCCCAATTGGAAATGTTGGCAGAATAACAACTGATGATAAGTTGTTTCTCGGTCAACGCTTGTTCATGTATAGAACGCTACCCGAAAAATTGGACTCTCGTTTTTTGTGCTATGTATTACAATCTCCGCTTATTCAAGGCAGAATACAATCAAAAGGTTTTGGCGTAACAGTGCAGCACATTAAAGTGGGTGATGCTGAAAACCTCATGATTCTGGTTCCATCATTACCCGTCCAAAAGCGTATCGCAGACATTCTCTCCGCCTACGATGAACTCATTGAAGCCGATCGCCGAAGCATACAGCTTTTAGAAGAATCCGCGCAAAAAATCTACAAGGAATGGTTCGTGCATTTCCGCTTCCCCGGACACGAAAAAATTAAGATGGTGGATGGATTGCCGCAGGGATGGACCAAAAAGCTGATTTCAGACGTATGCGATACACTTGGTGGCGGCACACCCAGTACAACGGATTCAACCTACTGGATTGACGGATCAATCCCATGGTTTACACCAAAGGATTTGTCTGCCAGTCAGTCATTAATGCTGATAGACTCAGAGAAAAAAATAACGGATAAAGGATTGAAGTGTAGCTCAGCTAAGCATTTACCTCCTTACACCATTCTTATGTCGAGCCGCGCTTCTATTGGTTACTTTGGGTTATACTCAGAACCATGCACAACAAACCAAGGTTTTATTTCGATTATTCCGAAGACAGAGAATCTTAGGACCTACCTTCTGTATAACTTGATTGGAAGGAAGGACGAAATCATAGGGCAAGCAACTGGAACCACATTCAAAGAAATTTCCAAGTCTACGTTCCGCGCATTTGAGATTATCCAGCCTACGGACTCTATTCTTGATCAATTTTACAACTTGACTTGGTCATTGCTTCAAAGGGTTCAGGTATTAACTCAGAGTGCTAAGAAGTTATCTGATGCACGTGATATGCTCCTTCCTCGACTCATGAGCGGAACACTCAAGGTATGAACGAACTCGACGGCATTCCACTTGTCAAGGGCGGACCAGATGTTCCGACCCACCTTCGGCAGGAACTGGAAGCAGGTCGCGTGGTTTTCTTCTGTGGTGCTGGTATTTCCTATCCGCACCTCCCGGACTTCAAGGGACTGACGGAGTGGCTATTTGAACAAGCTCGGTGTCAAGCAACGCTCACCACGGACCCATACATATCGAGGTTGTTCAAAAGCGGTCAGTATGATCGCGTATTGGACTGGTTACGGCAGGACTGGAACCAAACTGGCGAGCATGGGGATCTGTTTGGTACTAAGATCGTTCAAAAATTAACGATACCAGAGAATACCGAATTAAACACCCATCTGGCGCTATTACGTCTCTCACTGTCAAGAGACGGTAAATATCGACTCGTCACGACCAACCAAGACAATGGCTTCCAAGAATGCATGCGCCGCAATGGACTATCCGTGTTCGTTGATTGTGCACCGCGCCTTCCTATTCCTAAACCCCATCGTTGGAATAGCCTTGTTCATCTGCATGGACAGATCGATCAGCCAAGCCATACCTTCGTATTCACAAGTTCCGACTTCGGCGCAGCCTATTTGACTGAAGGTTGGGCGACTCGTTTTGTTCTTGAACTCATGCGCCACTATACCTTGGTATTTGTTGGTTATAGCGTAGAAGACGCCACAATCCGTTACATTACAGATGCCATCGGTCTCGACGATCATCATAAAGAATCGAAGTTTAAAAAGCCCTATGCCTTCGCTGCATACACCGCAGCAGATCCATTAAAGAACAAGGATTCGATTGTCAAGGAGTGGTTGAGTAAGAAGATTCATCTTATCCCATACGATGATCAAACAGTCGATGGCATTGATCACTTTGGACTGCATCAAACCCTGCGCAAATGGGCTGATATCCACCAAAATGGACTGGATACTTGGAACTCATTACTGCAAACAGTAAGGCAAGGACCACCCAACCTTTCGGACCACAATGTAAAGTGGATTCTTCACGAGCTGTTAGATATCCGTAACCGAAAATTTGTTTCACTGTTTCTTCTGGCTTTATCTGGACTCGATGATGAAGAGCAATTGTTTGCTTGGCTTGATCTGGTTGCGGAACGCGAAGATGAAATTGCAATCAAGTTCACTAAGGACCAGAAAAGCGACGAAAAATTCTGGAAGCGAGATTCTTCGGAATATCTCCGTATTTTTACGAATCCCGTAAAAATTGGAAACCAACAATTCCAGCTCAATTCAGGCACCGACTGGTTACTCGCGGATTTAATTAACTCGAAACTCAACAATGTCGCACTGTTTCGTTGGGCGTGTAAACGCGGTGGAAAACTGCACCCGACTTTGCTTGCTCAATTGGTACGCAGGTTGGGGTCCGATAAGGCAGATCTCAAGCTCACCGAGCAGGCTCACAAAGCATGGTCGTTCTTGGTTACCTGCCAGCCCCTGCTTCGTGCAGCAGAAACGGATGATCCAGATATTCGCGTAACGTTAAATGATATGTTTCGAGTTTCTCCACCAATGGCTGTGAGTTACTTTAAACCGTATGCACTGGTCGAAGTAAATAAATTCTATGGAGAAGAACCTCCATTTGTTTCTACTCAAGAAAATTGGGTGAAGGCTTATTTACACTTATCATTCAAAATCGATAATCCGATGGGGATGGACTACGAACCCGATGGGGATATCATCCCAAGTGATCTAAACGATCCAATGACTCTGACCGATATTGCCCATTATCTTCAAGTCGAATTTAATTCCATCATGCACATTCAGTCAGCGCGGATGGGAGACTACTCAAATCATTATGTGAATGGTGAAATCTTCTCCATTGACCATCATAATCAGAACAGTTATTCGTCTGCATGGTTTATTCTGGTTAGAGGTCTTGCGGATTGCTTTGATCGGCTTAGTACAGTGGACATAGAATCAGCAAAGAACATTGCAAGGATTTGGTCTGAATCCGATTACTATGTATTCCAGCGTCTCCATCTCTATGCACTCGGTTGTCCAGATGCTTATTCCGGTCAGGAAATCGAGAATTTCTTGACTATGCATCTTGGCACAATACTCTGGGAATCCGAAGTCAAAACGGAAGTATTCCGTCTGTTCCGCTTGCGATGGAATCACTTATCGGATAATTTCCAACGATCCATTGAAGAAGTCTACATTGCCGGACCACCTCGCGAACCTGAGATGGAAAATGATGAGCGCTGGACTGTGTGGAGAGACTACTCTATTTGCGGTCATTTGAGTTGGATACGAAATAAACTGAGCTATACTCTATTACCATCCGCGACATTGTTTGTGAATTCATGGATTGAATCGAATCCTGAATATGCAAATGATTATCATGAAGGCTTTGAATACAACGGATTAATTTCCACATCCTTCGATACAACACAGCAGACAGAATTCAAGGATTATGCGAAGATTTTTGATCCATTGACCCCCTTTGCTGAAGCGATGAATTTACTTAAACCGGGAAATGATCGATTCGGTTTCTCGATGGATTGGCGGCAAGCATTCCAAGATAAGACTCACATCCCCGATCTAGTTCGACTCGCTAAACTTGCGATCAAGGAAGGTTGGAACGAAAGTTGGTTCTGGGGCACATTCTTGAATGCATTATGGCAAGAATGCGATAAGGGATCAGCAGAGTTTTGCGATGATGTACTCCTAATGATGGATGATGCCTCTGATGAGGTCATTCGTGAACACGCTTCAAGTTGGAGCCAGTTTTGGAAGATCCGTTCCTTGAAGCTCACGCCATTTTCCGATGTTGACTATCCGCGCTGGGTAAAGCACTTTACCCGCCTCATGGGGCTTAATGAGCATGTAGATCATGACATCAACGATTCAACGAGCCTACAGCATTTTGGTGGAATATTCTTCGGTTCAATACTGGAATCCTTCTTTGCCACGGAACGAAGTCGAGGTGCTGGCATCCCCCAATTCGTAAAAGATTCGTTCGATTTATTGCAACAATACCGCGACCAACAGCCTTTCGCTTATCGTTGTGGTATGGATATATGGGGACGTTTCGCTTACTCGATTTCCGTAGTAGACGAATCATGGAGTTTTGAGAATCTACTCCCTCACTTCAGGTGGGATAAGAACCGCGAAACAGCAATTGTTCTGTGGAACTCATATCTTCATAGAATCAATTACTACCCTGATTTCTTTCTTCAACTCAAATCAGGGATTCTGGATGCAGTGCAGTATTACACCGCATCAAAACATGAGCACATCTTCCAGCAGCTAGTGAGATACCTCACCTTTGTCAGTATCCGAGATCCTGAGTTGCTTACACCTGCGGACTTTAATCAAATTACAGCACTATTGAATACTCAACAGAAATCTTGGTGCGTTAGCTTTGTTGAGCATGAGTTCCATCGTATTCATAGAGAAATTGACAATGATGCCATTGAGTTCAATCAAAAAGTATGGGCGAGTCAGATAAAGCCATGGCTGGATAATGGATATTGGCAGCAGAGCAGTTCATATCGGTCAGTTGCAGCCAACCGATCGTGGATAAATATGATGCTCTGGATTCACAATGCCGAAGCCTTCAATGAACTATTCCCATATCTACATCCCCAAGTCGAGAATGATTTTCTTCGGTGGGCTTTTCCCCTCAAAGATTACCCGGCAGTCTTTTATGTTGGGATTTCACGCAATGTCTTTGATCTCTTGTTTCGCCTGATTCCCGAAGTTAGTTCATACCAACACTGGGCAACCTACATCATTCAGATTCTTGACCTCTTGGTCGAAGCCGATCCATCACTCGCGCAAGATCCTCAGTACATTTCCTTTCGACAAAGATTTGCACCATGACAATCAATCGAACCCCTGACTATTACCGTTCCCTAGTTAAGGAACTGCTTGCATACCCCAAGGAAACGTCGTGGCTTGAGTTCAAGCACAATAATGCTGACCCACAAGAAATTGGTGAGTACATCTCCGCGCTTGCAAATTCTGCGGTCTTGGAAGGCAAGTCGCATTCCTACCTGATCTGGGGTATTGATAACGATACTCACGATGTGCTAGGAACTACGTTCTCGGCTCGTTCGGCAACAAAGGGAAATGAAGAACTGGAGAATTGGCTGTTACGCCTACTAAGTCCAAGACCTCACTTCCGGTTTATTGAATTTGTGTATCAAGATAAGAATGTGGTTCTCTTGGAGATCCCACGCGCAAGTGATCGACCAGTCCAATTCGAGGGTCGTGAATACATTAGAATCGGCAGCTATAAGAAATCGCTCAAGGACTTCCCTGATCAAGAAAGGACTTTGTGGCGCTTATTTGATAACACCCCGTTTGAATACCAGCTTGCGGTGGAGCATGTGAGTAGCGATGAAGTATTGGCACTTCTCGATTATTCCCATGCATTTGAAATGCTTGGGATTCCACTACCTGAAAGCCGCGCATCTATTATGTCGAGGCTCGAAGAGGAACAGTTGATTCGCCGCAATACCAGCGGGAAGTATGACATTTTTAACCTAGCGGCGATTCTATTCGCGAAAGAACTGAAGATGTTTCGGCATCTCGGTCGTAAAAAAGTTCGAGTTATCATCTATGAAGGTGATAGCCGAATCCAAACGATCAGAGAGGTCGAACAGCATAATGGCTACGCGATTGGGTTTGAGGAAGTGCTGAAGTCCATCGACTTGCTTCTGCCCCGTAACGAGGTCATTGGCAAAGCGTTTCGCCGTGAAGTCCCCATGTTTCCACCACTTGCCGTTCGCGAATTACTTGCAAATGCGTTAATCCATCAGGATTTTCTGATCACTGGTGCAGGACCCATGGTTGAAATCTTCGCCAATCGGATGGAAATCACCAACCCCGGAACACCCTTAGTCAGCACGGATCGATTTTTGGATGCAAGCCCACGTTCCCGAAATGATGCGCTCGCATCACTCATGCGGCGAATGAGTATCTGTGAAGAACGTGGCACTGGTATCGATAAGGTAGTGTTTCAAACAGAATTTTACCAGTTGCCAGCCCCCTTGTTCGGCACCAAACTTGAGTCCACGTTTGCGGTTCTATTTGCCCCTATGCCATCATCCCAGATGGATAAAGCCGAAAAGATCCGCGCCTGCTACCTCCATGCATGCCTACGCTATGTAACCCAGAAACCTATGACGAATTCGACTCTGCGCGAGCGTTTGGGCATTGCCGAGAAGAACAAGTCCATCGTTTCTCGAATTATCCGCGATGCCCTTGAAGCTGGATTCCTCAAGCTCAAGGACCCAACCGAAGAATCCAAAAAGCTCAAAAGCTACTTGCCTTTTTGGGCATGATCTCTTATTGATGGGTAATTGATTTTGATCCGAGCAAGTGTTGAAAAATGGCGAAAATTGAATAATTTCGAGACTATTTCTTATTGATTCATGTATTTTTAATTGATTCTTGATTTTTTTGGGGTGTAATGAACAACCGATTCGATGAAGCCACGCTCGTGCAAGACACGACCGCCCAGTTCCTTGAGAAGGAGCTAGGATGGGAATCGGTTTTTGCCCAGAATGAGGATTTCGGTCCAAACGGCTTGCTCGGTCGTGCTCATGATGGACTTGTAGTGCTCACCCGCATACTCAGATCCACCATCGAAAGATTGAATCCCGGATTGCCAGACTCTGCATATGATGATGCTGTTCGCACTATCGCAGAAACAAACAGCGCAGATTCAGTTCTCCAGACCAACCAATCCAAATACAACTTGGTTCGTGACCGGGTGAAAGTGTCCTACCGTGATGCTCGTGGGGTCAATCGAACAGAGAAGCTAATGGTCATCGATTTCGATAATCCCGAATCCAATCATTTCCTCTGTGTCCGTGAGTTCTGGGTCCGTAGTCCTCTATATGGGCGTCGCAGAGCCGATGTGGTCTGTTTTGTGAATGGGCTGCCGTTGATCCACATGGAACTGAAGAACCTTCACAAAGACTTACTAGCGGCTTACGATGAGAACGTGGCGACCTACCGCCGTCTTATTCCTCAGCTCTATCACCACAATGCCTTCTGTGTGCTCTCCAATGGCGTTGATGCCCGTCTGGGTGCCTTCTCCAGTCCATTCAAATTTTATCGTGAATGGAAGCGCCTAGTGGAAGAAGACGCTGGTTCCGTGGACATGGAAACCTTACTGAGGGGCGTCTGTTCCAAACACAGCTTGATTGACCTGTATGAAAACTTTATCCTGTTCGATCAGTCGGATGGAGAGGTGATCAAAATTGTTGCCCAGAATCAGCAATACATCGGTGTGAATCGCGCAATCCAATCGGTAAAGAATCGCGAACAGAACAAAGGCAAGCTCGGTGTATTTTGGCACACCCAAGGGTCCGGCAAGTCATACTCCATGGTATTCTTTGCTCGTAAAGTGCTGCGTAAGCTAGGTGGTAACTTCAGCTTCGTGGTCGTGACGGACCGGGAAGACCTAGATAGCCAGATCTACCAAACCTTTGTGGGTTGTGGAGCTGTGACACAAACGGATGACGACCAAGGAAATCGCGCGGCAAGTGGAATCCACCTTCAGGCGATGCTAGGCAAGAACAAAGACTTCATCTTTACCTTGGTACAGAAGTTCAATAAAAAGGTGGAGACCCCATATTCGGATCGTTCCGACATCATTGTCATTTCTGATGAGGCACATCGCACCCAGTACGGTACACTATCCCTCAACATGAGAGCAGCGCTACCAAACGCCAGCTACATCGGCTTTACTGGTACACCTTTATTCAAAGCCGAGGACCAGCTTACACGCGAAGTATTCGGCGAATATGTATCCACCTACGATTTCCAACGAGCGGTAGAAGATGGAGCAACCGTTCCCCTCTATTATGATGCCCGTGGTGAGCAGCTCAAGGTGGTTCGTGAGGATCTCAATGATCTCATTGCCGCGAAACTCGAAGAATTTGAGCGTGAAGCAGCGAATGACCCTAAGCGGATT
>Ga0209125_1002027_pt1 | contig 16763 bp, 9 predicted proteins | sample BarGraIncub1131A_FD_184503 | JGI IMG/M metagenome (GOLD analysis project Ga0209125, IMG submission 184503) | Arctic peat soil microbial communities from Barrow, Alaska - Barrow Graham LP Incubations 11-31A (SPAdes) (version 2) | ecosystem: Environmental > Terrestrial > Soil > Wetlands > Peat...
GCCCGTCAGCGCCAATGGTACTGCGAAAGTGGGAGAGTAGGTCGCCGCCGTCTTAAACCAAGCCCCGGTTCATGTATTTGAGCCGGGGCTTCCTTTATTACCCTATAACCTTAAAACAGCAGCATTCCTGCTATCCCCGCCAGGGGAATCATGTAAACAACATTTATCTTATATTTCATTAGTAAAATCAATACTACCGTGAAGATCAGGGCGGAAGGCCAGACCATCTCAGCACCTTTTCCTACCGTGATGGCTGCAGAAAAAATCATCCCGATAATAGCCGGTCTCATCCCTCTGAAGACGGCATTGATGACAGTTGAATCCTTGATCCTTCGGAGAAATCCCGATAAGATAATCATTAGAAATCCAGGAGGATAGAAAATGGCTAACGTGGCAAAAAAGGCACCCAGGTATCCAGCAACTCGGTAACCGATAAAAGTAGCCGTAATGATCACTGGTCCGGGAGTGATCTGTCCCATGGCTATGGCATCGGAAAATTCCTTGGTGGTCAGCCAGTGAAATCCATCCACGATCACTGACTGCATCGCCGGAACAATAACATATCCTCCTCCGAAAAGGGTCAGACTCATGCCGGTAAACGTCAGAAAAATCGTTCTATTTATCTTATACCAGGCGTAGTTGTAAATATCAAAATAATTGATAACCAGCGCGATAATAAGCACCAAGGCGAGTCCGCCAATCAGGTAGTTGAATAGAATTTGTTTGTTTAAGAGCTCCTTATTGTCTAAAATTATTTTGTTGACTAAAAACGCATTGTCGCGGCGGAGTGTATTGTTGCCTGGTTGTGTATTATTGTCTGAAAGAATGTTTTCGTTAGACAGAGAAGTAGGTCCAGATATTGAATTGTTACTGGGCTGTTTATTGATACCGATGTTGCTGGTTTTTGTCTCAGCGGATTTCACCTTTGGACCCGGATTTCTGTAAAGAAAATAACCCATCAGGGCACTGAAAATAATGACTGCCAGAGTGACCAGAAAAGAGTGTATGGTCAGCAGACCAATCCCCGCCAGGGCGCAAATAATTAGCTGTTTGTAATCTTTTACCTGCTTCTGAGCCATACCTATGGCAACGCTGAGGATAACAGCCGAAATAGCAGGCAATACTCCCAGAAAGAATTTATTAAACAGGGGTAATTCCCCATAGGTTGAGTAAATGGTTCCGAGTCCGATGATGGCAAAAAAGGCAGGCAGAATGGTGGCTGTCAGACAAATAAGAGCCCCCTTGGTTCCCCGGAGATGGTAACCAAGGTAGGTGGCGACATTGATGGCAACAGCCCCCGGTAGCACAGAAGCTAAAGAAATTCCATCCAGAACAACCTCTTCTTTTAGAACCTTATCCTTGTCAACCAGCTGTTTCTTCATGACTGCAATGAGCGCCATGAAACCACCCCACGAGATCGCGCCGATCTTCAGAAAAGTAAAAAAAAGGTATTTCAGTGAAATTTTAGAGCCGTCCTGCATGATGAAATCGCCATGGTTTGTCAATCACCAACAGAAATGATAATAACCTCATGGTTATTCCATTTGGCAAATGAAAAACAAATTATTATCAAATGAAAGAAATTTACACCAATTTAACTAATTTAATTTCCGCAAAAAAGGGCGATTGTTTTTTTGGATTTAGTAAAAAAGTACTTTCCCGGTTACGTTAAAAATCAAGTAAAAGTTATATTTACAAATCATTCAGTAAACTACCATATACGATGAAAAAAGAAGAAATTTCCAGTCTTAAGAAGGAGGCTGAAAATCATTTGCTTAATGAATTGCTACCATTCTGGACCTCCAGGATGAAGGATGAAGTTAACGGAGGATTCCTTACCCATTTTGATAAGAATGGTCACGACTCAGGTGAAGATGAAAAATCACTGATCGCGCAAACCCGCTGTATCTATACCATTGCCTCGGCGCATAGGGCCGGATATGGGGAAGGTAAACTGGCAGACCTGGCAAAACATGGCGTGGATTTCCTGATCAACAAGATGTGGGATCAGCAGCATGGAGGATTTTTTTGGATGATGAATCGCAAAGGGGAGGTAAAAATTGATCAGAAAATTATTTACGGGCACAGCTTTGCCATTTACTGCTTGAGTGAATATACCCTCGCTACCGGGGATCCGCGGGGCAGGGAATATGCCGAAAAAGTCTTCGATCTGCTGCAGAAATTTTGCGCAGATACACGTTATGGTGGTTATTGGGAAATGTTTCACCGCGACTGGACCCTGTGCGGACCGGGAAGTCAGGGGGGAGACCGCAAGACCCTCGACGTGCACATGCATCTGATGGAGGCCTTCACAACCTTGTACGAATGTACTGGTCTGGAAGTTCACCGCAGGAAACTGCTGGAAGACATTGATTTGTTGCTCAATAAGATCATTCATCCGGTATATAAGACAGGCATTCCGCAGTTCTTCAAAGACTGGACTGTTGCTCCCCAGATTAAATTTGACATCATCTGGGGTTGGGATCGGTTCTCGGAGGAGGGTCAGAAGGGCAACGCAACAGATAATACCTGTTATGGCCACAATGCCGAGTTTGCCTGGCTTTTGTTACATTCCCTCGAAATCCTGAAAGCCGATCCGGAAGAATATAAAGAACTTTTTAGGATTATTTATGATCATACAGTCGACAACGGTATAGATAAAGAATATGGCGGCGTTTATGTGGAAGGTCCGCATTCGGGTGGCGTCTATGACAAGGAGAAAGAGTTTTGGCAGCAGGCGGAAGTGCTGATCGGTTTACTCGATGCGGTCATTCTTTTCAAATCGGACAAATACTGGGATGCCTATAAAAATGTGCATCATTTCGTTTACGATAAAGTCGTCAATAAGGGAGTTGGAGAGTGGTTTCCATTGCTTTCCCGGAAGGGAGAACCGATCTGGACACACATGGGTCACTCCTGGAAGATTAATTACCACACGGTAAGGGCTACGATTCAAAGCATTCAGCGATTGGGGATCCTGCTGGAAGAAGCTAATTAATTAACTATTAACAATAATCATCATGCAATACAAAGGAAGATACGAAGTATTTGATCCTTCACTTATCAGAACCTATCCCGTAAAAGGAAGGACCAACAAGGTAAAATTCAGTGATTTAAAAACGGTCGAAGAAGTCCTGAATACTGTGATCGACCTGCCGGCTGAAGTTAAAAAGGAGATAGATGCCTTGGCGCACGAGATCATTCACAGGCATGCAAAGGGTCAGCCAATCCTTTTATTTACCGGCGGACATCTAGTGAAAAATGGTTTGAACCGATTACTGGTAGATTTGATTCACAAGGGTCTTTTTGCCATAATTTCCGGGAACGGAGCTACCTCTATCCATGATTTTGAGCTGGCTTTGATGGGCGAAACCAGTGAGTATGTTCCGCAGGCGCTGGAAAGGGGCGAGTTCGGCATGGCCTGGGAGTTTAATTTTATGAATGCTGCACTGAGTGTCGGGAATAAGAAAAACCTGGGTTACGGCGAGGCGGTTGGTAAGATGATCTGCAAGAAATCCTTCCGGGGAAAGGTTGCTAAATACCTTGATATTGATCCAAAAGCAATTGATTTTCAGTATCCGGAACTGAGTATTGCTGCGGCTTGCTATGAAGAGAAAGTTCCCTTCACGGTACATGTTGGCATTGGGACCGACGTACTCGATCAACATGCATGGTTCGACGGTTGCGCCAAAGGCGGATGTTCCGGACGCGATTTTCTGATCTATACCCAGGTTGTCTCCAAATTAATGCACGGCGGCGTGATTCTTAATATCGGAAGTGCCGTAACCGGTCCGGAGGTCTTCCTGAAAGCAGCATCCATGGTTGGAAATATTAAACAGACCCCAAATGATATCCTGACTGCCAATTTCGATCTGAGGCCTTATCAACCTGAAACCCTCACCAACGAATCTGCTGTTGGATATTATTTCCGGGATCAGAAAAGTATAGTGGCCAGAATTCCACAGGCTTACGGCGGAAAGGGATTTTATATTGAAGGAAATCAGATTCAGACATTTCCCTATCTTTATCAGAAACTAATCAAGCTTTTGTGAGTATTTCAATCAAATAACTAAACTGACATTTCATGAGCCTATCATTAACATTCCTCGACTGGTTTGTCTTCTCCTTTGTGATGATCGGGAGTATGGCCTTTGGTTTGTATATGGCCTACCGGAAGAAAGCGGGAGCAAACAGTTCCAACTTCTTCCTGGGAGGCCGGAAAATAGCTTGGCCCATTGTGGGTGCCTCCCTCTTTGCAACCAACATCGGAGCCGAACACCTGGTGGGATTGTCCGGAGATTCTTATAGATATGGTTTATCTGCTGGGTCCGTCGAATTGACTTGCGCCATAACTCTTGGATTTGCGTGCGCTATTTTGTTTCCATATTACATGAAGAATAAAATCTTCACCATACCCGAGTTTCTGGAATTGAGGTATGATCGCCGGGCAAGGACATTTTTCTCAGGTCTCATGTTGGTTATCAGTGTCATGACGAAACTGGCTTTTACCCTGTTTGCCGGAGCGCTCGTCCTCAACAGCATCCTGGGCTGGAATGTGATGACTACTGTCTTGTGGATTGGAGTGGTGGTTGCCTTTTTTACCATCATCGGCGGATTTACGGCAGTAGCTTATACGGATGCTATTCAGGTGATTATCATTATATTTGGTTCTTCAATTATGCTTTTTTTGGGACTGGAAAAAGTCGGTGGATGGAGTGGATTGATGGAAAAAGTTCCGGAGATGATGAAGATTTCCAAACCAATAACCGATCCTGTTTATCCTTTCTGGGGAATTTTCGCCACGGCATTTTACGCCGGGATCTTTTATTGGGGAATTGACCAGGTGAATGTGCAGCGGACCCTCTCCGCACCGGATTTGAATAATGCCAGATGGGGCGCGATGTTTGCCACTTTGTTGAAATTGTTTCCGATATTCATTTTTGCCCTGCCAGGAGTTATTGCCTTTGCCTTATACCCCAATGAATTGCAGGGGGATGCCACCAAACAGACCTTTGTTCTATTGCTTAATAAACTCCTTCCGACAGGATTGAGAGGATTGCTTCTTGCTTCGCTGATGGCCGCTTTGGTTACCTCTTTGATTGCAGTTCTCAATTCAGTCTCGACGCTGGTTGTCCGCGATTTTATCCTCGAATTCAAACCCAATGTTTCAGAGAAGAAACAGGTAAGATGGGGCCGTTATGTGATTGTACTTGTGACTATCCTCGGGATTGGAGCTGCCTATCTGGTTTATAAGAACGAAGAAGGCCTTTATAAATATTTGCAGACCATCTCGGCTTATCTCGTCATCCCGGTTTTCCCAGCGATATTCTTTGGGATCGTAAGTAAAAAGGTGACCACGAAAGGAGCTGTTGTTTCTGTTTTTGTTGGCATAGTTTTGGCAACAATTTTTATCATAGATCAATTATTAGGTCCAGCAGCCGGGCAACAATATTTTCCGGTTTTGCACCATCCGCTGACTTTGAATTTTGGTTTCCGAGGATTATGGGCAGAGATTTTTATCACGGGGGTTCTTTTTGCTGTCTCTGCTTTTACTGAAAAAACAGCACCGGAGAAACTCGAGAAGACAACTATCAACTATTCCAAGGGCGTCGCAAAATTTGAAGGCATTACCGACTGGAGACTACACTGGAGCATCCTCGCGATGATTACCTTATTCTTATATATCTGGCTAAGCTGAGTTTGTTTTTTAGCAGTATATCCCTCATCGGATGAAGTGATTCACCAGATTGAGTGATTTTTTATTAACATTACAAGATGCTATTTTTGCACTGACGATGGATCCTGCCAAACTTAACTTGCTTGTGTTATCGCTTCGGGAAGGCAAAAAATCGGCCTACGAGGAGATTTACAACGATTATTTCGGTGTGATCTACCATTTATCCTTGCAATATCTGCACGATGCAACCATCGCTGAAGAGATGGTACAGGATTCTTATATGAAATTGTGGGAAATCAGGGAGACCTTGAACGACCAGTTTAACATCCGTAGTTTCCTGTACACCATCACTAAAAACAACTGTCTGAACTACTTGCGTAACCGGAAAATTGCCTTGAAGCACTTGGAGAACCTCAAATACCTGGAGATGCAGTTTAATTACGAGGCTTTGGGAAAAATGGGGAATTACCTCGAGTTTGAAGCGCTGCGCGAAAAGATCGATCACGCAATTGCTGCGTTGCCGGCAGACCTTCGGGAGACATTCCTGTTGAGTCGTTTCGATGAACTCTCTTACAAGGAAATAGCCTTCAAACAGACCATCAGCGTGAAGAGTGTTGAAGCCAGAATGTCGAAAGCCTTGCGGATTTTGCGTCACGAGCTTAAAGATTATCTTGCTATTATCTATTTAATAACCAAACTGTTGTCTTGGTCTACTGAAATATTTCTCATTTTCTGCATTTTTTTGATAGGGTAGAGCGATGGTTGTGTGTTTAGTGATTAATACCGAAAAAAATGTCAGAAGAGATTTTCATCAGAATTTTAAACAATTCAGCCACCGATGCTGAGAAGAGCAGTTTCTTCCAATCCATCGAAGAAGACAGTGATCAACGGGAACAGTTTAAGCAATGCAAAAATTTTTATGTTGCTTCAAGTTTGAATCCCGAATTGCATAATTCGATTCAGAAAGAGAGCTTCGAAAGGTTCTGGAACCGGGTGCATCCTGGTAAGCAGCAGAAAGTATTGAATTTGTGGTACCGTTATGCGGCCATTGTTCTGGTAACGCTGGCCTCTAGTTTTTTAATACAATACCTGATTTCGAACAAACAGCAGGGCAATGAAATTGTACAGCAAATTGAGTATTCTTCCGAGAAGGGTTCGGTTTCTAAGGTCTTGCTTGAAGATGGTTCTGTGATATGGTTAAGTTCTGCCTCCAGGGTTAAGCTACAAAAAACTGCTAATGGAGAGATGATGGCTCGGATGAGTGGAGAAGCTTATTTCGATCTTGTTCCCGATTCCAAAAGAAAATTTATGGTTGATATGGGTTCCTTCAAGGTAAAGGACATTGGTACGAAGTTCAACATCCGGGCTTATAAGGATGAACCGGGTGTTTATACATCGCTGGTTGATGGGAAAATTGAATTTTTATCAAAGTCAGACCAGAACTTGCTTACCATGAAGCTGGGGGAATACATGCAATTCAACAAACAATCCATGAAAATGACTGTGTCTGAACAGGATCCCACCATTGCGACTGCCTGGAAGGATGGAAAATTTGTCTTTATCGACAAAACCCTGTCGGAGATTTGTCATGAACTGGAAAATTGGTACAATGTGAAGATTGAGATAGAAAATAAAAAACTGGCCGAAACGAAGTACACCAGTGTTATCAAACGGACCACTACCATTAAGTTGGTGCTGCAGATGCTATCCTTAACAGACAAGATCAATTATTCAATAACCGATAAAAAGGAGGGAAGCGACATCGTATTGATTTATTAAAAAAGGCACACCCGGGAAGGGGTGTACCTGATTTCAGTTATCGAAACTGACGGTAATCAGTCTCTATGTTAAACTAAAACGCAATTCAAAATTATGAAAAAAAATGATGATTTGCTGTGTATCGCACAGCAAAGGTGGAAAAAAACTATCCGGATCATGAAACTAACAGTTGGACTACTTCTTATGACGATGATCACTGCCACTGCGGTGAACACTTACAGTCAGAATGCCCGTATATCGCTGAATGTCAAGGATGCGACCATCCTGGATATTTTCAGGGAGATAGAGCGGAACAGCGAATTCGGGTTTTTCTACAAAAGCGAAGAGATGAACCTCGAAAAGCGTCAATCCATTGAGGTTTCGGGGGCCACCATTGATGACATACTCAAAAAAGTTCTCGACGAAAACTATACCTATAAAATTCTCGATAAGAACATTGTCGTCACCAAAGGCAGTCTGGAAGCAATCCAGCAGCAAACCAGAAAAGTTTCGGGTAAAGTCACCGACCTTACCGGTTCAACACTTCCAGGTGTTTCTGTGGTTGTAAAAGGAACAACCATTGGGGTAATCACTGACAATGAAGGAAAATTTTCTCTTTCAAATGTGCCTGAAAATGCAATTTTGCAATTCTCATTTGTGGGGATGAAAACACAGGAAATTAAGATCGGAATTCAAACTTCAATCGATGTGGTTTTGGCTGAAGAAACCGTTGGTATTGAAGAGGTGGTGGCCATTGGTTACGGTACACAAAAGAAAAAATTAGTAACAGGTGCAACTTCACAAGTTTCTGGTGATGATGTTCTTAAGATGAATACTGTTACTGTACTTGGTGCGCTCCAAAGCCAGACTCCAGGAATAAGTATCACAAAAACTTCTGGGCAACCTGGTTCAGGATTTAAAGTAAATATTCGTGGCATTGGAACTACGGGCTCATCTACTCCATTGTATATTGTTGATGGTGTGGTGGTTGGAAGTATCGACAATCTTAATACAGCTGATATTGAATCTGTTGACGTATTAAAAGATGCTGCTTCTGCTGCTATTTACGGATCACGCGCAGCGAATGGTGTGGTTCTGGTCACCACAAAACAAGGTAAAAAAGGCAAAGCTTCTATTCAATATGACGGATATTATGGGATTCAGAATTCTTATAGAATGCCTGTACCATTGAATGCACAGCAATATGCGATGATCATGACAGAAGCGGCTCAGAATGCAGGTAAGACACCATTTGATTTTGCAAAACTGGTTCCTGATTGGGGGAAAATTCAATCGGGGGAATGGGCAGGGGCCCGCTGGTTGGATGAAATTACAAATAAAAACGCCCCAATGCAAAATCACTCACTAAATCTTACTGGTGGAACAGAGCAATCAACTTATTCTCTTGGATTTTCCTATTTGGATCAGCAGGGAGTTATAGGGAAGCCTGCTACACCAGAATATCAACGCTATACATTCCGAATTAATACTGATTACATTGTTGCGAAAGCACAAGATTTTGACATTCTAAAAATTGGCGAGAGCCTAACCTACTCAAATGTCACTACCCAATCAACTTTAAATGTCAATGCTGCCAACAACAACATCCGAAATGCTTTGGCGACCAATCCATTTCTCCCTATGTATGATGATCAAGGTAATTACCATTACGCGATCGATTGGTATCCTACACATGCCAATCCTTATGCAATAATTGATTACCAACAAAATGGTTATGAAAATAATACCCAGAATCTTCAAGGAAGAGCATACCTACAAATACAGCCAATTAAAAATTTGATTTTTCAAACCAGTTTTGGTATAAGTACTGCCAATTCCTACAATAGATCTTATATTCCTGTATATAACTTAAGCCCAGAGATGAACCATCCTCAAGATGCTGTTAGCCAGTCGCAATTAAGTTCTTTCAAATATTTGATTGACAACACCCTTAGTTATAAAAAAGCATTTGGGGAACATGATTTCAGCGGAATGGCAGGTGTATCAGTTGAAAAATCCGGGATTGGGCAAAGCATATCTGGCAGCAATCAGGGCTCTATTTTTAATAGTTTCGAATTCGCTTACCTGGATAATATTCCTACAATTACTCCTGGTGCAACAACATTAAGCGGTGCTCCACTGGTTGAGGGGCGCTTATTATCATTTTTTGGCCGTTTAAATTATGACTATAAAGAAAAGTATATGGCTACCCTGGTATTCAGGGCAGACGGTTCATCAAATTTTGCAAAGAGTAATAGATGGGGTTACTTTCCTTCGATTTCGGCTGGGTGGGTTGCGTCGAGCGAGTCATTCATGGGATCAACTTCTAATTGGTTAAATTTTCTAAAGTTTCGCGCAAGTTGGGGACAAAATGGTAATTCTGCAATTCCTCCATTCCAATATTTAGGCACGATCTCGTTTGATGGCATAGCAGCATATTTCCCTGGTATCGATAAACTTAATCTTACTCAGGGAGCTTACCCAAATATATTACCAAATCCGGATGTTAAATGGGAAACTTCCGAACAATTGGACTTTGGTTTTGATTCACGATACTTTAAATCCAAATTTAGTTTCTCTTTCGATTGGTATAAAAAATCTACTAAAGACTGGTTAGTTGCTGCTCCTATTTTGAATAGCATCGGTACAGGTGCTCCATATATCAATGGAGGTAATGTGACGAATTCCGGTTTTGAAGTTGGAACAGAGTGGAGAGATAAGCTGAATGATTTCACCTATGGAGTTCAAGCCAATTTCTCTTACAATAAAAATGAAGTGACCCGCATTGCTAACTCCGAGGGAATAATTCATGGACAAATTGCTATTGTGGGCAATGCTACTCCTGAAATATATCGGGCACAGGTGGGTTATCCAATTGGATATTTCTGGGGTTTGAAGACTGATGGTATTTTCCAAAATCAGGCAGAAGTTGATGCATATGTAGACTCAAAAGGTGAAAAAATTATGCCGAATGCAAAACCTGGCGACCTCAAATTTGTAAACCAGGACGACAACAATATAATTGATCAAAATGACAAGGTGATGTTGGGGACTCCACACCCTAAATTCAGATTTGGTCTTTCATTTAATCTTGGCTACAAAGGATTTGATTTCTCAATGGTAAATAATGGAGTTTTAGGCGCTTCAGTTTTCAGATCTTACCGAAATATAGGACAAAGAGATCTGGACAACTATACGACCGAAATCCTGGGAAGGTGGATAGGTGAAGGCACATCAAATACGGTACCTCGCGTTATGTTAGGAAACGTAATTAACGATTCTTACATTTCAGATCGTTATGTTCAAAAGGCCGATTTTTGGCGCTGTTCAAATATGACATTAGGGTATGATTTCAAAAAATTAATGAAAAAGTCGTTTCCTATCCAACAGATGAGATTTTACATAAGCGCACAAAACCTCTTTGTAATAACGCCTTATAAGGGCATGGATCCAGAAGTCGGTCAAGGAAGTGAAGGTTGGGCAGGGGGTATTGATATTGGTAATTACCCCAATCCAAGAACATTTATGGTTGGAATAACGATCAGATATTAACCAATAACCAATAATTACAATGAAAAAAATATATTTAGTAGCTCTGGTAGTGTTTGCTGGCCTTACAAGTTGTTCTAACTTTTTGGACACAGTTAACAAGACCCAAAAAAATACCGAAAATTTTCCTGCAAATGAGACGGATATGTATGCAGCCCTGATTGGTGCCTATTCAAATCAAATTGCTTTACGTCAGCCTGAAACAAAACAGGATTTCTTTCTTATTTCAGAGTTGATGTCAGATGATCGTTTAGGTGGAGGAGAATCGGATAGAGATACTCAGGCAACGAATGCTTTTATGAGACTTAATGATGATCAGTATTTAGCACCTTGGAAAAATTATTATGCTGGCATTTTTCGTGCAAATTTTTTGATAGAGTCCATCGATAATATTAAATGGAAAAACAATATCGACAGGGATAAGACGTTAGGGAGAGCATATTACATTCGAGCGTATTACTATTTTGAGCTTTGCAGACTTTTTGAACGTGTTCCATTACGTACAAAAGTAGGTAGTGAAAATTTACCGCAGGCATCCCCTGAACAGTTATATGGACAGATTGCTTCAGATTTGAAGAAGGCAATCGAGTTGATCCCAAACATCAGATATCAGGACATGCCCAAAACTGAATTGGGTCTGGCTACTAAATGGGCGGCAGAAGCTTTGATGGGAAGAATGTTTTTGTTCTATACCGGATATTATAAAAAGAATGAGATATCATTACCAGAAGGAGGTTCAGTAACAAAAGCAAATGCAATCGTTTGGTTAGAAGATTGTATCAAGAATAGCGGTCATGGATTAATATCTGATTATAGAAATTTGTGGTCTTATGCTTATTGCAAATACTACGGATATACCAAGAGTAACAATTTGAAATGGATTGGAGAGACTGTGGACAATATCGAAGCCGTATATTTGAGAAAATATTCCGCATTGGGGAATGGAGGTATTGCTTCGTCATACGACAACAATGTTTGTTTGATGTTGTCTCATGGGAAACAATATCAGGTCCCATTTGGTTATGGCAACGGTATAGGAACGGTGAATCCTAAGCTTTATTCTGATTGGCCAGATAACGACATTCGCAAGAAAGGAACTGTTTACTACGCTTACGACCCGGAAGAAATAGCAGGGTGCTCGGGTTATAAATATACTGCACAAGCATATCAGGAAACAGGTTATTGGTCCAAAAAGTATACACCCATCAATGTTTATAAGAATGGCCAGGTTACTCCAACAAATACAGCCAATATGGTGAACATGAGTGTCGAATTGTATGGTCGTTTATCAAGCTATCAGCAAGACAATTCTGTTGATCTTATGATTCTTCGTTTTTCTGATGTTTTGTTGATGGCAGCTGAATTGGGAGCAGCTAATGCTCAAACCTATTTTGACAATGTAAGAGCCAGGGTTCATTTACCGTCATTGCCCGTTACCTTGGAAAACCTAAAGGTAGAGAGAAGATGGGAGTTTGCCAATGAAGCTATTCGTTATTGGGATCTTATGCGGTGGGGAGATGTTGAGACCGCAATTAACAATAATATGAAAAACATTCCTATTATCCAGGTCGGTACTGCCAAAACATTGACTATTAAATTTCGTCCTGAAACAAGAGGTTTCTTACCGATTCCGTTAACTGAAATAAACTTGTCAAACGGAGTCTTAACTCAAAACCCGGGATGGGGACCTGAAAGCCTATTTACGGAATAATATTCAATCCATTTAGGAGGCATTCAGATAATGGTTGTCTCCTAAATTTTCCTACGCTTAGTATAAGAATTGGCATAGTGAAAGATGCCTATATTATGATGTACTAAAAAATTTGTTACAAATAGGTAAGTTTTGCTTATTTGTAACATTATCAATCAGTTTTCATACAACTAAACCTAATTATTAGGGGAAACAGAAACGGTTTGTTTTTTAATATTAGTATATAAATGATTAAGAATGTTTACAAACTTATTGGAACTCTATATCTGGCATTCATTTTCCTCAATGTTTCTTGGGCAAGCACATTGAATGAAAAATTTAATGCCTCAACTGTTAGTTTTACAAACGGGATACTGACGGTTTCAACCGGTGCCATTGAACGACAATGGAAGCTAACTTCCGTCGGACTTAAAACAATTGCCATCAGAAATCTTAAAAACGGCAAGATATGGAGTTCCGATGCTAAAACATTTGATTGCGATTGGAGCTATAACAGTCTGGTTTCTGAAACTACAAATTGTAATCTGGTATCCATTACAGCAAAAAGAGAGAACGACGAAGGTTTTACCTCAGATTACCTGAATGTAGTGGCAGAATTTGAGTATCCATCCACTCATACATTTATAAAATATCAGATTTGGGCATATCCAAATGCTTCAGGTTTGCGCACCCAGGTTTGGATCAAGGGCAAATCTACTGCGGAAATGCTCAGTTCTTTACCGGAAGAGAAAACAGAGGGACTTATTTTTAAACTCAATTCTGGCGAAAAAATTAATAACTACGCAGCCTGTGGCATATCAAAAGTTTGGGACGGAACTTTTGTTGTATCTGATAAAAATATAGAATATCAGTTGTTTGGAATGGAAAAGAATAAAACGTATAAACTTGGTTTTAGCTGGTGGGATTTTGAAGGAATTGATAGAATTCAGAAAGTGAAAATAACGAGTGTTGATGGCGAATTGCAGAAAGAAATTCTTGCTCCAACTGTTTTACCAAACTATGTTGGCAAAAAGGAGATGCCTAAATCTTTTGTTCTTGACATTCCTGAAAATATCTCGGTCGATGGATCTATTCGAATAATATTTGAATCGGCTAATGGCGCTCCAACGACTGTTGGAGAAATTTGGTCTTATGAAAAATCAGGTATACCGCCATTAAATACATCATTCGAAGGCGACGAGTTTCGAATTCGTCAGTTGAAAGATGTTTCAAGTGATTCATTCTCATTAGTGGCTTACTCCGATTGTGGAAATGAACCGGAAGAAGGCGTGAAAGCATTGTATGGGCGTTGCGATTACATTCCAATATCAACAAATGGGACAATGCGCTTGTATGCTGGCTACTACAACGATACTCAACATCGTAATTACAAAGAGACTCCTTTATTAAAGGAAGAATTTCTTCAAAAAGATATTTCAGGTTCTGAAAACAATGATTGGGCTAGTATGGTGATGGTTCAAGCACAAAACGACGGAATCGCAATAATCAAAGAGTCACACAAATGCGTGAACCAATATGGAGTGGAAACAGGCGATTTCATCACTACACCTAATGGCATCGAAAACCGCGGCACAAGTCTTTATCCCAAAGATTTATCACCAGAAACTTACAAGTGGTTCTGGGCAAGTTGGACAGTATTGTGGAATGGCGATATCGAAGTAGGTCGATTGGCCATCAAGCAATTCGACAGAACGCGCTATAATATTGTCCCAAATCTCGACATTTACATTATGGCAAATACATGGGGATCGGGTCGTAACAAAATGGCAGCTAAAGAACAAAACGTTTTAAAGGAAATCGATTGTCAAGCAAAACTTGGCATTGATATCCAACAAATTGACGATGGATGGCAAGACAACAACTGGTTGCCTTCCAAAGAATCGTATCCAATAGGTTGGGGTAATGTAGTGAAAAGAGCGCATGAAAAAAATGTAAAACTCGGACTTTGGGGAGCAGCCATGCCAATCTCTTTCGATGCATTAAAATCGAGTTACGATAAAGCACATTTCACAACATATAAACTCGATTTTGCGAATCTTTCGACTCACGATAAAATTGATGAAACAATTGGGAAAATCCGGAACTTCATTCTTTACACGGATCATAATGTGCGAGTAAACTGGGATGTAACTGAGAATGCACCCCGATACGGCTATTTTTGGGCAAGAGAATATGGATCGGTATATCTCGAAAACAGAAAGACTGATAAACCCGCCAATGCTGTATATGTCCCTTATCTAGTTTTACGCGACTTATGGCATTTATCGAAATATACTAACCTCAATAAGTTTCAAGGTAGTATCCAAGATGTAGATAGAGTGGTTAAAAGTCTTAGCGATGCCAGTCTCTATTCACATGCTTATGCCACAGTTATTCCATTAATGAGTACTCCGTTGTTTTTTCAGGAAACACAGTTTCTCACTGATGAAGCGGTTAACGAAATTACGCCTATTCTTGAAGCTTACAAAAAAGTGCGCAACGAAATGTATCAATGCTTTGTTTCCCCTATAGGAAATGAACCCAATAATGAAACATGGAGTGGCTTTCAGGCCTCCAATGCGACATTGAATAAGGGCTATTTGACTATTTTCAGAGAAATAAATAGCAAAGAAAATGAGCAAAAAATAAAATTGAATTTTTTAGTTGAAAAGAGGCTAAAAATTACAGATTTATTAAATGGTAAGTCGTTTAATACTGTCGTTGATAAAGATGGATTTATTAAGTTAAATATAGACAAAGGTGGTGATTTTAGATTTTATAAATACGAAATTGATTAAAGGGTTTTTGGTATAGAATATTTTGAATAAAGTGTACTTCAATATTTTAAACAACGAACCAATGAGTTGAATAAAATTTACTTTATCTGATGTTTGTAAATAATATATAATCAATACAATACAATTTTTACTATGAAGAAATTAAATTTATTTCTTATTTCCTTTATGATATTATTATTGGGAACAGTTGTATTTGGCCAATCTGCTAAACAAATACCTGGTCGCTTTGCATGGAAGATGCTGCAATCGAATGAAATATGCATACATGGATGGTTAAAAGAGCAGGCAATACAAGATTTACAAGAAGGGCTACCTGGTTTACTTAACTTAATTAACAAGGATGTTTCGAGTGACGTTTTTGCTCATCAGAGCGCCGAATTAAAACAAGTAGGTTCATCTTCATGGGGGTCTGGTGAACAAGAAGGTTATTGGCACGAAGGGTTGGTGAATCTGGCATTTCTAGCAAACGATAAGGCGGCTATTCAAAGGGCAACAGACTGGGTTGAAAGCATTCTTAAAAGCCAGGGTCCTGATGGTTACATCGGTATTTATAGTCAAAATGCGAGATTACAACCAGTAAATGATCCGATGTATGGCGAAAATGGTGCAGAACTGCATACCCAAGCCCACGGATTTTTGGCATTAATTGCATTTTACGAACATACCGGTCGTGCTGATGTGTTAGATGCGGTTGAGCATGCAGCACGACTGAGTATGCGAACATACAGTCAGGGTGTGTTCGGTACGACTGGTGATCTCACTCCCAAAAGGGGTGGGAACAGTCATATAATGACTTTTGCGGATCCCATGATTCAATTATACCGCCTTACAGGAAATGAAGATTACATCCGGTTTGTGGCAGAAATGTATGATGATTATAACACACACTCACCCCGTGATAAGGATTATATAATCAAAAACCTGGATGATTCAAACTACTTGTTTGAAGGACACGGCGCTCATACTGCCGAATCATTCCATATAGTTCAGGCAGCAGCTTTGATTGAAGGTGCAAAAATGAAGAATCTACCCCAGATTGCAACTGAAAAACTATTGCGACATCTAACACCTGGTGGTGCATTGGTAAGCGGAGAAATGATTGATGGAAATCTTGGTAATGGGAACATGCTTTACGAACATTGTACTCAAAACGAATTAATGAAATCATTTGCATTCATTACCCAATACACCGGTGATTTGCAAATGGCAGAAAGAGTTGCACATCTATTTTATAATGGTGTTCAGGGAGCTATTTTACATCCGCTAAAAGCTCTTCAATATCTGTCTCGAG
>Ga0209125_1002029_pt1 | contig 16757 bp, 15 predicted proteins | sample BarGraIncub1131A_FD_184503 | JGI IMG/M metagenome (GOLD analysis project Ga0209125, IMG submission 184503) | Arctic peat soil microbial communities from Barrow, Alaska - Barrow Graham LP Incubations 11-31A (SPAdes) (version 2) | ecosystem: Environmental > Terrestrial > Soil > Wetlands > Peat...
CCCGTTACTACGTATATATATATAAAACAAAACTGTAGCTGCTTCAGTATTTCCATCTGAATCAGTCTTCATAGGTATTTTACCATCTATCAAATAACAAAATTCAATGTTAGAAAAAGTACTATCATTAGACTTATCTACAAGTACACCATATTTACCCCTTAAATAACTTGGAAGTGTTAATTGAATATTATAATTTGTGTTTGTATACACCTCCGGTTGTGTTGCAAGTTCAGCCTCCTTAAGTTTAGTTGCTTTAGAATCTTGAATATCTTTCTGTCTCTTTATAGCTAAGGCTATATCTGTTTTTAACTTTAATGCATCTGAATTACTTGTATCTAAATTTAATACTATTTTTACAGCTTTTGAAGCCTCAGTAAGGTTATTACTCTTCAAAGACTCCGTACCACTGGCTATAGTGTCAGTTATATACAACTTCTTACAAGCACTAATTTTAACTGATGCATCTTTATACCTTACAACATCTGCCTTTATCACCTTTGTAAAATTAGTTATTGCATCTAAGTAATTTTTAGCTATCATTTGCGTACTTGCCGTAGTATAGGCTAATTTAGACACTTTTATTTCACCTAAATAAGATATATCTGTACTTAAGTCTATAAATTTACTGCTCTCTGTTAATAACTTAGTCGCATCATCTAATTTATCCTCACTTACATAAACAGTACACAAAAGTAAGTATATTTTTTCTAGCTTATTATTTATCTTGAGTGCATCTTTTAATATAGTCTCTGCATCTGTAAACTTTTTTTCTTTTATATATACATTAGCTAACCCAATACGTGCCTCTATACTTTTTGAATCTACTTTTATTACCTTTTTAAAATCCAATATAGCCTCAGCATATTTACCCCCACTCAAATGCTTATTACCTATACTTATACCACTTTTAATCTCGTAAGCTGTTATATACTTCTTAGAAAACACCCCCACTGGTACTAATAATATACACACTATCAGTATAATTATATTACGTCTTGACACTAATTTCATATCTTCACTCCTTTGTATATTAAATTTTTAAAGATAAAAGTTACTTTATAATCTTAAATGAATTCATCACTCCTTGAATTGAGCCACCCTTTAGCATATTTGCGTAAAGTAATGACTCATTATAGTATCTCGAATCTGCGAATAAACCTGGATCACCACCTTGACTCCATGAGTAATCTTTACCATTAAAAGTAGTTAAACGATAATAAGAACCTTCGCCATAACCCGGGGTATAATCATCTCTAGGCCTAACTAAACTACTTATATCTATTTGAAAAATACTATAATACGCTGCATCATCATGTGCTCCATTGTCTAAACTTTTATCACTTATTATATACTTAATATCTAGACGTGTTGAATGATATGCAGGTTCATCATTTGCAGCAACATTATCAGTCTCTGTTGTTTCTACTATATATTTGCCCTTCCAAGAACTCGGTATTGTCAACTGAAAACTATATTTACTGTTTGTATAAATTATAGGATGACTCTCTAATTCCGCTTGTTTAGCCTTAGCATCCACAATATCCTTTTGACTCTTTACATCTGAAGCTATAGATGTTTGTAACTTTAACGCCTCAGAATTACTTGCATCTTCTTTTAATATATCTGTTACACTAGTAGTAGCCAGTACAAAATCTTTATTATTTAAAGCAGCTTTACCTCGCAATAACATGCTTGTTATATATATTTTTTTACACTCACCAATCTTAAGTCTCGAATCTTTATACCTAATAACATCTGTATCAATTACTTTTGTGAAATTATTTATTGCACTTAAATAATCTTTACCCTCCATTTGTTTAAGTGCTGTATCATACACTAATTTTGAGGCCCTTATCGTATCTATATACTTCATATCTGTACTTAAGTCTACTAATTTATTTCCATCCGACAGTAAATTACTAGCATCAATTAATTTATCTTCTTTCTGATATACAGTACTTAAAAGTGTGTAAACAGTACCTAACTTACTATCTAACTTTATAACATCTTTCAATACAGACTCAGCAACAGAAAGTTTACCTTCTTTAATATAAGTATTAGCTAAACCCAAACGAGCATCTATATTTTTAGAATCCATTCCTATTACTCTATTATATTGTAATACTGCTTCTTCATACTTTCCCTCACTTAAATATTTATTACCTAAACTCAAACCACTTTTAATTTCATACGCGTTTATATAAGTTTTAGAAAACAAACCAACAGGTACTAACACTATACACACTATCAGTATAACTATATTCCGTTTTGTTAATAATTTCACAGTAACACCCCTCTTTATTCATGATGAAAAAATAAATATACTCATCTACATTTAAATACTTACCATCTTTAATTACCACATTACAATAGTTAATTTATGATTTTAAGAATTTTAATTAATTTTCACGTCCCCATCTCATGCATAATTCTTATTATAAAGGTCATTAAATACATATGAAAAGCAGCATCATTATAATATTGTGGTGTCCTGTTTAAAGTACTTATATTCATTCCAAACATACGATAGATCTCCCATGGTCATCAACCTTACAATTCGATAATATACCAATAGGATTGTAGTTATCTTTTTATAAGATTTAGGATTATTAATTAATAATAATTCCAATTCAAAAACGATATAGATAACTTGTTCTAAATTAACCCACTTTAATAAGCTAACGGTTATTAATTTATAATTTAAAATTTACAATTTTATACTAATTATATACTACAACAACCTAAAGTACTACAATTATATTCATATTTAACCACTTTTTTGATAATTATTTCATAAATAACAATAATGATCTCATATAAATTATAGTTGTTATATATCAAAAAAAACCAGTAAAATTAGTACGAAATTACCTCAACTGGCACATTTATTCTACTCTATTTTACATTCAATCTCAGTCTCCTCAAGTAGCGTTACAATAATCTTCTCACCATCAAACACAATCATCTTCTCTATTATCCTGAAATATAAATCCATATTGAACTCTTTTATTGGCTCTGCATTAACTATCATTTTTATAAACTCGCCAGCCTTATACCTCTGAAGCAAATTTTGACTCTGCATCTCTGCCTTCCACTTCTCCATAAAATAATCTTTATTCTCAATCATTGCATTGAAGGTATTTATAAATGCTTGGTACAAAACTCTATCAGCTATATGTTTATTCTCACAGCTCTTTGTTCCCTTTACTTCATACTTTTTATTGCATCTCCAAATGACCCTTCTTAATCTTTCATCAGTTGAGTTCCAAATCTTTCTTCCAAAAGTACTACCGCAGTGCCCACAAATGACTCTTCCTGCAAAAGGATTATTTATTGTAGCATAGTCAACTTTGCTTATGTTATATTTTTGGGCAAAAGCTTTTCTTCTCATCATTTCAAGCTGTACCGCTTCCCAAATTTCCTTTTCTATAATTGCGGGATGGCTGTCTTCAACATAATACTTCGGAACCTCTCCATTATTTTCAGCTCTTTTCTTTGATAAAAAGTTCACTGTGTAGGTCTTTTGCAGCAAAGCGTCACCTTTGTACTTTTCATTACTAAGCATTTTTATTATGGTGCTTTCGTACCATTTAGCTTTACCATTCCAGCCTGTAGTTCCATCTTCTTCAAGCTCCCTTGCTATTCTGTTTGGACCTTTTCCATCAAGGTAATCTTTATAAATCCGTCTTACTATTTTAGCTTGTTTTTCATTTATAACTAGGTTTCCACCTTCCCCTTTATCATACCCTAAGAATTTCGTGCAATTTATCCTAACCTGACCTTGTTCAAATTTCCTTCTTATACCCCAGGTAGAATTCTCTGAAATACTTCTACTTTCGTCTTGGGCCAAGGAACTTAGTATGGTAAGCAAAACTTCACCTTTAGAATCTAAGGTATTTATATTTTCTTTTTCAAATATTACCTCTATACCAAGTTCCTTAAGTTACCTTACATAATTTAACAGTCCAGGGTGTTGCGAGCGAACCTTGATATTGATTTAGTTATAATAGCATCTATTTTACCAAACTTGCAATCCTCAATCATTTTATTGAACTGCTCACGCTTTTTAATGTTTGTTCCTGAAATCCCCTCATCTGCATACACTTTTACCATTTCATATTCGGGACTATTATTTATAAAAGCTGTATAATAATTAACCTGTGCTTCATAACTTGATAACTGTTCTAATTGATCTGTTGACACTCTGCAGTATGCTGCCATTCTCTTTTTCTGTGGCTCTATGTTTGCTAAATTAATTCTATTCGCCCTTGCTGGTATAACTGTAATACTTCTTGCCATCCCTTACTTCCTCCTTCACAACTATTGGTTCTTTTATATTAATCCTGCTTACAACCTCATCTTCAATCCTAGTTCCAGAGCAGACACCTTTTCCATTTTTGATATAATTACTACATTGCCATACTATTTTTTTACAATTTAATTTGCTGTTCCAAGTTCTCCGTCTCAATGTAGCACCACATTTACTACAGTAGAGCATTCCTGAAAATGGATAGCGGTTCTTGTATTTATTTGAGCCTTTAAGGCTTCCTTTGCCCTCTGCACGCATCTGCATTTCAATTTGGACCTGCTGCCAGGCTTCCTTTTAATAATTGGTGAGTGATTATCCTCAATATAAAAGCTGTCCATTTCACCATTATTCTTCTTTTTCTTTTTACTAAGATGATTTACTATAAAAGTCTTTTGTAGAACTACATCACCCTTGTATTTCTCATTTTTAAGAATTGCCCTTACACTTGTATCATTCCATTTTGAACCTGTGACCGTTGTTATACCTTCTGTGTTAAAAAGTTTGGCTATTTTAGTTGATCCATTACCTGACAAGTATTCTTCATATATTCTTTTTACAATCTCAGCTTCCTCAATATTTATAATCAAATCTCCGTATTCATCTTTGTCATAACCTAAGAACCTTGTGGTGTTAATTATTAATTCTCCTTTCTCAAACTTCTTCTTGAACCTCCATTTCATATTATCACTTGCACTTTTGCTTTCTTCCTGTGCAAAAGAAGAGAGGACGGTAAGCATAAGCTCACCGTCCCCTGATAATGTATATATATTTTCTTTTTCAAATCTTACCTCAACACCTATTTCATTTAACGCTCTTACTGTTTGTAGCATTATAACTGTATTCCTTGCAAACCTTGAGATTGATTTTGTGATGATTAAGTCTATCTTGCCTTCTCTACATAGACCTAACATCTTTTGAAACTCAGGCCTGTTTTCAGTAGTTCCTGTTATGCCTCTATCTGCAAAAACTCCTACATACTCATAGTCTGGATTATTTGATATGGTATTCTCATAGTATTGTATTTGGTTTTCTAAAGATTCTCCTTGGCTTTTGTGATCCGTAGAAACTCTAGCATAAGCACATACTTTTTTCTTTACCTTTTGTATCTTTTGTATTGGCTCAATAATTCTAACCCTCATTGCTACCTCTCCTTTCTATCAAATTGGTACTACCATATATCACTCTGATGCTGATAGAAGTCAAGTTACTTCTAAATAGGAAGCAATTTCTATTATTTAGTTCAAAGCTATTTATTAAAAATCATAATTGTTGCATCGAATCCTGCCGCTTTTAACTTTTCAACTTGCTTTGCAGCATTTTCTCTTACGGCATTGGAACCTACCATAACTCTATAAAGAGTTTGTCCATTTGCTACTGGTGCTGATGGTTTTGTTGGTGCTGAAGGTTCAAGATAATTAATACCTACCACTGAAAGAATAGCTTTTGCTAATATACTAAATATGCACTAGGTTCAAGATTTTGGGGTAAAATAATAAATATTTCTGAAACATTCCCTACAAAACGCAAAAAAATACCCATCAAACCAATTCTCAGCTTAACGAGTATCTAACTTTTTATCCAATACACCAGAATTCCTACACCAGACCAACACATTACATGCTTAGCCTAATCTCACTGATAGGCGAGAACTCCCTGCTCACTAAAATTAGTTCCACAAATCCTTAGTAAGTTCCTCTATCTCTTTTTTTCTTTTCTTAGTTTCTTTAAGATCAATGGTTATCTTTTCATTAGTTCTAACATTTTTTTGTACATTAAATGCCACATACGATTTTGTTTACATAAATGATAGCAAGTGTAAATCAATATCTTTTAAATATTTTCTCTTGGACTTCTAGGCATACGCTGACAAATCCAATACAACCCACTTTCTTCTGCTTCAGATAAGTTCTCAATGTCTATAAATTCCTTGTCGAATTCTGAATAAGTAGTGCTTAATAAGGATATAAATAATTCAATATCATCAGTATAATGTTTTACTAAAGCTAAATATACTTTCTCTCTCTGTTCATCAATTAATTCATTTACATCCTCAATTAATAAATCCATTTCATTATATTCATCAAATTGATTAATCACAGACTTTTTCAAATCCTCATCGCAATAAAAATCTTTTCCTACTAACTGCCAAACTCTAATTCTATGGAAATTTAATATTTCACTATCATAAATCCAATCATATATATCATCTCTACAAAAGCAGTCGTCAAACACTAAGTCATGAAACTCATTATAAATTGTAGCTAAAGTCATCAATCTAATTATTACAATATGTCTTTCTTTTTCATTTGAATAAGAAGCCAACCCTTTATTACTTATCGCTTTCCAGGCTGCTCCAGCCCATTTTATATTATTATCCCCCCCAGCATTAAATAAACCACTTGCATATTCTGAAATTCCCTCCCACTTAACTAAGTTCATAGTCCACCCTTCCTACAGTTGATCGTTTTTTAGTGTAAAATCAAATTCTTTATCCCATCTTTAATCATAGTGATTTTTTTGTTCAAATTTTTAATAGTTTTCTCACACATTTCTAATTAAAATACATTAATTTCAATTCATTAAATTCCACATATATATTCACAAATAAAAACTATCTTCTAGATTTAAAAAAATCAAATACATGATTTACCTTTTCTCTATTATTCTCACTAAATGATGTTATACAGCCCCAATATCTCTCCCATCTAAAATCTTCATCAATACTTAATAAGAGACCAGCACCATAAAATAACTTTTCCCAACCATTTTCATTATTTTTAGCCCACTCTTTTACTTGATTAAAATCCTCAAAAATATCAAGATTAATTTTTTTATTTAACATGATAGCCAATGTTAAATAGTAAATATAAGTAAGATAATTTTTATTAGATACTCCCCCCGCTATTTTTAATCTATTCTTTGCTAAGTCTTGCCCCGTTTCATCATTTGACCAGTTCTTTATAAAAGTAGAAAATACTACTGCAATTTCTTCATCCCATTTCTTTTTCCTTGAATAATTTGACATTACTATACTTGCACTTGGTAACCCTTCAATTACAGAGCTTTTCCCAGATAATGTTTGACCTGTAATAGCTCCACAAACCAAGTGAAGTATCCCCCAACCTCCCATTTCACTCATATTAACAGTCGGATCCAATAATTTCGAAACACAGTTCATCTTATCTATTTCTGATTTTTCTAAGGCAAACATGCACACCCCTCCTACTTACATATGTTTACATATATATTGTAACATAAGTATAACAAGTCTTACTTCTTTAGAAGCTTCATTAAATATCAATTCAATCTTTGTTTCCACATCTCCTAACAATGCAATTTCTACTCTGGAACTGCCTTAAATCTCAATACCTTTACTAATGTCATATTTTATTTGACATCATTTATATAAAATTATTTCAATACCAACTAAATAATCTGAATATTCCTCCATTAATTTGTTAAAAAAGTACCTATCTGTTAATACTAAAATTTTTCGTTGACATTTTGATAAATTAACCAATAGTATTTCTCAAAAATTGATGCTCTTTGTCCCGCTTTTATTTTACCCTCTTGTAATTCATTAGTACAAACAAATAAACAGGTTGTCTTATCAGATGATATACCATGAAATTTTCTACTTTCCTAATATATTTCCTTCATAAAAATTTGCACTAAAGTCTTTAGATAACCTCTTAACAATCTCTCTAATATCCTTCTTTGTTTGTATGTCCCATTTTATATCCCCTTAAAATTTATAATAATTTATGTTTTGTTTTATTTTTTTACACCCAAGCCATTAAACATTTCTATAATCTTCTTGAATTTCTTATTTCGTAATGCTTAGGAACGCAATTTTATTAGCTATCTATACCAAAAGTATTATATTTTTTACTTATTTTCTCACTAGCTTTATCGTTAAATAAATCTGTAGTATTAATAATAGAATACGGTGAGAACTCATCAATAAATTTTTTAACATTGTTCTCTATAGTATCTTTTGGATTAAAAAAATCTCCCTCAAATTCACCATCTTCATCATCTGATATAAAATTTAAATTTATTCGTCTTACGATTTGTTTTTCAAAACCACCTTTAACTATTTCAACTTCTATTGATTCTAACCAAACAGTCTCTTTTGATTGTATCATTACAATTGAAACAATTTCCGGTTTTAAATATTCCTTATATTTCAACTTAAGATTACTATAAAAATCAATAGTACTATAAACTGAATCCATATGTTTTATCCCCCTCTTTTATATAGAGCTTTCACGGAAACTCCTTAGAGCCTGTGATTACTCATTTTTAGTATCATTAATTTTTGTTGATTCCCCCATTTTTTTCGCATAAAACACTTGACAAGTCTGTAAAATTTTGCGGTCCTCCTCTTAAAGACATGTTTTAAGAGGAGGATTATTTTATGCTTAAAAATTGGAGCTCTCATGCTGATTATCAGCAATTTATTATTTCAAATCTCTCATGTTTCTACAAAGCTTTTCCTAAAAAAGTTATAGAACTTGAACCCTCTATCTCTAAGTTGTATTGCTTAGATTTAGATATTCTTAGAGAAATATTAAAACCTTATTATTCTAATATTGGTAGACCTGCAACTCTTCAACCTGAAATATTTCGTTCATTTTCTTTAATGCTTTTTCAAAAGGAAACAAGCATTACCAACTGGGTTAAAAAGCTTCATGCTAGTGAGTTACTTGCAACTTGTATAGGCTGCATTAAAAATAATGTCCCATCACTTGGTGCTCATTATGATTTTATCTCTAGATTATGGCTCTCAAATCTGTCTACCGACAGGGACAAACTAAAATATATATATTCGTATAAGAAGAAACCCTCTAAAATTAAGGCACCCGGGAAAAATAAAAAGCTTCCTAATAAAAAAACTGGTGTTGTTAAGAGAATTTCAGATTTTTTTGAAGCCGGTCGCTCATTTTCTCTAAGAGCCGAAAGGCTGCTTCAAAAAATATTCTCATTAGTTGCTGTAGAGCCCTCTTTTAATCTTAACTTAATAGAAAAAGATAATCTTACAGTTGCCGGTGATGGTACTTGTGTTCACTGTAAGTCTTCTTACTATGGTTCTAAAGTTTGTGACTGCCATCAAAATGGAATTTACAATTGCAAATGCCCTCGTAGACTTTCTGACATAAATGCTAATTGGGGTTGGGACAGCCATGAAAATCGTTGGTTTTACGGCTACACTCTCTATGCTTTATCTGTCTATAATAAAAAATATAAGATAGATCTACCTATTTATCTACGATTTGTAGAAGCAAGCAGACACGACAGTGTCACTGGAATAGTAGCATTAGCTGAATTTAGAGAACTGTTGCCGCAGTTCAATATATCAAATTATGTTCTTGACTCAGCTAATGATAACTACCCTACATATGAATTATGTTCCAAATGGAACATTAATCCCTTTATTGATTTGAACTCCAAAAATAAAGGAAATTCAAAATATCCAACTACTTTAGATATTAATGAAAAAGGAGTTCCTATCTGCATTGGTGGCCATGAAATGGTCTATAACGGCTATGAAAAAAGTCGTTCACGCCTTAAATGGCGTTGCCCTTTAGTTTTAAAAAAAGTTGATAGTTGCTCTTGTTGTGAAAAGTGCTCTCCTTCACCTTATGGGCGAGTAATATATACTAAACCATCATGGGATTTGCGGTTGTTTACTCATGTGCCTCGCGGCTCAAAACAATGGAAAACTATTTTTAAAACTAGAACTTGCTCAGAACGTATAAATAATCGTATTCTAAATGATTATAGAATTCATTCTTTACGAATACATGGTAAAAAACGTTATTCATTTATGACTATGATTGCTGGAATTAATATTCATCTAGATGCAAGACTTAAAGTTTCAGGTTTTAGTATTTTAAATTTATTAGAGTAACTGTTTGACAATTGAATACTTTTTTCTGAAAATTCCTGCATCGTGTAGGCTTGTTTGCTATGCCTATTTTTATTACTAACTACTCTCTTAGCCTAAAATTTATAGTTTTATGTGACTTTATACAAACCCAAGTTTTACATATTAGTTTCCGTGACTACTCAATCTATACCTATAAATTTTGTTAAATATGACTTTAACGAAATGTTTATTATCTAAAATACAAAAGCCATTCAATATAACGTTATTTTTATTTTCTAACCAAGACGATCATAATTAAAAAGCAGTTTATTTTATCAGTAGTTTTTTGCAATACTGCTACCATCTTCCACAATGGAACCGTCCCTACGGGCTGCCCTTCCATTGCTCCAGTTGGCCTATAATCTTATATTTTTATACCCACATTGTTTGCTGTCTCTTTCAATATCCTATAAATAATTTTGTATAAGCAGATACAAATTACCTTTTCTTAGGAATTATTAAGATAAGTTAGTTATTAAAGATTGTAAGGGGGAGTATTTTTATGTCTAACATTTCGAAGGAAATTTTAAGAAATCATATAAACTATCAAAAGTTTATATATTCAACTTAGGGTTTAAATGCTATGGAGGGTAAATTTAAAGATGTTATTCAGGAGCCATCAGAATTAGAGATGGATTCACAATTTGGATATGACAAGCATGATATATTTGAAAAGCAAACTCCAAACAGTAGAAATGGTTATTCTAAAAATGCTTTGAAATCAGAACTTGGAGCAGATTGGCAGGTAGTCAAGGACGAGTTAAATTGTTTCATTATGATACGTTAGGGTTTAATTTAAAACTGAATGTAACTAAAGAGTAAAATCAAAGGCACATAAATAAATCTATGTGCCTTTTTTATATCATTTTTTAATTATAAATTTCTTTCATAATTGTTCTACCATTTTTTTTACCATTTGTCCACCAACAGAACCACATTGTCTTGAAGTTAAATTTACAAGTTACTTTTCAGTACATAACATGAATGTTACCATTATCCCCAGTTGGTACTATACCCAAAAAATAAGAGGAACTCAGTTTCCTTTATCTTTTTTTAATCTAGGTTAGTTAATACCAATTTACATTTGTATCCACCTTTTAACTACATTATTAATTAATTCCCCTTGTGTATTATTAACATCAACTATTTCTGTTGATCCATTATTATCATGAGTAGTATCAATCCACCCGCTTACAAAACTTATATCGGCTGAATCTGGGAGTTGTTCTAATGACAATTTTCTTATTTTTATTCTGCTCGGAAGGGCAATAGCTTCACCAACAACAACAGCTTCACGCCTTGTTAAAGATGATATTCCTCGTAACAGTCCGTTACTATTATCTGGCATAAAGCTTCCGACATAACTTTGGTCATTAGAATTTGATAACCTCAAAATTATCCATGTGTTACATTGAGATAAGACAGTACTTTCTACATCAGATGGTCTTTGAGATACTAACATTAACCCTATACCATATTTCCGTCCTTCTTTTGCAATCCTACGTATTGCATTTTGAGCCTCTTTATATTGAACTTCACCAGCATTCGGAACATATCTATGGGCTTCTTCACAGACTAAAACTATTGGATTAGCTTTTCTCTCCTCATGAGTTTGCCATAATTTGAATTGAAAAATCAATCTAGCAATAAGGGCTGTTAAAACTCCAGCTACCTCATTAGGAATACCCGAAATGTCAATAATACTCAGGCACTTATTATTTTCTTTAACTCCTATAAATTGACCTATAACATCTTGCAATTTTACATTATCAATACTTTCTTTCATTAAATAATCAAGCTGAGGATTTGTTCGTAATGATTTTAATTTTCTTAAAATACTATCAATGTCTTTTCTATCGCTAGAACTTAATGGATCTTTTTTATTAGGTTTTCTCCCTTGTATTTTATTCATATGTAGTTCAAAATCAGACAAGCTAAAAGGTATTGGTTTGTCTCTATCAAATTTCAACATATCTGCCTCAGATTTTCCTTTACAATAAGTTAGTGCTTCCCTTCCATAAGGGTCATCATCATATTTTTCTACAATGCCAGCATTAACCATTTTTGCATATCCAATTGCTTCATAAACAATATTGTCTTGAGATGTGGCTTCATGTTTAGTTTTTCCAATAACCAACTCTCTTAATTCATTACTGGTCATTATCCAATAAGGTAACATTAGTTCTTTATATTGCGTAACATCACCATTTATCTGAGAATAAGCTCTATATATTGTTGCCACCTTTAGAAATGGTTTTCCATATTCGCCATGTGGATCAATTAAAATAATATTAGGGTTTAATTTTTTTTCTTCATGAGAATATTCTAATATAGAGTGGATAATAGATGTTACAGTTCCTGATTTTCCCGAACCTGTTGATCCTAGAATTGCACAATGGTGTCCGAATAATTTATCAATATTAATTGTGCAATCTTGATTACTCCCGACATATTTACCAATTGATACATAGGGAAATATACTATCATCATTACGTTTTTCTGCACTCTTATATAAGATATCCATCTCCGTTTGCGTCATGATATATACAGATTGTAATGGTAGCGGATAAGTTTCTATACCATTATTAAATAATAGTTTTTTTGATGTTTGGCTCCAAATACCCTCACTAAATAAGTCAGCTTCAATAATGCGAGTATCTTCGGATGGCTTTACAATTTGGCTATTTTCATTAATTAAATCGCTTTTCATTCGTAGCATATTTACATAGGCAAATAATATCTTTCGTCCACAATTTATTTTTATAATGCTTGCTATTTGTCCAATCGGATATACCTTACCATTATAAATCTTCATTAGATCAACTATATTTGCATCTATTTCTACTCTTATGCCAGTACCATTTACTTCTGTAATTCTGCCTATTTTCAACTCGTCTAAATGTCTAAATTCATTCAATTTCAGCACCACCTAACATAATATCATCTATCATTCCTGTAAAAGTCCACCAGTTGTATTTATCTGAATTATCTTCCTTCATATTCCCATTATAAATGCTCCTATCAGTAAGGATAAAAATCCTCTCATTTATTGTCTCATCTTCAATCCATCTTTTAAGAGTTTCATTTAGTCCATATTGATTATCATTAGAATCTTCTTTTACAAATATTATTAGATTAGTTTTATTACATGGCTTTTTTATAGCATTTTCTATTTCATTATTAATATGATTATCTCCAAAGCTATACCCATTTGCAACCAAAATATTATCTTTGGATTGTTCAAAGCTCTCTCTAAATTGAGCAAATAAAAAAGCAAATGGATCCTTTTGTGTTTCAACATATTTTGTTGCTTGTGGATAAATCAGTAAATTATGGTTATCAGATAAATATTTTGTTCCGTACCTACATCTAATTAAACTATTATCTTGATCATGATACCAATCAATTGAACCATGTAATTTATAAACATTATGAATATTTCTTTTATTAAGATTGCGTTTAAATGCTTCTTCGGGATTCCAATATCCCATGGCAGTTCCTATAAAGCCATCTCTTATCTCTTCATGCTCAATAACCAAAGCATCTTCCAATAAGGTATCATAATTGGTTGTAAAAAAGTTAATGTTAGCTGTCCTTTCTTTACAAATACCTATTAAAGCTTTGACAAATTTTCTGTGATTAGCAATCTCTACAATAGGGTTAGTTATGCTTCCCACTGTGCCTGTTTCAGTTTTACCGTCTTTTTTATACCCATATCTAACCGTATTTCCTATATGATAGATTATTTCTTGATATAAAGAATTTAAATCATTAATTGCATACAATTGGTCATTAATGGACAATTCTTTTTTATTTGTTCTGCCTATTAGTGTAATAATATCCCCTATCTGACTTAAAAAATGCTCAATATGTGAATGCTTATTCAACTGTTTTTTAATGGCAAAATAGACATCTGAATAATCACCATTATTTATCAATGCTTCTATCCTTTCAGTTAAAGGGAACATCAATGGTATATTTGAATCAAAACTAATACCCGCTCCGAACAACCAATTTTGATTTGAACATTGTAAAAGTGCTTGGACTTCTCCTAACATCTCTTTTGCTTTATCATTCATTCTTATACCCCCACCATATGCTCATTTTTGAATCCTTACTGCATTTTTATATTTGTTCTTGAGTTGTTCAACATTAAGGTTCAATTGTACTAGTTTTCCTGTTTTAATAACAAACCCCCATAGTCCTTCTACTGAAAAATCATAACTGTTTTTTATATCATCAATCATTTTTTTGTCGAATAATAATTTTAATGGAAACCCGTCCATATAGTCAACAATAGATATTTTCATAACAGTATTAGCATAATAGTCCTGTGCTTGGTTTGCAGCACCGCCATATATAGCTTCAGACTTTTCTTTAGTAGAAATATTAAAACCATTGATTATTGGTTCATATAACTTGATATTATCCAATGAATTTAATATAGCAACATCGTATATTTTGTTATCGACTTCTACCCAAGAATGATCAAAAACAACATTTTTGTATTTAACCTCACCAAGACATAATACTGCATTTAAGCCTATTTCCTTAAAGAGTATATACATTATAGAAGAAATTGCATGACAGCCACCTTGCCAATCTGTTTTTTTTATTATGTTTAACAATTTAAAATAAATAGCAGTTATCTTTTCTTTCTCAGTTATGTCTCTTAATAATAATTCAGAATTTGTTTTCCATTCTTCAAATGAATCTTTTTCTGACTTAGCTAGGCAACATGATTTATATTTTATCCCACTGCCACAAGGACACTCATCGTTTCTTCCAATTTTATTCATAGGTTCTATTACTCCCTTCAAAACATTATTTTTTATAACTTCTTACTTTAAACTTCCCCAATGTAGAGTAATGAGAGATTTATAAAATTTTTTAACTATATACACAAGAATAGCTAATTGTGTATTCATCATATTTAGTTTGCAAGTATGTAAGTAATTAAGTTAGTAATTTATTGAAGAATTGTTTTGATTAATATTTTCTTCAACATATAAAAGAACACCTCTTATACATCATCCTTTCAACAAATATTACCATAATAAAACAAATAATACAAAACAAGAAAAGTATACAATATGGTATTGATAGCAAAGTAACCTGAAAAGTTTATGGTAATATATAGTTGCGATTGAACGATAAGAAATTTAATTATACTTAGTATTTTAAATTGAAAATGAGAAGGTTGATATTATGTAAATACCACGTGCATTTATTCAAAATATAGCAAATAATAATTGTATACCTGTTTATTTGTCCGGACATTTAAACAATGCTCATAAATAAAAAATACAAGATTAATTAGGATTAACGAAATAGCAATTACTCACATCTGTTAACCCATTTTTATAAAGACCCGGTTTAATACAAATTATATTCTATATAACTGAAGTAAAACTAAAACCTTATGACCATTAGGGACACTAATTTTTTGTTCTTTTTAATTGTTGTTTTATTTAATGCATTTACATATAAAGTCATTCCCATTCCCATTGCCGTTTCTGTTCCGTTGCTACACAAAGCCCTTATTCTACATAAATTTAGAAAAGTTCTTTAAACTTATTCCACATATTATGTTCATTATATGCTTTTTTGATCTTTTGAAATGCTTCATTTATGCCAAGCTTATCCGTTATATCAATTACACCTATAGTCCATACTAAAATAAGTATCATAATTAAAAATGTACCAATATCAATGATTTCTTTAACTATAAACATTTAATCATCTCCCTAACCTTAACCCCCTAATGGTGGGTGCTTACTTCATCATTTATTAAAAGTTTATTGTTCTAGAGTATCACTTTTTTCAATCGCTGATTTTTGTGTATATAAATCTTCTTCTATATCAATTAAAGGTTTCTTAATTGTTTCGTTACCTAGTGTTTTTGTTCTTCCTAATTCGTCTTCTGTACCTATTATTTTATTTACGTCTATAATTGGACATATAAGCTCCTTTTGTTTCCAGTACTTATATTGTGCTTTATAGACCTTACAAGGATGGTAACCTCTAGGTATTATTAATACTTCACTTGGTTTAATCTCTCTTACTTCACTTGCAAAGAGTAAGGGTCTTGATTGATAACTCTTGCTTACAGTCTTTTGACCATTATTCTTACTTGAACCTTCTGTCATTATCGTTTTTGTCCCTAGTAATTTTGAAACATATTCAGCAGAAGTTAAATCATTAACACCTAGCACAGCTATAGTATCAAACTGTGCAATAAAAGTTTCAGCTCCATCATTTCCATACATGTTTTTTAATTGTGCTAAACTTTGCAATATTGCCATTGGATAAACTCTTAGGCCTCTCATAGTTCCCAACATTTCAAGCATTTCTGGTATTTTTCCTATATTAGCAAATTCCTCTAATAAAAAATACACAGGAGAAGGTAATTTGTCCTGTGTTTTATGACCTGTTCTATATAATTGTTTAAATATAATTGTAATAATCGTATTAATAATTGGTGAAAATGTTCTATCTGATACGGGCATCATA
>Ga0209125_1002030_pt1 | contig 16753 bp, 14 predicted proteins | sample BarGraIncub1131A_FD_184503 | JGI IMG/M metagenome (GOLD analysis project Ga0209125, IMG submission 184503) | Arctic peat soil microbial communities from Barrow, Alaska - Barrow Graham LP Incubations 11-31A (SPAdes) (version 2) | ecosystem: Environmental > Terrestrial > Soil > Wetlands > Peat...
CTCCCTGTGAACTACCCCACCCTCTTTCACCCCACGGGTCTGACCAGGAATCGGGCTTCGCGCTATTTGGGACGCTTACCCACCCGTGAGGCCGTATCAGGTTCACTTGCGCTGTGTGCAGTTCACTCCCTATTGCTTCCTTCAGACCCTCCCGTTGCCGGTAACGCCCTTGCAATTCGGATTGTCTTCCCCCTGGTCGGGGTGACACCTGTTTCTTTCAACAGGCCGGGGTTTGCCCGCTACGCTGGGCAAACTAAAAAAAGCCCCCGGACGGATCCGGGGGCTTGGAGTGCTGCATAACAACTGTAACTGTTACTTCTTGGCGTGGCTCTCGCCGCCGGGGACGTCCTGCCCGCCAGCCGCATGGCACTCGCTGCAGTTCGTCTTCATCAGCTCGTCGCCGATGTCAACCGGATGCACGAACCCTTTGGGCTTGGTACCCTCGGGGATGTTCTCCTGCTTCTGGCTCAGCACCGTGTGGCACATGTCGCAGTCCTTGGAGATGATCTTCCCTTCGGCGGACTTGTGCTTGCCGTCGTGGCAGCGGAAACAGCCCGGCGTGTAGAAGTGGCCGATGTAGTTCGGGTAGGTGTTCCAGGAGACCTTCATCGCCGGGAAGAAGTTTCTGTTGTAGATGCCCTGCACCTCGACGACCGCCTTGGCGATCTCCTTCTGCTTGCTCGTGGCGACCGCCGGGTAGTTCTTGGCGTAGTACGCCGGGAGCTCCTTGGCGATGGTGGCAATGGCCTCTTCCTTGGTCTTGTACGGCCTGGTGAGGATTTCCACCGCAACCTTCTTCATGTACGGCAGGGACGGGTCGATATGCCCGGAGACGAAGTTCTCGTCCATTTCGACCCCCGGCGCACGGTAGATGTGGGTCGGGCGGTTGTGGCAATCGGTGCAGTCCATCTCGCGCTGCTTGCCCTTGGCGATCTCGGCCTTGGTGAGCGGCTTCTCGGTATCGACGAACTCGGTGATCTTGCCGTCCTTCCCCTCCACCTTGATGTAGGGGATGTTGATCCGCTTCTTGTCGGTGGCGATGTAGCTCACCTTGCTGCCGATGTGCCAGTGGATCCCCTTGGCATGCGCGCTCTTCGGGGTGCCGCCGATGTTGATCAGCATGTTGATCTCGCGGGGCGAGTTTGTTTCATTAGGAGCGTAGTGGTAAAATACCTTCTGCCTCCCGGCGTAGAACTTCTCCGGCCAGTGGCAATGCTCGCAGGTGTCGCGGGCGGGGCGCAGGTTGTCGATCGGGGTCTCGATGGTCTCGGGATAGGTGTGGAACAGCACCGCGTAAAGCTGCCTCATACCGGAGAGCTTCGCCTTCACGTACCAGGCGGCGCCGGGGCCTACGTGGCACTCGACGCATTTCACCTTGGCGTGGGGGGAGTTGCTCCAGGCCACGTGTTCCGGCTCCATGACCACGTGGCAGAGCTCGCCGCAGAAGGTGGTCGATTCGGTGAACTCGAACCCCTTCAGCGAGGCGACCGACACGATCAGCACGAAGCCGATGCTGGCGATCACGAAGAAGATGAACAGGTGCCGCTTGGACGGGTCGTTGAAGTCAAGCCGCGGAAAGGCCGGGATGTCCTCGCCGGCATGGGCGCGCCTTTTCTGCCTCACCAGGAAAGCGCCAACCGGCACCAGGATGAGGCCGAAGATGAGCATCCCGGGGAACAGGAAATAGGTCATCAAGCCGAGGTACGGCTTTTCCACTCCGGTGATCCCCTCGTAGGAGAGGAAACCTATGATGAGGCCTGCGGCCGTCACCGCCAGGATCATGCCGACCAGGCTGATCAGGTTCCAGCTGTAGCCGGCATACTTTCTTAGTGCCATGTGTTCTCCTTGCAAAACTGTATATGGTAGGGCCAAAACCGGATAACTTTACTATCCGTAAACGCATTTGTCAAAACAAAGTAAATTAATATAATTCCACACACAATAAAACATTAATCCGACAAAAAATATAGCGATTACCATCATTTGCTATTGCAAAACGCACGGCTTATGGTAGATTTTAAACGCTGTTATATTTTGGCAAACGCGATGGCCGTCCGTCTGCTTTTAGAGGTGCCTGCGCGGCAAGCGGGGCAAAGGAGGATGATCCTGTGAAGAGTCATGTTTGGCGACCGCTCTACGTCGTGCTGCTCGTCATCGCCGCGGTCCTGGTGGCGAGGAAGATCATGGTGCCGGCGGACTTCGGCGTCGGCAGCCGGGGCTACATGTACGGCTGGCACCGCCCGAGCAACGAGGAGCAGTGGAAGCAGGTGTCGGTCAAGTACCGCACCGCAGAGTACTGCAAGAACTGCCACCGGGACAAGTACGATGAGATCAAGAAGTCGCCCCACGCCGCCATCAACTGCGAGAACTGCCACGGACCGGCGCTGGGGCATCCGGACGACCCGAAGTCGCTCACCATCGACCGCAACCGGGAACTCTGCGCCAGGTGCCACTTCCGCCTGGAGTACCGGACCAGCGGCCGGGGCAAGATCCGGGGCATCGACCCGAAGACCCATCATCCGGAGCTTGAGTGCGTCACCTGCCACTGGCCGCACGACCCGAGAAAGGAGGGACGCACATGATATCGCGTAGAAATTTCTGCAAGAAATCGCTGCTTATGGCCGGCGGCCTGGCGATCCCGCTGGCGGCGCTGGAACTGTTCGACCCCAAGCGCCTGCTCGCCGAGAAGGCCGACGGCAAGAAGACCCGCTGGGTCTTCCTGGTCGACACCAACAAGTGCGTCGGCTGCGGCTTCTGCGTCAAGGCGTGCAAGATCGAGAACGAGGTCCCCTACGACGCCAACGTGACCCGGACCTGGGTGGAGCGCTACATCGTCACCAGGGACGGCAAGACCCACATCGACTCCCCCAAGGGGGCGCGCGACGGCTTCGAGACCACCAAGATCGACATCGGCGAGGGGAAGTTCGAGGAGATCAAGAACGACGATATAGACAAGGCCTTCTTCGTGCCGAAGCTGTGCAACCAGTGCGACAACCCGCCCTGCGTCCAGGTCTGCCCGGTCGGCGCCACCTACCAGACCGCCGACGGCGTGGTGCTGGTGGACCGCAGCTGGTGCATCGGCTGCGGCTACTGCATCATGGGATGCCCCTACGGGGTGCGCTTCTTCCACCCGGTCTACCATGTCGCCGAGAAGTGCAACTTCTGCTACCACCGGATCAGCAAGGGGATGCAGACCGCCTGCGTCGACGCCTGCGCCTTCGGCGCCCGGCGCGTCGGCAACATCAGGGACCCCAACGACCCGGTGACCAAGGTCATCATGACCGAGCGCGTCAACGTCCTGAAGGAAGAGTACGGCACCACGCCGCAGGTCTTCTACCTGGGGCTCACCAAGGAGGTGAAATAGCCATGGTGCACGGAGAAGCCTGGACCCTGAAAGAGTTCTTCACCTACCCCAACGAGTACATCTACTGGACCATCCAGATCGTCATGTACCCGTTCATGACCGGCCTCGTGGCCGGCGCCTTCGTCCTCTCCTCCCTGTACCACGTCTTCGGCGTGAAGGAGCTGAAGGGGATCGCCCGTTTCTCGCTGGTCTTCTCCTTCGCGCTGCTGCCGGTCGCCATGCTGCCGCTCATGCTCCACCTGCAGCAGCCCCAGCGCGGCATCGAGGTGATGATGACCCCGCACTTCACCTCGGCAATCGCGGCCTTCGGCATCGTCTTCTCCACCTACGGCATGATCGTCGCCTCGGAGCTCTGGTTCGTCTACCGCAAGCACTTCGTGGAGGAGGCCCTCAAGCTGCGGGCCATCGAGAACCGCAACCTCGGGGAGCATCTGGCTCACCTGCTCTTCTCGGCACTCACGCTGGGCGCCATGGACCTAAGCGATGCAGCCCTGGAGGCGGACGAACGGGCAGTGAAGAAGCTGGCGGCCTGCGGCATCCCGGTAGCCTGCTTCCTGCACGGTTACGCGGGGTTCATCTTCGGCTCGGTCAAGGCCAATGCGCTCTGGATGACCCCGCTCATGCCGGTCATCTTCATCTGCTCGGCGGTCGTCTCGGGGATCGCCCTGTGCATGCTGACCTACATCATCACCATGGAGATCCGGAAATTTCTCGCCGCCAGGAAAAAGCACCTGTACCCGGAACTCCCCTCACCGGAGGAGCTGAAAAGCGCGGAACTGCAGGTGGTGACCATGACCGCCAAATACCTTGTCATGTTCCTGGTGGCGGCCATCACCCTGGAACTGCTCGACCTGATCTTCCGCGGCTACACGGCGATGAAATCGTGGGACATCCTGAGGAGCGTCATCTACGAGAAGGATTTCGTCAACATCTTCGTGATCCAGTACGGCATGGGGAACCTGCTCCCCTTCATCATCTTCCTGACGCCGGGCCTCACCATCAGGCGCGCCATGCTCGGCACCTCCTTCGTGCTGCTGGGGGTCTTCATGATGCGCTGGAACGTGGTCATCGGGGGCCAGGCATTCTCCTCCTCGCTCTCGGGGTTCATGCATTACACGCTTCCGATCTGGCCCGACAGCATGGAGAACTTCAAGGAGGGGCTCTTCGGCGCCCTGACCGTCGCCATCGTGCCGTTTGTCCTGTTCTGGATAATCAACAAGGTGATGCCCGTCTTCAAGGACACCCACTGACCGGGCTGATTTAAATCGGGCCCCCTTTGCCGGGGAAGCGCAGCCGGGCACCCGCAACTGGTGCCCCTGCAGAAGCGGTTTTGTGCAGGGATACCCTTTACCGGTATCCAAAGATATCGACGCCACAGGGGGAGGCCGGTCGCCTCCCCCCGCCTGCTACCCCTTCCGGAGGGGGCGAGCTTCCGGAACCGGAGGGATGCGTGACCAATGAGAAAGAGGAGCAGGACGCCCGGATCGAACAGCTGGGAAGCGAGATGCGGTCGCTCTCCGCGCGGGTGGCGCAGCTCGAAGAGCTGCTGACGGCCCCGGGGCGGCAGCCCGCGGCGCCGGAAACCGCCGGCACGCCCAAAGCACCCCCCACCGAAGCCGGCCGAAGGGAGCCGGCCTGGGTCAGCTTCGCGACCGAGGCGCCGGAGGACGTCTCAGAGGAGATCCTCGACTGGGCTGGGAAGGCTCACCTGCTGACCCGGCTCTCCACCCTCTGTTTCCTGCTGGTCGTGGCGCTGATTCTGCGCACCGTCACGGACAACAACCTGATCAATACCCTGGCCGGGTCCATGCTCGGCATGGGCTACGCCGCGGCGCTCATGCTGACCGGAGCCTACCGCTACCAGAAGAAAAGCCCGCTCGCCCCGATCTTCGCCGCCTCCGGTGCGGTACTCATGAGCGTCATCGTGGTTGAGACCCATAGCCGCTTCGCCTCGCTGCCGCTGGTTCCAGCCTACCTGACCTTGATCGCGACCGGAGTCGGCATGGCGTGGGTCAGCTACCGGTACCAGCGCTTCCTTCCCATCTCGCTCGGGACGCTCGGCATGTGCCTGGCCGGAGCCGCCATCGATTACCCGCACCCCTTTTTTCCCTACCTGGCGCTGGTCCTCTTCGCCGCCAACATCCTCGGCTACTTCGCGGCACAGCTCAAAAGCTGCTCCTGGCTGCGCTGGCTGGTCCTGGTGGTGACCATGGCGATGCTGCAGCTTTGGGGGGTGAGGCTCGGCATGGTCCTGCTGCGCCACGAGCAGCCTCCCCCGGAGCTGGCAAGCGTCTGGTTCCTGCCGGCGCTCGCCCTTTTCGCCCTCCTCTACCTGACGCTCGCCTTCACCGGCATCGTCAGGGGAGCCGGGGAGAAGATCTCCCGCTTCAACTTCGCCCTGCCGACCCTGAACGCGCTCTGGGCCTTCAGTGCGGCAGGCTACCAGGTCAATGCCTCGGGTGGCAGCCTCCAGTTGCTCGGCCTGATCGGCGCCGCGCTTGCGGCCGGCCACCTCGGGGTGACCTTCTGGCTCGCCGGCCGCAAGCCGGGCGGCGCCCCGGGGACCACCTCCTTCGCCTTTGCCGGCGCGGCGCTCGCCGCAGCGGCCCTCCCCTTTGCCCTGAAAAACTTCGTGTTCTCGCTGCCCGCCCTCTCCGTCATAGCGTTCTTCATGGTGATCATGTCGAGGACCTGGCAAAACGGCGGCATCCGCGCCACCGCGTACCTGGTGCAGCTCTACGCGACGCTCGCCCTGGCGGCGGCCCTCCAGATGGACAAGGTCGCGGCAACCGACATCGTGAACTCGCTCCCCGCGGGGCTTCTGACCGTCATCACCCTGTACCAGTACCAGTGGTGCCGGGAGTGGCCGCCCCCCTCCCCCTCGGTGTTCAGCCGCTTCGATTCCGGCGACAGGAGCGCCGTGGCCATGCTGCTCTGCTCCCTTGCCAGCGGCTTCTTCATGGCGCGGATCGTGATCCTGCAGACCCTGACGCTGTACGCCCCGCCCGCCGAGGTAGCCAACGCCTTCGGCTGCGGACAGTCGATCCTGATCAACGCTTGCGCCGCCGGGATCATGCTCTTTGCCTACTTCAGGAGCAACAAGGAGGTGCGCAACGTCGCCATACTGGTGACCGTGGTCGGTGCGGTGAAGGTCTTTCTCTACGACCTGCTGGGCGCCCACGGCGTCCCCCTGGTGGCAAGCGTCTTCACCTTCGGCCTTGCCGCAGCCATCGAGTCGGTGGCGCTCGGGCGCTGGCAGAAGAAAAAGGATGACGGTGAGCCAGCCGCGTCGCAGGCCGCTGGCGGGCCGAATCCGTAGGTCAGCGGTCGGCGGGTTTTCCGAAAGGTTCTGGCGCCGGCATCCGGAGCCGATGGTTCTGCCAGCCCCCAAAAACTAAAACGCCCCCCTTCGTAAAAAAGGGGGGCTGCGGGCCATGCTGCGGCAAGCTACAAGGTTCTGTAGGGGCGACCCGGTGGGTCGCCCTGCCTGCAAATGCAAAGGGCGACCCACCGGGTCGCCCTTTCTTTATTAGCGGAAGATTCAGCAGTTTGCTGATCACCCAGACTCTGCTGCCGAACAGGCAGACCCGGCAACCGCTAGTGGTAGCCGAACTCCTTCAGCAGGCGGCTGTTGTCGCTCCACTCGCCGCTCACGCGCACGAACAGCTCCAGGAAAACCTTGGTGTCCAGGAGCCGCTCTATCTCGTGGCGCGCCTGGGTGCCGATCCGCTTCAGCATCTCGCCCTTCTTACCGATCACGATCCCCTTCTGGGAGTCCCGCTCAACGTTGATGGTCGCCGAGATCGACACCAGACCGTCTTCCCGCTCCTTGAAGCTCTCCACCACGACCGCCACCGAATAGGGGACCTCGTCGTGGGTCAGCCGGAAGATCTTCTCCCTGACAATCTCCGCGACGATGAAGCGCTCCGGCAGGTCGGTCAGGATATCATCCGGGAAATAACAGGGACCTTCCGGAAGCATGCCGTGCACGAGCTGCACCAGCTGATCCACGCCGTCCCCGGTGAAGGCGGAGACCGGGATGATTTCCTTGAACGGGTAGGTCTCCCCGTAGCACAACATCCGCTCCAGGAGCTCACCCTTCGGGACCAGGTCGATCTTGTTCAGGACCAGGATAACGGGCGAGCCGACGCCGGAGAGCACCTCCCGGATCATGCCGGCCTCCTTGGCGGGGTCGGCGGCACCGTCCACCAGGAACAGGATCAGGTCTACCCCCTGCACCGCGGAGAGCGCCTCCTCCACCATGAACTTGTTCAGGCGCGACTTGGCCCGGTGAATGCCGGGGGTGTCGATGAAGACGATCTGCCCTCCCGGAACGTTGTGAATCCCCTTGATCCGGTTCCTGGTGGTTTGCGGCTTGTCCGAGGTGATGACGATCTTTTCCCCGAGGATCTTGTTCAAAAGGGTCGACTTCCCGACATTAGGGCGACCGACGATGGAGACAAAACCGGAACGGAATTTCTTTTCTGACATGACACGCCTCCTGAATCTCTGCAGCTGGTACAAAACGTCTAAATATACGGGAAAAAGTGCGGGAAGGAAAGGATTCTTTCCAGGCTCTCACTCCGGCAGCCGAACCGCCTGGCTTGGCAAAGGCCAAGCCAAAGTATGCACCGCCGGCCAAATTCGTTCCGGTCTATAGATCCCCCAGATCCCCCGAGCGCTTCCCGCCGCTCCACTGGAGGGTGACCCCGCTCCTGCCAAGCGCGGCATCTTCCCTGACTTTGGTGACCGAGATGGCAAAGCGCTCGGCAAGCCTGGTCAGGTTGCGCCTTTTCTGCCCCACCAGGTCGGAGGTCCGCCCCGCGGGGGCGAGGAAGCTGACGCGGCTGTCCCGGGGAAGCCCGGACACCAGGTCGCACATGAGATCGTAGAAAAGCTCAGACTCGACCAGCTGCCCGAAGGCGGGGTGGTAGGGACCCGCGAGCAGCACCCCCGGAGCCTCCAGCTCGCTGGTTGCCTGCAGACCGAGGCGTATCACCGGGACACCGGCGCGCCTGGCGGCGAGCAGCATCCGCTTGCAGAGGGTTACCGCATCGTCCAGCGATTGCGGGAGGTAGCTTCCGGCCCGGTAGAGGGAGGCAAGCTCGGTGCCGCTGAGGACGAGGGTCGGGTAGATCCGCAGAAATGACGGCTTGAGCAGGAGGACCCGCTCCAGCGAGTAAAGTGAGCGCTCGTCGGAGTCCCCCGGAAGCCCCGGCATGAGCTGCACCCCGACGCAAAGTCCCGCCCCCTGCAGCGCGCGGACCGCCAGTTCGGCATCCCGCGCGGTGTGCCCCCGGCCCGAGAGCCTCAGCACCTCGTCGTCCATCGACTGCACCCCGAGCTCGACCGTCCCCACCCCGAAAGCCTTGAGAAAGAAGGCGGTCTCGGAGTCGACCGCGTCAGGCCTGGTGGAGAGCCTGACTGCCGCCAGGTATCCGGAGGCGAGCAGCGGCTGCAGCGCCGCGAGCAGGGAGTGCTGGTCGGCACGCGGCAGCGCGGTGAAGGTGCCGCCGTAGAAGGCGACCTCCAGCTCCCGACCGGGCGCGCTTTCGCGGTACTGCGCGATCCTTGCCAGCATCTCCGGAGCCCCCGGCAGCGCCCCGCGGGCTCCGGCGATCTTCTCCTGGTCGCAGAAGACGCAGCGCTGCGGGCAGCCCAGGTGCGAGATGAAGAAGGGGACCACGACAGGCCTCAAATTTCCCCCTTGAGACGCTCCGATGCCGCCTTGGCGGCTGCCTGCTCCGCCTCCTTTTTGCTGCGCCCCTCCCCCTCCCCCATCAGTTCGTTCCCGAGGTAGATCTCCACGGTGAAGCGCCTGTCGTGGTCGGGGCCGCTCACCTGCTTCAGCTGGTAGCGGGGGAGTTCGCCGCGCTCAAGCCGGGCGCGCTCCTGCAGGTTGGTCTTGAAGTCCCGCCCGGCAAGCCCGTCGCCCGAAACGAGCAGCGGCGCGAAATGCCGGTGCACCACGCGCCTGGCCTCCTCGATGCCGCCGTCCAGGTAGAGCGCCGCCAGGAGCGCCTCGAAGGCGTCGGCCAGAAGAGAGCGCTTCTCCCTGCCGCCCCCCTTTTCCTCGCCGCGCCCAAGGCGCAGGGAGGAGCCGAGGTCGATGCCGATGGCGATGCTCGCCAGGCTCCCCTCGTCCACCAGTGCCGCGCGGATCCGCGTCAGCTCGCCCTCGCGGCTCGTGGGGAACTGCACCAGGAGCAGGTCCGAGAGCAGGAAGTCGAGCACCGCGTCCCCGAAGAATTCCAGGCGCTGGTTGTCCTTGCCGCCCCCCGCCTCGTTGACGAAGGTGCGGTGCGTGAGCGCCTCCTCGAGAAGGGCCCTGTCCCGGAACCGGTAACCCAGCGCCTGCTCGATCCGTTCCAGCCTGTCGTCGTCTCTTTTTTCCATGATAATCTTCCCGTGCGCGAATTTGCCCCACTATAGCCAAACGGCCCCCGCATGGCAATACTCATGTCAAAGGCAGGGCGACCCACCGGGTCGCCCCTGCGGGTTAAAAGGGGGCAGCGGCGTTCCGTCCTGATCATACGGAATGATTACCGTTGCATCTGCATCCACCTTAGGGTCACTTGACCTATTCCGGACCACCTGACGCCGGCCGCTGGGAGTTTTCCCGCACCAGACCGATGACCAGCCCCCAGAGTTGCCGGGCTAATGGACCTGATAACGGCAACTTGGGGGGTCAGCCATCGGTTGGCGCCGGAATTGCTACGCTGTCCGCGCCCCGGAATCGTACCGATTGACTGTGGGTGGCCGCATCTGACCGGAGGCAAGCAGTCTGGTAACATCGTGTTAAAAAAACCTGGCTCCGGTTCAATTTGTGATGTTATGATGGCTTTTCGATTCCGCCTAGCGGGGCAATATCGTCCGATCCACTGAAATGGAGCCGCAATTATGTTGAAGAAGTACCTTTCATCACTCAAAAGCACCTATTATTTCATGATTTCGTTCGGGCTCATCATGGGGGCTGTTTTCCCCTTTTATTCCTACTTTTTTTTCGGGAACAAGGCGTTCTCGCCGCTCTATGTACTGGGCTGCCTCACGGCAGGCTTTCTGGTGGGAACCTTTTGCTATTACATCATCAAGCAGGTCATGCGCATCTACCTGGAAACCCAGTGGGAAACCTTGAGCAAGATTGTCGCAAGCAAGGGGGGAGAAGACCAGGAGAAGAGCGGGGATGAGCTTCAGATGCTCCTCGATGGCTACGACACGCTGATGAGTACGGTCCTTGCCATGGTGGAAAACGTTTCTGCGTTGATTATCGACATCGTTCCTTTCTACCAGGAACTTTCCACCACATCCCGTCACCTGGAGAAGGGGAACGAAAAGCAGGTAAAAGAAGTCCGCAGGACTCAAGACGCAGCAGAAGGAATGCATCGGTCCTTTCAAAAAATGCTGGTAGACACCGAGGACCTCGCCACGAGGACAGACAATCGGGCGAGCATCGCCGCGCAGATGAGTGCGGCGACCGACGCCATCGCTGAAAATATCAGAGAGTATTCCTCCGCAGTCAGTGAGACATCCAGCTCCATTGCAGAGATGGCTATGTCCATCCATGAAACCAGCGGGAACATCGAAGGGCTGACCCACTCCACGGAACAGACCTCTTCCTCAATCATGCAGATTTCAGCCGCAATCGGCAATGTCCGCGATAACGCGCTCCGCTCCAGCGAATGTTCGGAGAACGTCAGGCTGAAGGCCCAGGAGGGGATGCGTTCCATGGAGGCCACCCACAAAGCCATGACGGAGATCGAACGGGCCAACAACGAATCTTCCGACGGCATAGACCGCTTGGCTGCCAAGTCGGCGCGGGTCGGCGAGATCCTCGTGGTCATCCAGGACGTCGTCCAGCAGACGAACCTCCTCTCACTCAACGCGTTCATAATTGCAGCCCAGGCGGGCGAGCGTGGCAAGGCCTTTTCCGTGGTCGCCGGAGAGGTTAAATCCCTTGCACTGCGCACGGCCAACTCAGCCACAGAGATAGATCTGCTGGTCAGGGACATCCAAAAGGAGACCGGCAACGTGCAGCGAAGTGTCCGCCAAGGCACGGTCCGGGTCAAGGAAGGGGTCGAGATCTCGGCGCTGACCGCCGACGCCCTGGTCAAGATCGAGGAGAGCGCTACCGAGGCCTGCGACATGGTCAAAAAGATCGCCACCGCCACAGAGGAACAGGCGGCGGGATCCCGTCTCATTACCAAGGAAGTTGAGAACAACCTGGAGCGGGCCAAGAAGATCACCAGTGCCGTCCAGGAGCAGGAGCGCGGTACGGTGCATATTATCCGGGCTCTGGAACAGATGAAGGACCTTGCCAAAAAGATTGCCTCAGCTTCCCAGGACCAGGCCAGAGGCAACAAACTCTACCTGATGAGTGTTATGGATGATAGCGAAAAGGCGAAGAATTTCAAGGTGGAATCCCTTCAGCAATTGAAGGCGGCCGAAGAGGTCCAGGGTTTCATCAATGAGGCGGGAAAACTCATTGAAGCCAATGCTGACGTAGCGAAGCAGATAGCCGCCCGGATAGAGGCTATTTCTGCGCTTACGGAGCAGCTCAAGTGCGAACTTGCACCATTCAGGGGTTAACCGGCGCTCAGCCCGTCAATACCGAGTTCAACTCCGACACACCTGGCAGATTGCAACAGTGCTGAGACGCATGCAATGCGTCTCTACCCCCGGAAGCCTCAAGAGGTTGGCCCCTGGGTAGAGACGCATTGCATGCGTCTCTTTTGCTTTCATTCACCTTGAAGCCGCACGTAGATCCGCCAAGGCATACAATCGGTGGCAACAACAAATGGCAATGCCCATGCGGGTTTGTGGCCATTTAACTCTTGCATAATCGTCCCCCCTCACCTATAATTCTATGATTTTATAGAGATCGTGAGAACACAGCCATGGGCTTTTTCATTACATTCGAAGGTGTCGAGGGTTGCGGCAAGACCACCCAGTTGAGGCTCCTGAAGGAGCGCCTGCAGGCGGCAGGCGAAAAGGTGACCTCGACCAGGGAACCGGGCGGCTGCCCGATCGCGGACCAGATGCGCGCCATCCTGCTCGATGCGGGCAATAGCGCCATCACCCCCCTGTCCGAACTCCTGCTGTATGCTGCGGCACGCGCCCAGCACGTCCAGGAGGTGATCGTCCCGGCGCTGACGCGCGGCGAGATTGTTCTCTGCGACCGCTTCACGGACGCGACCATCGCCTACCAGGGACATGGCAGGGGGCTCGATCTTGCGACCATCGCCGAACTGAACCGGCTTGCCACCGGCGGGATCGAGCCGAAGCTGACCCTGCTGATCGACTGCCCCGTGGAGATCGGCCTCTCCCGTGCCCTGGCCCGTATCGAGGCCGGCAGCGGCGCCCGCGAGGAGCGTTTCGAGCTGGAAAGCGTTCGCTTCCACGAGCGGGTGCGCGCCGGCTATCTGGGGCTCGCGGCCGCCTCCCCCGGGCGTTTCGTCGTCATCGACGGCTCAGGAAGCGTGGCGGAGACGGAAAGGCTCGTCATCGCGGCGCTGGCCGCCAGGATTCCGGTCCGGGACCCGGCCGGCTTTGCCTCGCCCCGGGCAGGCTATTAATGCCCTTCTCGGAGATCATCGGCCAGGAGAGGGCCATCTCGGTACTGCGGCGCTCCATCGCCATGCACCGGGTGGCGCACGCCTACCTCTTCTCCGGCATCGAGGGGTGCGGCAAGAGAAAGAGCGCCCTCGCCTTCGTCCAGGCGGTTTTCTGCGGCAAGGACGAGGCCTGCGGCGTCTGTCCCAGCTGCCGCAAGGTGGCGAGCGGTCAGCATCCGGACCTGCACATCCTGGAGCCGGACGGCGCCTTCATCAAGATCGACCAGGTGAGGGAACTGCAGAAGGAGCTCTCCTACCGCCCCTTCGAGGCGCCCAAGAAGGCGTGCATCATCGACGGCGCCGACAAGCTGAACCTCAATTCGGGGAACGCGCTCCTGAAGACGCTGGAGGAGCCGCCCGGCGATGCGCTCATGATCCTGATCGCGCCGGAGCGCTCCGCCGTGCTCCAGACCATCCAGTCCCGGTGCCAGGCGCTCGCCTTCCAGCCGCTCTCGGGCGAGCTGATCGAGGGGCGGCTGGTGCGGGACGGCTTTCCCGCCGAGGCGGCCCGGGTTGCCGCGACCCTTTCCGGCGGGAGCCTGAGCAGGGGGATCGAGATCGCGACGGACGGCGTGCTGGAGGGGCGCGGCAGCTTCCTGACGCGGGTCACGGCAATGAGCCTGAACGACGTCGCTTCCCTCTTCGCCTCGGCAGAGGAATTCGCCGCCAACAAGGAGGGGCTCCCGGAACTTCTGGAGCTGCTGCTCTCGTTCCTGCGCGACATATTGATCTACCGTTCCACCCCCGGGGCGCTGGCCAACGCCGACCTGAGGCCGCTGATCGCCCGGGAGGCGGCGCGCTGTTCCGAGGGACGGATCATGGAGCTGATCGAGCAGCTGATCGCCATGCGCCGGATGCTCTCGCGCAACGTGAACGCGCGGCTCGCCCTGGAGGTCTTCTTCATGCGCTTCGCGGCAAGATAAAACAGGTTTTCGTTCGCTGGCGCTCACAGGTTAAGGTTGGGCAGGCAGTACTCAACCTTGACCTGATTCATTACACACACAAACAGGTTATGGAGATTAAGGGTTCTTCTCAACCTTAACCTCAGCCTTAACCTGATGTACCTTTGGAGGCATTTTTGGCAAGGATCGTTAGGATACAATTCACCACCGCAGGAAAACTCTACGACTTCTCCGTCGGGAAATCGGTCCTCAAGCCGGGCGACCGGGTGATCGTCGAGACGGAGCGGGGCAAAAGCATAGGACAGGTTGTCGCGGGACCGCTTGAGGTCGATGATGCGGTACTCCCCGAAGGGACCAAGCAGGTGCAGCGCCTGGCAGAACCCGCCGACCTGGCGACCCTGGCGGCAAACACCCTCAAGGAGAAGGAGGCCCACAAGTTCTGCCTGAACCGGATCAAGGAACGGGTGATGGACATGAAGCTCGTCAAGGTCGAGTACCTCTTCGACGGTAGCAAGGCGATCTTCTACTTCACGGCGGACGGCCGGGTCGACTTCCGCGAACTGGTGAAGGACCTGGCTCACTCCTTCCACACCAGGATCGAGATGCGCCAGATCGGCGTGCGCGACGAATCGAAGATGGTCGGGGGGATCGGAATCTGCGGCAGGGAACTCTGCTGCTCCTCCTACCTGCGGGAGTTCGAGCCCGTTTCCGTCAAGATGGCCAAGGAGCAGAACCTGGCACTCAACCCGAGCAAGATCTCCGGCCAGTGCGGCAGGCTTTTGTGCTGCCTCTCCTACGAGTTCGACACCTACTGCAGCCTCAGGAAAGGGCTCCCGAAATGCGGCAAGAGGGTGCAGTGCGGCTGCGTGGACGGCGAGGTGATGAAGGTGAACGTGCTCGCCGGAACGGTGACGGTGAAGAACTCCGCAGACGACACCATGGTCCAGCTGAAGGGTGACGACATCAGCCCGGAGAACGTGAGCGACCGCGTCAAGAAGCCGCAGGGGGCACCGGCGCCCGCCGAAACAAAGGGGAAGGGTCCCCAGGGGGCCGGCAAGCAGCGCCGCAACAGACCCGTCGACGTCAAGGAAAGAAAAAAGGAGAAACCTTCATGAAACCGGCTTTCTACGTCACCACCCCGATATACTACGTAAACGACGTCCCGCACATAGGGCACGCCTACACCACGCTTGCGGCCGACGTGGTGGCGCGCTACAAGCGCCTCAAGGGATTCGATGTCTTCTTCCTGACCGGGACCGACGAACACGGCCAGAAGGTGGAGAAGGCGGCCAACGCCGCCGGAGAGACCCCGCTGGAGCTTGCGGACCGGGTCATGAAGCGGTTCCAGGCGCTCTGGGACAAGCTGGAGATCTCCCATACCGATTTCATCAGGACCACCCAGGAGCGCCACAAGAAAGGTGTCTCCGCGCTTTTCGAGCGGGTGCTTGCGAAGGGCGACATCTACCTCGGCGAGTACGAGGACTGGTACTGCACGCCGTGCGAGACCTTCTGGACCGAGACCCAGCTGATCGACTTCAAGTGCCCGGACTGCAACAGGCCGACCGAGAAGCTGAAAGAGGAGTCCTACTTCTTCCGGATGAGCAAGTACCAGGATCAGCTCCTGGCCCACATCGAGGCCAACCCTGACTTCATCCAGCCCAAGAGCCGCAGAAACGAGATCCTCTCCTTCATAAAAGAAGGGTTGCGGGACCTCTCGATTTCCCGCACCACCTTCCAGTGGGGGATCCCGGTACCCGGCAACGAGAAGCACGTGGTGTATGTCTGGTTCGACGCCCTGGCGAACTACATCACCGCCCTTGGCTACCCCGACGAATCGGGGAACTTCGGCAAGTTCTGGCCCGCCAACGTGCATCTGATCGGCAAGGACATCCTGCGTTTCCATACCGTCTACTGGCCGACCTTCCTGATGGCCGCCGGGCTCCCGATTCCCAGCCGGGTCTTCGCCCACGGCTGGTGGACCGTCGAGGGGCAGAAGATGAGCAAGAGCCTGCAAAACGTGGTCGAGCCGAACATGCTGATCGACAAGTACGGCGTGGACGCGGTGCGCTACTTCCTGCTGCGCGAGGTCCCCTTCGGCCTGGACGGCGACTTCTCGCAGACGGCGCTCATCCACCGGATCAACTCCGACCTGGCCAACGACCTCGGGAACCTTTTGAACCGCTCCACGGCGATGCTGGGCAAATATTTCGGCGGCGTGCTCCCGCAGCCTTGCGATGAGACAGCGCTCGATGCTGCCTACCGTGAGAAGACCGTTGCCATGGTGGCGCAGGTCGACGGGCATCTGGAGGATCTTGCCTTCAGCAAGGCGCTGCAGAGCATCTGGGAAGTGATCTCGGCCGGGAACAAGTACATCGACGAGACCGCCCCCTGGACCCTGGCCAAGGACCCGGCCCAGAAGGAGCGCCTGGGCACCGTCATGTACTACATGCTGGAGTCCCAGAGGGTCGTTTATTCCATACTGTCCGCGTTCATGCCGAAGACGGCAGAGAAGGGACTGGGCTATCTAGGCTGCCACGAGGCGCCCAGCGAGCAGGATCTTTCCTGGGGAGGCCTCCAGGCGGGAACCGCCATCACCAAGGCCGAGGCGCTCTTCCCGAGGATCGAGGAGAAGGCGGAGTAAAATAGTCAGATTGAGGTTGAGGTTAAGGTTAAGGCTGAGGAAAATTCTCCCCCTGTCTGAACCATACTCATAGAAACAGGAAGGGACGCTCTTTTGGGGCGTCCCTTCGTAACTATTCAGCATAATTTTTGAAAATAGTTCTTGACACTGTTTTTGATATGAAATGCTCATATGGCAAGTCATTGCCTTGGTGCTATGAAATCCCCTGCTGGCACACAGTGTGTGCGGTCTATCG
>Ga0209125_1002031_pt1 | contig 16753 bp, 8 predicted proteins | sample BarGraIncub1131A_FD_184503 | JGI IMG/M metagenome (GOLD analysis project Ga0209125, IMG submission 184503) | Arctic peat soil microbial communities from Barrow, Alaska - Barrow Graham LP Incubations 11-31A (SPAdes) (version 2) | ecosystem: Environmental > Terrestrial > Soil > Wetlands > Peat...
TCTACTGGACAAAACGCCTGTAAAAGAGCTACTTACAAATGCTGATTACAAAAATGTCAATGAACCAAATTGTAAACAACTGTCACTCAGTCTCTTTTAACGAGACAGTAGTGATAGAAATCAATCATCCAACCTGATTAAAACGATTCGATCCAGTTCGAATTGGTTGCCTTTGTCATTTTTTCGCACATGCACCGAAATAGAATTGGTTTGTTTGTTCAGGTCAATTTCGCCTACAGAAACCCTTTCTTTCAGATTTTCATTACTGCTCTTCGTCGATTTCCACTCTGTTAGCTGTTTCTGACGCTGCCAAATGCGGAAATCAGCCCCTTCCGGTTTTTCAAAATAAGACAGGAGTACCTGGTATTTTCCTTCAGTAACATCGTTGAGCATGATGCGTATCATTCCTTCATTTTCGGTGTAAATGCGCAGTCCACGATCCTGTTTAACTTGTACATTTCCTCCGAGGGTTACATCCATTAATTGCGGAAAGTAAACGTGTTCTTTAGGCAGATAAACCGCACGCAATTCGGGCGTTGGATCCATTCTTTCCGTCAAGGGTCTGTCACCGTAAAAATAGGCAACAGAAGTATAGTCAACCGGAAATTCATTTCGTTCCGGCCCATGTTCTATTCCATGAAAAATTTCCTTTTCAAACGACAATTTATCGGTCAGGTAAAACCGATAGGCACCAGTCCTGTTCATCGGGAGTGAATAGTCCAGCGAACCATGAAGCGGAAGGCTGACTCCCCTGTCCCACCGATCCAATAAAGCGTACCAGCCGCCATTGTAGTAATCTTCCGATCCTGTTCCGTGCAATCTCATGCTGCCATCCACAGCCGTTGAGTCATCTCCCTCGAAAAACAAAGTCATGCCCGGTCTCAAGCCCTGAGCCAGATGCACCGTGCCTATGTAATGTCCCTTTCCTTCCATCTTCAGGAAAGTATAAAATTCACCTTTGGGTACATTTATTTGCCGACGCCATGTAGCGTAAAATTTACCTTCCGCCTGAGCTATTCGCTGATTTTGATTGGAATAAACAGTAACAGTTACAGCAAGCTGGTTTTGTTTTACTCCATCTCTTTTTTTGTAGATGAGTTTCATTTTCGCGGAATGATCGTAAGGCATGGGCAGGTAACAATAGTTTTTATCGCCATTCTTACCAATCAACATACTTCGCATGGCGCCTTTTCCGTAGGCATAACCAAAGAAATCGGCCAGTGGAGCATAAATCGCTTCAACCGCTTCGCCATCCCATGTAGCCGACAGAATAACATCCTTGTATAAACCTTCAAATGAATTACCTCCATCCACCTCAAAACCGGCAATACGTCCGGGCAATTGAGATTCGAAAAAAGTAATTTCTTCGCCCGGATTTATGGTATATGATTTCTTGGATGTCTGTAATTCGGATGATCGCCCAAATTTAAAATCAGTTATATCAGGTGAGATACCCGACCATAAATTGCACACATCAGCCAACAATTTCTTATTTCCCTGATTAAAATGACCCGAGTACGATTCCACATCAACACCAGGCAAATTCCGATACTGGATTTGATGAAACATGATTTTTTTTCCACTGAAAACCACTTTACATGATTTGCTGTATGGAATCGGAATGTAACAATAGTAACCTCCAACTTCATTTCCACAAACAGGTTTTACAAAAGGAAATACTTTACCTGAAAATAAATCCATAAAGGAAATAACGATCCGGGGAGTTTTTTCTCCGTCGAAAAAAAATGAGAGTGTATCGTTGGTGGGCGTTGGTGTCCAAATCCGCTGAATAACTCCGGGACCTTTTAAATCGGCCAAAACCAGTTGCTTATTTTCTTTCCGGAGAAAGGAATACTTCCCTGAAAATCCGTCGTCATTTCCTCCTGTTATGTCATAGCTGGATAGTTGCTCTACCAGCTGACCGGTGCGATAAGCAGGCAGTAAATCAACCCGTTTCAACAACTCAAGTTCGTCAGCCCATTTATATTTGGGGTTATCCGGGGTTACGGAAAAACCACTTAAAGCGATTAATAAAAAAGAAAAAAGAAATACAATCCGGTATGCTGATATTTTCATGTTCATACTTTATTAACAATCTAAATAAATTATAACTGAACGAAGTACAAAAGTTCACCTCTTTCGCCGTCTTGATTTCCCTGTGAAGGCATAAAACTGGTAACGGCAAATTTATTTGGTTCAACCATTGCAATTCCAGGATTAGCAAAAGACATTGAGCCTAAGGGTGTAGCAGGATTTAAAGTGTAATAGAAAGCGCCATCGCCAAATAATAAGCGCCAGCTGCTCCAATCGCCGGAAGTTACCTGGGCTTCCTGGAGTACATAATTTCCTGAATGGGTAAATCCGCTCCTTCCGCCAATATTTCCGTTATAACCCATTAGTTGAATATTGTAGTTTGACACCTCGTCTTTCCATGTTCTCCAGTCCGAGAAATTATGCAAAATACCAAAAGCCTGCTGATCGCGAATCCCATTGTCGTAAAAATGGTAACCAATTACGATGTACGAGGAGGAAGGGTTACTGCCTTCAACTTTCCGAATATCAGGGGTTCCTTCCGCTAAACCTGAAAAGGATCGGGAAATTGATTTATCATTAGATGGATTATTTGCAATTAAACTGGCGTACGAAGAATAATACCTGATTTGAACATTGTTAGAACCTTGTGTCGGATCTTGTTCATTAGCGACCAAATAACCTGTTCCCCACTTTTTAATTTCTCCCTGGTGGGCCCTGTCGCCCAATTCTGTTATATAAGTCCAACTATTCAGGTCATTACTACCGGCCAGGTATAATTTAAATTGGCCGTCACTAACCATTGAGTGATAAACACCCAAATATGTATAAGCCTCATCAGCCTTCACAATCCTCAAAACATCCATCGTCACACCACGGTTATCCCTCTTGCCAAAAGATGGATTGGAGGCGGCGATATTATTGAATTTGTCAATTTTAGATTTCGTTGAAGTGTTTTTATAAAACCACCATTTATAGGCAATGTTTAGATTTTTGTTGTTGGCAAACGCTTGTAATTCAGATACGGAATAACTTGTATTTCGGGTATTTAAATCAATAATCGTATTCCGGTAATCATCAAGGGACATCGTTTTCAATTCAGGATCCGTTTTTGTACCTGAATCAATCAGGAATTTGTACATCAGGGAACCCCATGCTAAATCATAATCCCTCATGGATTGAAGTGACGATAGCGGGTTATTGCATTTTCCGGCTAAAACTGAAATAAGCGAATTTCGCAGATCGGCATAAGGCATTGACATAATGGACGGAACAGTTGCCCATTCCGTATAAAGTAGTGTTTTTGCCAGAATATCTTCGTTCTTTACTAACGTTGCTGTGGGCGAAGTGTCCTTATCTGTCACCATATTTGCGTTTGAGCAGCTATTCATCAATAAGGGCAACGCAAAAATAAAACTAAGTATATATCTCAAAATGAGTTATTATTAATGATCATTGAAATTAACCAAAGCAGATTTCCCTTTTAGGAATACACTGCTTTGGATTTTAATACGCTTTAGTGAATAACTACCTGTTTATTATCAGAGACCGAATAGGGGCGGTCTTCAGGCAATATTCCCCGGTTTTTTGCAGGTGTGCTATCCATTACATAGCGGATAGTGCCCCCGTTTGTTAACTCCTCATGAGTCAGCCATGTTCGTGTAAAAGGTATCCCATTTAATGAAGCCGACTGAATATATTTTTTGTCTATCGAATTACCGGCTGCTTCAATTACAAGGGTTTTTCCATTTTCAAAATGAATGGTCATTTTAGGGAATACGGGGCTGCCAATCACATACTGATCGGTACCAGGACAAACAGAATACAATCCCATCGCGCTTAATACGTACCACGAGGAAGTTTGACCCTGATCTTCATCACCAGGATAACCATTTTCCGTTGAATTGTAAAGTTTATCCATGACTGTACGCGCCCATTTCTGAGCTTTCCAGGGAGCCCCTGCATAATTATATAAGTAGATCATATGCTGAATGGGCTGATTACCATGCGCATATTGACCCATATTGGCCATTTCCATTTCGGTCATCTCATGGATTTTTCGTTTGTATGTACCAACATGCACAGTATTGGGTACTGAAAACACCGAATCTAATTTTGAAACGAACTTTTCATTTCCGCCAATCAGATCAATCAACCCATTTACATCATGAAAAACTGACCACAGGTAATGCCAGGCGTTCCCTTCGGTAAAAGGACCACCCCATTCATTAGGATCGAAATTTGGCGTCCAGTTCCCATTTTCATCACGACCTCTCATAAAACCAACTTTGGGATCGAAAAGATTTTTGTAATTAAGCATCTGGCGCGAGAAAACTTCACGGTAGATTTGATTATCAGTCATGTCAGCCAATTGGTAACCGCAAAAATCATCATATGCATATTCGAGTGTTTTAGCAGTTGCCTCGCGATAATTTGGATAAGGAACGTACCCTAAGGTGTAATATTCTTTCCATCCATCTCTGCCATTGGCTGGTCCCCACGGACCTTTGTTGGTCGCTTCGTGATAGTAGGCCTTCAATGTCTTTTGCGGATCAAAAGTGCGTATTCCCTTTGCCCAGGCGTCTGCCAGCAGCGAGATCGCATGGTTGCCAATCATGCTTCCTCCTTCTCCGGGAAATGACCACGAAGGCAGCCATCCACATTGATCGTAAGCGTCGAGTAAACCGGCAACATACCTGCCATGCATCGTTGGATGCATCAGCGCATTCAATGGGAACTGGGCACGGAAAGTATCCCAAAACCCGGTATCGGTATATAAGTAACCGTTATGAATCTGTCCATCATAAGGACTAAAATAATACGGTTTGCCATTGGCGTCCAGTTCATAAAACTGACGCGAAAACAAGCTTGCCCTGAAATAGCACGAGTAAAAAGTCGCTGTCTCCTCCGGTGTACCCCCTTCAACGACTATTTGGTTCAGGTGATCATTCCAGATTTTCCATGCGGCTGCTTTCGTGTCTTCAAGCGAATTAAATTGTCCTAATTCTGTTTTGAGGTTTCGTTCTGCCTGCCCGGGACTAATATAGGAAGAGGCTACTTTTGCCTGAACAGTAATTCCGTTATCAAAACGAACCCAGGCTCCAACACCTTTTCCTTCGCGTTCAAGTTCTCCTTTCCACTTTTCTCCGAGCCGGTTTTCCCAGGTTCCGAATTCGCGGATAGGTTTGTCAAACTGAATAACAAAGTAATTTTTAAAGTTTTCTTTCAAACCACGGCCATTATGAACATATCCAATAATCCTGTTTTCACCGGGAAGTATTTTAACCATACTCATCCCTGTGTATCCATCAAGGGTGACATAGGATCCCTCCTTTTTTGGAAACGAAAAACGAAGATGAGCACCTCTTTCTGTTGGTGAAATCTCTGCAGTTATTTTGTTGTCAAGTTTAACCTTGTAATAGTTTGGTTTCGCGATTTCATTATCGTGGCTGAATTTGGCAGCCCTCTTAAACTGGTCCAATGCAAGTTTCCCGGTTACCGGCATCAATGAAAAAACCGCGTAATCATTTGTCCAGGAGCTGCATTGATGAGCTTGCTGAAAGCCCCTGATCGAATCTTTGGAGTACTGGTATTTCCAACCATCTCCGTTCCTGCCGGTTTGTGGCGCCCAGGTGTGCATGGCAAACGGCAGTGCCGTTGTTGGGTAGGTATTGCCGCGGGTCAGCTCAAAACTCGAGTTGGTTCCCTGTAATGTATTGACGTACTTTACGAGATCAATTGGCTTTGCGGCGCACAGAATGTTTATATTAATAATTAAAAGGGATAGAAAGAATAGTGTCCTCATGATTACATTTTTTTTATAATTATAAAATCATTAAGCTTATTTCAATAATTTTATAAAGTAAGCTCCAACCACTGAACGGGCTTGAAAATTCAGTTTGACAGCATCTTTTGTGCCATACCAGTCGGACATAGGCACCCGGTTTGGTGTCTCTGTGATATAAAGATGCAAAGGGTCTGTGAGTTTTTGAAATGATCCAAGGTTATCAGCCATTGCAGCCGACCAAACGATCCAATCTGATTTGGTATAATCCTTCCGGCTATCCAACGGGATACCGTATTTGTTTTGCTTTGTCAGGTAATAAGCCACTTCTTTTTGCGCCACTTCCTTTGGAAATATTCCAAGTTTCAGTACCTGATCCCATACTAAATTATACTTCTGGCTCCAGGTTCCTGGCTGATCGAAAGTGAGGCGGTAATGGTCTCCGTCATCAGCCATCCGCATCCATTCTTTTGCCATCCGCCTTGCTTCGGAAGTGTATTTTTCAGCAATCTCTTTCCTGCCGAGCATTTCTGCCAGACGACCGTAACCGGCAATGGCAGTGATGGCTTTTACAGATAAGTTGACATTGTGTGAAAGGTGGCCTGCAAAATCATCGGTGCACAACTGATTCTCCGGATTTAGTCCATGCTCAAGCAGGTAATTGGCCCAAATTGTCAGTACATCCCAATGCTTGTTGGCATAGTCCGCATTTCCCTGCATATAAGCAATGGCTGTAGTTAAAATGAGCATGTTTCCACCTTCCTCCACAGGCATGTCTCCGCCATAAGTCTGGCCGTTTGCCAATGGATAAGAACCCACATCGTGTGATGGAAAAGGTTTGGTCCATTTCCCGCTTTCCGAGAAATAGAAGATCGGATTCAACATCCCTTTTAACAATTCGGGATTGTATTTCAAAAACAATGGTGCTGAAGGGTAAGTAACATCGACAGTTCCAATTGACCCGTTGCTGAAGTTCTCCTTTGAAAGGAATAACAGGTTACCGCTTCGATCTTTTACAAGCTTATGCGCTGCAATTGATTGACGGAAAGCCAACACACAAAGATCGGCATAGTTTTTACCGCCGGCCTTCAATGTTTCACTCCATAATTTCTTATCAAATTCATTGCAGCGATTCATAACAAGACCATGTTCATTTGCAGCAGTCTTTAATACATTATTAATCGTTACTTTCCCGTCTTTGGTCCACCATGCTTTCAGGTTGTCTCCAAAATATTGGATCGATTTTATATCATCGTAGGCAAGCATCAGGTAGCCTTTAGAAGTTGCCTTACCGGAAACACTTCCAAGTTTATCTACATAAGCCATGGCAGGCATTTGCCTTGTCATACTGGCTTTTATTTTATCCGGACCTTTGGGAAGTTGTCCGTTTTGAATAAAAGATTCCTTGGTTTCAAAGTAATCACCAATAGCTACTGTACTTTTAGTGCTTTTATTTGCTGCCAGGTAGACGTATCCCCAATCAATCCTTATATTATCGCCATATTTCTGTAATATTGGTTGTTCGGTTGTTCCCGCTTTCACAAATTTTATCCCGTTAATTTCTCCATTGGTAACTTCGACTTCCTGGTTGATTACATTAACAGCCCATTCCGGGGTGATTTCAAAATATATCTGCACTTCATGCTTTTTCGCGTCATTTGAAACTACCTCATAGTTGATGTAATTAACCGGTCTGGACATCAGGTCCAAATCCTCAGGCAACAACGGGGATACAAATTGAAGATTCAAATCTACGGGCCCACAGGTAAACGCGTAATGGGTCTGCGTGGCTGATAACGATAAATTCTTCTGAACCGCAATCTGCTGAAACTTTTCCCGCTTTTGGATAAGTCCGAAATCAACCAAACCACCACCCATTGGGTTTTGACAGTGCGCTGCGAGTACATTTTTTTTGCCTCGTTTCAGCAAGCTGTTATCTATTTTCAATACAATATTGTTGCCTGTTGCAAATCCGCTGTTCACAAGCTCTTTACCATTTAAGTAGATTTCTATATTATCATCATGGGAATAAATTAGAAATGTTTCATCCGTGGTCAGGTCATCGGGAATTTCAAATTCGCGGCGCACCCAAATATCTTTGGTTTTCCAGAGCGTCGACAGTGATTGAGCTCCACGTGTTCCAAAAGCTCCTTTCCCTGCTTCCCAGGATACATCGTTGAATTCTTGTTGGCTCCACCCTTCCAAAGGTGATTTGGTCGTAAATTTTCCGTTCCATGCTTCATAGTTAGCCATTGGTGCCAGGATCTTCCAGGGCACACTCTCTTTTCCAAGAAAACGGTAAACCTGTCCGTCGACGCGAATTGCGCCAATTAATCCGTGTGTCCTGCCTGTCCAGTGAGTCACAGTACCGTCGAACAATTGATCGGTAGTAGACCATGCACAGGTATAGGGATCAATCGTAATTAACGGATATGCAGGGGCGCGCATTTCTGTTCCTCCTAAATCTTTTGCAGTGATCTTCTGTTGACATGTTGCCTGGAATATGAATCCCGTAAAAAGAAGCGTTAATCCAAAATATAAGCGATTCCTCATCGGTTAATTTTTAATGATTTGTATTTTTAATTTATGCTCAACTTTCGGCTTGAATCGGCATTTTATCAAACAGGCAAAAGCAAAATGTTCAGGTTGCCTGGCTGCAGCAAATTCCCGGATAAATCCAATGGCATCCAAGTATGATTGTAAAAGTGACCCCAAATGAGACTACCATGTAAATTCGACCCTGATTCCATCAGGATCATTTTCAAATGTCAAAAAGCATGTTTTGCTCCTGTTATCCCATTCCCAAACTGCATCTTTCAATTCATCTCCTTCATGATTCGAAATGATACATTTTTTTGGGGTTAAGGGTAACAATACACGCATAACGTTCGTTGTATTCAGCGGACTTTTCGTAATAAACGAATACCCCCTTTTCGCTACCTTTTCATCGTAAACACGGGAGGCAGCTGCTAAAACCTGTGGCGTTTTCTGATTTTCAACACGATCGACATTCAATAAGTAGGCTTGTTCACCCGGATTTACCGTTTTCTCATATAGAACCGGCAATTTTGGATCAAATAAATCGATCAAACGTCCCTTCTGAACGTAGGGTTCTTTGCTAATATTCTCATCCAGAACTGAAATAAGGTCATAAACACCTCTTTCAAGATAAAAACTATTTTTTTCAATGAAAGATCCGGCCTTTGCTGTCTGTTCGTACAACCGCTTAACAATTTCAACAAATACTTTATCACTCCCTGCTGTCAGTACAAATTCTTTGGGATCCTGCCGGATAATATAGACGGTGCCTTTGCCAAATTTGTATTCCCCGTTTTTATCCAGAGAAGACTTAATATTTAATTTTTCAAATAAATGCCCTGACGCAACTTTATAGTGATTATTTCCTGTATTCCACCATTCCTGAACATTTTGAAATGGATCCGTATCACGACCACAATATACAAGCACGCCACCTTTTTTAACCCAGTCTGCAATGTATCCATGACCGTCCGGAGATAAGGGCTTCATATTGGAATATGACATAATCAATATCTTCGTGTCTTTCCAGGTGTCTGCAAAGGATGCATTTTCAAGATGCATTGTTTTTACAGGGACTCCTCGTTTTAGAAACGGCAATGCCTGTCCATAAAAATTGGAAAGCTGCGGGTCTTGATATCCCTGATGGGTAGGGAAGCGCTGGAACATAAGCGAATTTGACATCAATACACTAATACCGCCCGATCCTGTTAATTTATTGTCAGACACAGGCATATTGTTCAACGTATTGATCATGACCTGCATTTGGGTGGAATAGAAACGAGGGATTTTTCCCTTGGTATTGCTTTTGGCACTTGTCTTATAAAGTCCTTCATATATCCTGTCGGGCCATGGCATTACTTCATAGTTGGCGATATTTGGGTAGAGCAATTTAGCTGTAAAAGTTGCCTGGTAATTTTTTTTGTAATCGGCCCAGTCGCGTGGCCAGTCTTCAATGGGGTCGGTAAGAAAAAACATCTTTCGCCCGGTTGGCGCAGTCATTGATTCCATGGAACCATATTCCAGGTAGGCGGTTTCAAATACCCGCTCTTTTGCTTTCCCGTCAAAATAGTTTGGTTCGCGTGAAGTTCCTGTCCAAACCTGAGCTATGTAACCATCTACGCATGGTAATGAGGCTAAACTTGCTTCGGGACTAACGATTTGCCACTGCGAATAATTGACTAAAGAGTGCGTCGGAACATAGCAGCGTACATCCATCCCCTTACTTTTCCCATATTCTTTTGCGTATGTAAAACACTCATTCAGAAGACGGTAATAAAGATGATATTTTAATTTACTGGATAGATAGGTATTTTCCGGGGACTCATGTTGCGGACGCCAGTCAAAACCATAATAGGCTTTCCACTCTCGTTTAAATGCTTCACTGTATCCGGCACGTGCCCAAAATTCGGGTTCTTCAAGGTAAATAGCATCAATACCAGCATCTATTACCCGTTTGATTTGTGTTTCCTTCATATATTTGATGAAGTTTTCAGAAGGGACAATATATGGGACCATCCGGCCATGCCAGATCGTATCTCCGCGTTGTGTTACCTGTCCTTCATCCAAATGAGGTTTTCCATCCCATTTTCCTGTAAAATAATCCTTGTACCCACCCCAGGCACTCCCGGTCATGAAATGAGTGATATATCCCTTGTCGCGCCATGTCTGCACTCGTTCTTCAAAGGTCATACCTGGTCGGTCGGATGTGCCGTAAACAATTGCCACATCAGCCCTTACATCCGTAGCAGGTTTCCATTGTCCTGATGTCTGGAAAGTTGTTTTTTCTCTCTTCTTAGGTTTCTCTTTTGAAGTACCTGTTGCACTCGCTGCGGCAATCAAAAACCCTAAGGTAAGACACACAAAAGGATTAATTTTCATGGTTTTATGGTATTATAAATGATAGAAGCCATCCCGGATGAGATGACTTCCAATCATTAATTGTTAATATTTAGCATTAAGGGATATCCACCCTTACGGCTGCATTGTAATTGTGACGCTTGATATTCTCCGTTGCGTAGTTAATTCTGGCAGCAGCACGAATAAAGACTGTTCTGCCAGCAGGAATCACACCTGTAGTTGTGATTGTAATAGGAGTTCCCAGAAGTGCTTCAAACGCATTGCCACTATAATTTATTTGCGTCGTGTACCTGTTATCCCATTCACGATAACCGACATAAGGCACCTGGCTAACGAACAGGCGAACGTCTGTTACATTCAGGAAGTTGTCATTATAACCACCCATAGGTTCAATTTTTGTTTTGAAGTCAGCAGGGCTGACAGCTCGTGTAACCTTCACAACTGCAGTGATTTTGCCATTGCTTACAGTTGGTGTGCCAATCCACTCGAGTTTCAGGAAAGGCTGAACTTTGAATTCAACCTGAGTAATACCCTGGATGTCAATATATTTTGTTTCATCAGCGATGGTATCACCTGCACTGGTTAGTCTCACCAAAGGAATAAACGCGCCATCAATTCTCACATTATAATGCCCTTTAAACACTTTGGTGTCTTGGAAGATACCTTCTTTCATACAAAAGAAATCGAAGTTATCAGGTACTTTAGTTTCTTTCCAGCTAAGCTCACGCAGTCTGATACGGGTACCTTCGCTGCCCTGGTCTGTTAAAACGGGTTCTCCGGTAGCAGTATCAACTACTTTACCTTTCAATGTTTCCTGGGGCTCATCGTAGTTATCAATTTTGCAGGAATTGAAAGAAACAGCCGCTAAGAAAAATAGTAAACTATAAAATATTGTTTTCATACGTATAAAATTTAAATTGATTAACGACCCGGTTGCTGATCCATCATAGGGCTTTTCGAAACTTCATCACCAGGAATCATAAGGTAATATTCTTGTTCGGTCAGGCGGAAACGACTTCTGCTTTCATCCAAACCAGCATCGAAGAAGTATTTGCCCGTTGTTGTGGAATAGAATGGATAGAGCCCTTTATAATATGCGCCATCGGATTGAGTAAAACCATTCAGCATATCAGAGTGTTGAGTTCTCCAACGTCTGATATCCCATAGCGTTTTATTTTCAAAAGCAAGCTCTTTCATACGCTCCTTGCGGATGATTTTAAGACCAGCTACATCTGAAAGATCGGAGAGACTTGTCAATGGATCAGCACCAGCCCTTGCCCGAATATAGGCAATTGCATTGAATGCATTTTGCTGGAAGTTATCTCCTGCGGGCGCTGCTTCTCCGGCAAGTGCCAGTTCAGATGCAGCTTCGGCTATATTCAAAAGGATTTCAGCATAACGCATTAAAATGAAGGGTTGTTCTGAACGGGCTTCCAGTACCAATGCTTGTGGCATATTGGGATTCAACCATTTACGGACTGCAAATCCTGTCATGGCAGCTGTGCCGTCTGATGTAAAAGGACCGCTTTTCCCACCTGCGTTCATTGTCGTTCCGTTAGACAATTTCACTGTTTCGTGGGTATTCCCGTTTTGAGACAGGAAGAGCGATTTCTGACCTGCAAATGCACCTAAAGCTTTGTAAGCATCTACCTGGTTGTAGTTTGACGGACCGGAAACGGCATAGTCAGGAGAACCACCGTTCATGACTCTCAACGGAGCGATACCGTTTGTAGCATTACCAGTATAGATTCCTCTGCGGATTTCGATCGCTTCTCCCTTGAATACATCACCAGGTAAGATTACATATGCACGAAGGCGAGGTTCTGCATTAGCGAAGATATCGGTTACTTTGTCGAATAACAAATATTTGCCGTTACTATCGAAAACTTTGATTGTTCCGTCTGCATTTTTCGCGAAACCATCAAATAATTCAACGAAGTCAAGTGTTGGACAATTACCTGCTGAATAACCGTTACCACCCATCAACTGACGAGGGATGTTGTAAGTGTCATAACCGTGTGTTAAATCCGGATATTTATACTCTTTGATATAGATGTTCTCAGGGCTTGAGAGATCGGAAAACATATCCACCATATTTTGATATTGGGCAGATTTGTCATTGGCAGACCATTTTTTCATGTAAAGTGAATACTTTCCGGATATAATCACTTTACGTGCTGCGTCGTACGATTCTCTGAAATATTTTTTAGAAGCGGCGGCAGCAGTATTGGGATCGAAACCGATAACACGTACATTTGTTTTTTGGCCTAAACCGGTGATTTTATTATATTTAGCCACTGAACCTGCGAAAAGCATCGCTTCAGATTTGAAACCGTAAGCTACGTATTTGTTTGCATAACCACGTTTTGGACTGGAAGCCGAAAGATTGGTGATCGCTAAATCGAAATCTGCCAACACCTGGTTCCAGGTCTCTTCTTCAGTAGAACGGGGAATTTCAAGTTCAGCTGCTGGTTTGTCAGGATATTTCAATACGGATGTAACCAAGGGAACACCTCCGTAACGTTTGGCCAATGCATAGAATACCATTGCGCGGGCAAAATAACCTTCACCCATAAAATGATTGTAATCAGCTTCGCTGAAGTTTGCTTTGTAGTTTGGCAAAGTTTCGAGCAGACGGTTTGCATCACGAAGCAGGTTAAATGCGCGTCCCCAGTAAGCACCGTTACGGGAATAACCTTCAGAAGTCATTGCTGTACCTGCATCACGACCCAGAGAGGCACCGTCGTTAGCACCAGGAGTTACCAACCAGTCATCAAAGAATTGACGGGCAGGTGAGTATTTAAAGTCCTCGAAAGGCATCTGGCTGTACATACGTGACAAATAAACAGTCATACCAGCCACGTCTGAATAAAGATCTTTGTCCTGAACAACATTCATGGGCGGAATATTCAAATAATCTTTACAGGATGTCAGGGAGCCAGCAAACGCCAATATTGTGAATATAAAATGTTTCAATTTCATAGCGTATATTCTTTATTAAAATTTAATATTTAATCCGACAGAGTAAGTCTTGTTCAATGGATACAAGTAACCGTAAGTATCATTTGGATGTTCAGGGTCAACGTAATCAACCTTAGTAAGCGTGAATACATTGTAAGCATTCACTGATACACGCAAATTTTTGACACCGACTTTTGTAATCCAGCGGGAAGGAACTGTGTAACCTAATTCAATACTCTTCAGGCGCAAATAAGCGCTATTTTCAACGTTGAATGTCGAGTTTTCATCAGGCAAGGTTCCTGTGTAGGCATAATGACCGCTTGCCCATACAGTTTTCGGATCATACGGATCTGCCTTAGGATCTACCGGGTGCCATCTGTCCATGAATTGTACCATTGCACCCGATTCACCATTACCCCACATCGGCTGACGAAGCTGCTCCCCGTAGACCAATGAGCTCATCGCAGAACCTTGTAAAAGAAAGTTTATGTCAAAACCTTTGTAGGAAGCATCGAAGATCATACTGTAGTTCATCCACGGATATTGGTTGAAACGGGTTGGGTGAGCGTCGTTACCGTTGATTTCACCGTCGCCATTCCAGTCCTGGTATTTATAGTCTCCGATGATGGTTCCACGGCCAGTGTAAGTTGGGCTTGATAAAATCTCCTCCCATGACTGGTACTGTCCATCACCCTGAAGACCTGCTTGAATACCTTGCAAACGATCGTTCTGGTTATTTCTCCAGTTGTTCCATGAGCTACCGATTGCTCCGCGCTCTACATACAGACGTTTAATACGGGCCAATGAAAACATACCTTTTACGTTGTAGTTGAAGGCTCCTATATGGTTTTTGTGAGAAAGTTCCAGATCAAAACCGTAGGTACGGTCACTGTTCAGGTTTTCCTGGGGAAGACCTGCGCCTACCACGGTTGGTATTCCTCCGTTTCGTGTAGCCAAAAGTCCTTGACGGTTTCGGCTGAAATAATCTGCTGTAGCCCCGAAAAGACCATTCCATGCTTCGAAATCAACACCCACGTCAAATGTCTTAGCGGTGTACCAGGTAATGTTCGGATTAGGAATGCCTTTGTTATCAGCGCTTGCATTGAAACTTCCGTCAAACAGATATCCACCCGTGAAGTTTCTGCTGTCTGTACCTGTCGGGTAGTTGTAACCTGAAACAAACTGGTAACTTGATGCTCCGTCATCCCCTGTTTTACCATAAGATGCACGAAGTTTCAACTGGGTGATGAATGATAAAGCGGCTACATCCTTGATGAATTTTTCTTCGGAAATACGCCATCCAAGGGAAGCTGCAGGGAAGAATCCCCACTGGGAACCTGGAGCAAATTTGGATGATCCGTCCTCGCGGAACAGGAATTCAGCCAGGTATTTATTATCGTAGGCATAGTTGAATTTGCCGACCAACGCAAGGTTTGAGTTTTGATAAAGAGCGTCGGCATTTGAGTTCATTGTAGCTAATTGGCCTGTGGCTACACCTGCAAACAGGTAAGGTAACTGAAGGCCCAGGTCTCTTTGTGCGGAAAAATTATCGCCTGTTCTTTTTTGAGCTTCCCAAAGTACAAGAGCGCCCACTTTGTGTTTGTTGAATGTGCCGTCGTAGTTCAAAGAGGCCTGAGCCAAAGTCTGGGTTTTGAAATAAGCTTCCCTGCTGATCCTGTTTGGTGATTGACGGGTGAATTTAGTATAGGTATCTGAAGCCTCATCGTACCTGTACTGGTTGTACTCTTTTTGGAAAATATTATTGTTTGAAGTGTTATAATCATAGCTAAACAAACCTTTCACGAATAACCCTTTTACACCTGGGATGTCATATTTCAGACTGGCTGACGATTGAATCCATTTTGTGTTGTATTGTCTATAACCGACGATGTTTTTATCCATGAATGAAATAGGATTATCACCCTCGATCAAACCATGGTAAGGTTTAGTCGGATCGTTGTTAGCATAGGCTGGGATTTGAGGACCTTGTCTCCAGAAACTGCGGATGATCCACCATGAATCCTGGTAAGGACGATCTTGTTGGTCCATTACTAAGTTCAGGTTCAAATCGAGGGTAAGACGATCAGTAATCTTGGTACTGATGTTTGAACGAACGTTGTATTTCTTATACTTCAGGTCATTTGATTTGAAGAAACCATCCTGGGACTGGTAACCCATACCGATGTAATAGGTTGTCCTGTCATTACCGCCCGTTGCACTCAGGTTGTGCATTGTTTGAGGGGCATAGTTAGCAAAAACCAATGGATACCAGTCTGTACTTTTTTTCACGCCAGTTTTGTAGTCATCAAATTGCTGATCGTTGAAGGTAGGAGAACCACCGTTCAGGTTATGCATTGCAGCTTCGTTACGAAGTGTCATATACCCGATTGCATCAACAGTTGCTGGCATACCGGATGGAACCTGCCACGTAAAAGAACCTGAATAGTTCAGTTCCAGTTTATTATTGGCACCTTTTTTCGTATTCACCAAAACAACCCCATTTGCAGCACGCACACCGTAGATCGCGGCTGAAGCATCCTTCAGAACAGACATATTGTCGATGTCATTAGGGTCCAAACGTTGGAAATCGGCACTTGTACGGGGAATGCCGTCAATGACGATCAACGGAGATCCCATCGCACGAATATCAAAATTGTTGTTAAATGCACCTGGCTCGGAAGTTTTTTGGGTTACACGTACACCCGAAATTTTACCGGTAAGCATGTTCTGAGCATTTTCATTCTTGGTTGTAACAATGTCTGCACCTTTAATGGCAGAAACGGCACCAGTCAAAGTTGCCTTCTTTTGAGTACCATATCCAACTGCCACGACCTCTTCAATCCCAATCGACTCTTCCTGCAATACCATATTTATGGTGGATTTATTACCAATGGCTATTTCCTGCGTCTTCATTCCGATAAAGGAGAAAACAAGTATATTGGCATCGGAAGGCAGTGATAATGAATAAACTGCTTATCCACAATAAGCAAGTTAGTTAATAATGTCATTATAAGTCATAGGCAAATTTGTTACGGCTTGTTGCATTAACCTGTAAAATAACTTGCCTCTGTGAGTAGATAA
>Ga0209125_1002032_pt1 | contig 16740 bp, 18 predicted proteins | sample BarGraIncub1131A_FD_184503 | JGI IMG/M metagenome (GOLD analysis project Ga0209125, IMG submission 184503) | Arctic peat soil microbial communities from Barrow, Alaska - Barrow Graham LP Incubations 11-31A (SPAdes) (version 2) | ecosystem: Environmental > Terrestrial > Soil > Wetlands > Peat...
ATTGCTTCAGTTGAGTTATCATTACCGCGCATAATTATCCTCAATGTTTTCAAGTAATTATGTGTGGCACTATAGCAGGAAATGGCAAATTTAGCTATATCAAAGGGGTGCGTTTTTCAACACCCTGTTATGTCCGAAAGTTGAATCATGATATCCGGTTCCCTTTTCGCGACTATTTCTTGTTTCTCAACCATGCCGGGGTTTGAAAGTCCTTGAAGATGTCCTTCGGATTTTTAACCGCCTTTCTGAATTCCGGCGACTGAACTACCGTCCTGATATCCTTGGCGAACTGCTTTTCTATGTCCTCGGTGCGAACGGCGATGACCAGTTGGAGGTTCTCATCCGTTTCCTCCTGGATGAGCGCCGAGGAAAGCGGGACGCCGGCTGCAATGGCGTAATTGCCGTTAACCGCGGAGAGGGCCACGCTGTCCAGGGAGCGGGGCAATTGGGCGGCCTCGATGGGGCGGATTCTGAGCCCTCTCGGATTTTCGGCGATATCCTTTTCCGATGCCTTGGCCGGATCAATCGACCCCTTCAGTTTGATCAGACCGTTTTTCTGCAAAAGTCGCAAGGCGCGGGAGAGATTGGTCGGGTCATTAGCGATGGTCACCTCGTCGCCCCTTTTCAGCTGGCCGAGGGATTTGATTTTGCGGGAATAGAGGCCAAGGCCCGCAGTCGGCACCGTGATCGCCGCCCTGGTTCCACTTTGGAAACGGATCGGAGAAATTTTCAGCCCCTTGTCTTTGGAGAATTTTTCCAGGTAGGGCAGATGCTGATACAGGTTGATGCTGATCGAGCCGTTGGAGAGCGCCAGGTTGGGCTGGACATAGTCGCTGAACTCCTTGATCTCCACCTGGTACCCCTTCTTCTCCAGGCCCGGCTTGATCGCTTTCTTGAACAGGTCTCCATAGGGTCCGGGTGCTACGCCTACCTTGATTACCCTGTCGTCATTCTTGGCCAGGACAGGCGCGGCCAGGGTCAGGGAGAGAGAAGCCAACAGCACGATTCCCGACAAAGATTTCCATTTGTTACGCATAATCCATTCTCCTTTTTGGGTTTCTCCGATCCAGCTGGTTCCCTGTTTCAGCGACAGTGCGAAAGGGAGCCGGCGATCTGTTGTTTTTCCTCAACGGTGGGACGGCATCACAATCAATTGCTTCCAGAACCAGCAAAATATTACGGGTCAGTCTTGCGCCCAGGTATTAACGCCTCGCGGACAAAAAAAAGGAGACCAGGCATTGGATGGGCGCAATTACCCCTTCCATGCCTGGCCTCCAGTGTTTCTGGTCAGCCGTTATTGGTACCCTACCAAACGACTGTGAAACTTGTCAAGTACTTTCATACAAAGACTACAGGTTTAATATACATTAGAGCTATTCCGCAATCTACCTACTTTAAATACTGTAATCGGTATCGGGCAGGATGCGCCTCAGGAACTGCCGGGTCCGCTCTTCCTTGGGTCTCAGGAAGATCTCCTGCGGCAACCCCTCTTCGACCACGACACCGCCATCCATGAAGATGACACGACTGGCGATTTCAAGGGCGAACGACATCTCGTGGGTTACCACGATCATGGTGATATGCTGCCGGGCCACGGCCTTCATGACCGAGAGCACTTCTCCGACCAGTTCAGGGTCCAGGGCGGAGGTCGGCTCATCGAAGAGGATCACTTCGGGGTTGAGTGCCAGGGCGCGGGCGATGCCTAACCGGTTGGATCGCCATTAGGTGTGACGGTGGTTATGGAGCGATTGTCGCCGATATAGTAGTACGCGGCGCCGACTTTCACTTCCTTGGTGACATTGTATTTGGCATCCAGGGAAATCAGGTCGTAACTGTTTTTGCCCAACGTCGCACCGTTATCGTTCCAGCGGAAGAAGCCCGCGGAAACCTCGGCGTTGTCATACTGGTGGGAGAAGAGCAGCCCGGCCATGTCGGCATCGTAGATGACTCCCTTGAAGGCATCGGTGTTGCTCTGCATGCCGATCTTGGTCTTCAGGTAGTTCGGGTAGTTCAGCTCGAGATAGAGGTTCTTGGTCTCGAGGTTGACCGAGTCGGCACCGATGGCGCCGCCGGAGTTACGCTTCACGGCGTAGGAGCTATTGCCCCAAAAGCCGTAGTCCAGTTCGAATTTGGTCACAAGTTTCACGTTGTCGCTCGCGAGGGCGCTGTAGGCGAGACGAACGCGCTGCGCGAAGAAGTTTTCGGTGCCTTGTTTGGCTTGGTTCAAACCGGCTGCATTGGAGGCGGTCCCGTCGTTGCCGACAGCGCTGTAGTTGGAGAGGTCGTAGTAGGACGAGAAGGTGCCGTGGAACTCGTTCTCCAGTGCCAGGGCGGGGATTGCGGTTGCGGCGGTCAGCGCGCCTGCGGCGGCTACGGCGAGAAACCTTTTGCTGCACTTCATTTAATTGCTCCTTGTTCAGCGGTTTGGACCGACATACGGCGTCAGATTTTCACAGTTCGCGATGCCGAATGTGCAACTCCTGCCCTTCGGTACTTTCATACAATGTCTCATTGTTGCGGTCGTCGGTACTGATCAGGGAAAGATCCCCATTCCCATCAATTCCCGTTCAGTTTCAGGCTGCCGCGGCAACTCCGAACAGGCCCGGATCAAGCGGCCAGCGACCATAGGCGCGGGCTGCGGCGACCAGCGCGTGAATGTTCTCCGGCGGCGTGTCGATGGGTAGTCCGCAGCCAAGGCCCAGGATGTATCCCTTCGGGTTATCCCACCCCTTGGCCAGGCAGAGCTTCGCGTCGGCCTCGACATCGCCGGGGGTCCCCAGGAACATGGTCGCCGTGGGACGCACGTTGCCAAGGAGCGCCACCTGGTGGCCCACCTGCTCCTTGGCATCCCCCAGGTCGACGGCATCGTCGAGACTCAGCACGGACACGCCGGTGTCGGCCATCTCCCTCCAGATTTTGGAGGTGTTGCCGCAGATGTGCAGCGAGGGCGCAACCCCCGCCAGGGCGGTGACCGCCGTGACCACCTCCTGCAGGTACGGCAGGGCGAATTCACGGAACTGGCCGGGTCCTATCATGGTCCCGGAGGAGGTCGGATCGGCAATACCTATCCGGGCGCCTACCTGCACCGCCGAGGCGGCGAAGCGGATGATGCTGTCGGTCGCCAGGCGCAACAGACGATGGGCAAAGGCCGGATTCTTGTGCAGGTCGCGCAGGAAATTCTCGGTGCCCCGGATACCGGCCGCGGTGGTGAAGGGACCCGAGGTGGTCATGGCCAGCGGCACCTGATCGCCGATCTCCTTGATGACGATGCTCGCCGCCTCAAGAAACAGCGGGAGCCTGCCGTCGCGCTCGGGATCGGGCACCTTCAAGCGGTCGAGGTCGGATTCCACCTTGACCACATGATCCGCCACATAGGGAGTGCTGTCGGGAAAGGCAAGCGTGCTGCCGATCGCCTCGGGGATGCCGGTCAGGCTCGGGCCGGTATTGACGTTGTCCGCGCCGTACCTGCGCCAGGCGGCAATCTGCCCCCGAGCCAGCAGTTGGGCCGATTTGTTGTAGTCGCCGACGCTTACGCCGATGACCCGGGCAGCATGGTCGCTGATCAGCAGGTTGACCGGGATCCGGTCGTAGGGCTGGCCGGTGAGTGCGGCAACGGTTCGTTGCTTGGAAGTCATGGTTTCTTTGAAGAACGCTGCCGACATGGTTATTTCTCCTTGATTTTGGTGCCTGGACCGCCTGTTCCGGTCATACCAAGAACGCCGGTGCGCGCTGGTCGATCATCTCCAGCCTGCCATTCATCCAGCGCAGGGTTTCGACTTTCATTCAATCTCCCTCAAACTCGCACAAGGCGAACACCTTGTGCCCATGCTTCTCCAACCGCGCGCGGCCGCCGATATCCGGCAGGTCGACGATGAAACAGCATTCGACGACCTTGCCTCCCATCTTGCCGATGAGCGCGCAGGCGGCTTCCGCCGTGCCGCCTGTGGCGATAAGGTCGTCCACCAGCAACACATTTTCACCCTTTTCGATGGCGTCGGTGTGGATCTCGATGCGGTCGCTGCCGTATTCGAGCTCGTAGTCGTGTCCGATGGTTGCGGCGGGCAGTTTGCCGCTCTTGCGGATGGGCACGAAGCCTTTGCCCAGCGCGTACGCCAGCGGCGCGCCAAGAATGAAACCGCGCGCCTCGATGCCGGCGATCTTGTCGATCTTCACATCCTGGTAACGCCGCACCAGTTGGTCCACTGTGGCGCGAAAACCTGTCCGGTCCTTGAGCAAGGTGGTGATGTCGCGGAACTGGATGCCTCGTTTCGGATAATGGGGGACGGTACGGATTTTTGATTTGATCGGCACGGCTTTCTCCTAGCTGGGTTTCTTGTAATCAACAAACTTCCGTTTCACTTCATGCATCTGCTGCGCGGTGAGCAGGCGCGGCTCGCCCGCTTGCAGGGAGCGCCAATAAACCTCGCAGAGGAATTCAACTTCCACCGTCACCGCCAGCGCATCGGCCAAATCGCTACCGAGCGCGATCATGCCGTGATTGCCCAGCAGGCAGGCTTTGCGTTCACGAAGCGCTTCCAGGGCATGGTCGGACAAGCATTGCCCGCCGAACAGGGCGTACGGCGTACAGCGGATGTTATCAGCGCCCGCCATGGCGATCATGTAATGCACGGGCGGCACTTCCTTCCCCAGACAGGCGATAGTGGTGGCGAAGGAGGAATGGGTGTGGATGATCGCGCCGATCTCGGGACGCGAGGCGAGGATGTCGCGGTGGAAGCGCCACTCACTGGACGGCGTGCCACCTCGCACCACGCTGCCGTCCAAATCCAGGAACACCATGCTTTCCGGCGTCATCTCGGTTACGGGCAAGGCGGATGGGGTGATAAGCATGCCGTCGCGGCAGCGCAGCGAGGCGTTGCCTGCGCTGCCGCGATTAAGTCCGAGTTCGAGCAGGCGGCGCGAGGTGTCGAGCAGCAGTTGGCGCGATGCCTGTTCAGTCATGGTCGACCTTTCAGGATATTACGCACCGGCAGAAACGACGTCGTCACTACGGTCACCCTGAGCTTCACTCTGCGCGTGCTGGAGATAAAAATAGTCGTTGATCTCCTTGTACAGCTCCTTGAGTCGTACGGGCGGGATGTCGCAGATCCCCTCGTAGGCCTCGGTGAAATGCACCTGGTGGAATTCGAGCCGGTACGGTTCGATCTTCCCTTCGGCGATCAAATCCTCGTACAGGGCCGAGCCGGGGAGCGGGCTGAAGATGCTCCAGGTCCAGCGATCCAGCTCCAGGACCTTGGCCAGTTCGAAGGTCTGCTGCACATCGAGCTCCTCCTCGCCGGGTATGCCGATCATGAAGAAGCCGAACACCTTGACCTGGCGCTTGGCGATGGCCACCTGTTCCTTGATCCTTTGGACGGTGATCCCCTTTTTCAGCCGGATCAGGCTCTTGGGCGAGCCGGTTTCGATTCCCAGGTCGAGCTGGGTCAGGCCGGCCTGTTTCATCAGGATGATCTGCTCTTCGTCGATCAGGTCGACGCGAGTCAGGGCCTGCCACTGGATACCGGTGTCCGCCTCGATCAAGAGCCGGCAGAACTCCCTGACCCATTCCTTGTCCAGATTGAAGATGCTGTCCTTGAACCAGACCCCTTCGATGCCGTGACGCTCCTTGAGGATGACCATTTCCGACACCACCTGGGCGGCGGATTTGATGCGCCAGGCGCGCCCCATGGTTTCATGCACGGCGCAGAAGGTGCACTGGAAGGGGCAGCCCCGGGAGATGATCATCGAAATGCCGCGGATGCTGCGCAGGTGACGGTTGTGCTCGATGTAGCGCTCCACGGGAAAGGCCTCGTAATCGGCCATGGGGAGGCTGTTCAGGTCCTTGATCAAGGGGGCCTTACCCTTGAGAACCAATTGGCCGTCGGCGTCCTTGTAACTCACCCCCTCGATGGCATCGACCGTCAAACCCTTGGAGAGCGCGGTTGCCAATTCGGCAAAGGCGAACTCGCCTTCGCCGCGGATGACGAAGTCAACGTTCTCGCTGGTGAGGACGCTGGCCGGGTCGAGGGTCGGGTGCACCCCACCCATGACGATGCTGGCGCCCGGCGCGGTAGCGCGTGCCAGTTCGGCAACCTGCAGCGCTTCGGGAACCGTCGGGGTCATGGCGGTAATGCCGATCAGGTCGGGACCATAGGCCTCGATGTTCCTGACTAGTTCCGTGGAGTCCATCAGGAGCCCCTGCATGTCAAGAAGCCTTACCTCGAAACCGCGCTCCTTGAGGAAGGCGCTCAGATAGGCCAGTCCGAGCGGCGGCTCGAAAGGGGCCACGTAGAGATTGCCCCCCTTGATCCAGTCGATGTAGTCCTCGAAACGGTTCTTGAAATCGTTGCCATCGTAGAAGGCCGGGTTTATCAGAAGAATCTTCATAATCGTTCCTTTTCCGGGCGTACCTCGGCACGCCCGGATCATTTTATTCCGATGGGACAGGACGTCATGCATGCGCTGCAGGCGGAATAGCCATACTGTCCGTTATGAGGACGGATGATCTCGTTGCATTTCTCCCAGGCCAGCCCGTCATGGGAGATGGCTCGACCGGGACAGGCATCGATGCAGGCCGTGCAATTCGGCGGACAGAGTAGCCCTGCCTCGTCGGGATTGATCTTCTCGTCGGGCCCCAGTTCCGCATCGGTGACAATGGCGGCCAGACGCTGCCTCGGTCCGAAGCGTGGCGTGATCAGCAGCCTGCTCTTGCCGAAGATCCCGATGCCGGCCTCCACCGCCGCATGTCGCGTGGAGACGCAGAACAGTTTCGGATAGATATTCATGTAATCGGGGCTTTTGCGCAGGTCGGGATCCATATTGCCGATCCGGTGCGGCACCACCACCGCCTTGAAATCATGGTCATCCAGCAACCGGCCGACATCGTAGGCGATCTGGTTGTGGTACAGGTTGAGCGTGATATGGTGCAGCGCCGACAGCAGCAGGTTCGGCCTGACGGTATCCGCCAGCACCCTCACCCCGACGACGATCACGGATTTGGCGTCCGGCAGCAGATCCTGGGGGCGCCTTCCTTCCGGGTAGTCCGCGAAGCTCTCCACGGAGGCGATGCCGACCAGATCGGCTCCTTTTTCCTTTGCATATCGCTTGATGTGGTCCGAAGAAATAGTATTCATGAGGGTAAATCCCCACCCATTGGCATCGGGTTAAATCGCATAGGCGAACGGCTTTTCCGCCTCGGCAAAGAACTCCGCATAGATCTCCTTGCGGATCTGGACAAAATCATAGCTGCTGCGATCCCGGGGCCTCGGCAGATGCACCTGGACTATTTTCCTTATGGTCCCGGGACGGTTCGACATGATCACCACCCGGTCACCCAGAAAGATCGCCTCGTCGATATCATGGGTGACCAGCACCATGGTGGTGCGCTCGGCTTCCCAGATACGCAGGATCTCCTGCTGCAGCTGTATCCTGGTCAGGGCATCAAGTGCCCCGAACGGTTCGTCCAGAAGGAGCAGCTGGGGATTGTTGACCAGCGACCTCGCTATGGCCACCCTCTGGGACATGCCGCCGGACAACTGGTGGGGAAACGCCTTGGCGAAACCGGCAAGGCCTACCAGTTCCAGGTGCTCACGCACCACGGTGTCCCGCGGGCCCGGGTCCATGCCGTTCAGTCCGAAGGCGACGTTTTGTTGCACCGTCAACCAGGGGATCAGGCGGTGTTCCTGAAAGACCATCCCCCGGTCCAGACCCGGTCCGGCGATCCGTCTGCCGCCGATCTTGACGGCGCCGGAATAACCGTTTTCCAGGCCGGCGATGATGCGCAGCAGGGTGCTTTTGCCGCAGCCGCTGCTGCCGATGATGGCTACGAACTCTCCTTCCTGGATAGCCAGGTCGATTCCCCGCAGGGCGTTGACCTCGCCGTTTTTGGTCTGGTAGCTTTTGTTGAGCTTTTCGATAATCAGGTTGCTTGCTGCAGTTGCCGCGCTCATGTCGTTTCTCCCTCAGTTGCCGGCAAAGGCGACTTTCCAGCTTATCAGCCGCTTTTCTAGGAGCTTGATAAGGCTGTCCATCAGCTTGCCGACCACGCCGATGGAGATCATCCCCACCAGCACCACGTCCGACTGGGAAAGCTGCCTGGCATCCATGATCAGGTAACCGATGCCGCTGCTGGCGGCGATCAGCTCGGCCGCCACCACGCACATCCAGGCCACCATCAGGCCTACCCTGAGGCCGGTCATGATGGCCGGCAAGGCTCCCGGCAATACCACCTGGCGCACGAACTTGAAGCGCGGAACGGCCAGTATCCTGGCCACCTCCACGAATTTCTGGTCGGTCTGGCGGATGCCGTCGATGGTACTGATGATGATCGGAAAGAAGGCCCCCAGGAAGATGATGTAGACCTTCGACTGTTCTCCGATGCCGAACCAGAGTATGGCCAGTGGAATCCAGGCGATGGGTGGAATCGGCTTGACCACCTGGATTATAAGATCGGTCCAGCGGTCCAGGGTCCGCGAAAGTCCGATGGCAGTTCCAAGACCAAGCCCCAGGACGGTTGCGATGCCGAATCCCTCCAGAACCCTCACTATGCTTATGCCAATATGGCGCGGCAGGTCACCGCTTAGCAACAGGTCCCGGAAGGTAAGCGCAATCCGGGAAGGAGGAGGCAGGAGGACCGGATTTAAGTAACCGAGATGAAACAGCGCCTGCCATACTCCGATAATGGCAACGGATAGCCCGGTGTATTGAAGCAGGCGTTGTATCTTTGGCGGTCCCTGGGCGCTGTCATGGGCCATGATCTTTACTCCTGAAAATTTGAGGGGCGAGAGTCTTTCCCGCCCCCTGAATGGTCTACTTGATGCCGCTTTCCCGGGTCAGACTGGTGTCCGCGAAGGTGGAGATATTGACGTGCGACTTGATGATGCCGTTAGTTTTCATGAACGCCTCGACCTTCTTCAGCTCTTCGATGTCCTCGGCTTGAATAGCGGGATTAAAGTCGAACTTGGCGAGGACCTTGAGCAGGAGGTCGGTCGGAAGGTTCACGTCCTTGGCGATTAATTGCGCCGCCGCCTTGGGATTTGACTTGATGAAGGCGGCACCGCGCTGATAGGCCCTGAGGATCGCTTTGGTCTGGTCGCGATGCCTGGCGATAAAATCGCTGCTGGCGATGATCACCAGGGCGCCCTTCTTGAGGCCGGTACCGTCCGCCAGGACACGGACCGCGCCCTGGCTTTCCAGCTTGGTGATGAGAGGTTCCCATATGGCGGCCGCGTCGATGGTGCCGTTCAGGATCGAGGTGGCGATATCGGCCTGGGAGAGATTGATGAATTCGATATCGCGGGTGGTCAGGCCACCTTTCTGGAGTACCAGAACCAGCAGGTGATGGGCATAGGACCCCTTGACGACGGCGACTTTCTTCCCCTTGAGATCCCTGGGCGACCTGATGCCCGACCGGGTCGGGACCACAACCGCCAGCGACCTGGGGCCCGAGGAGGTCAGGGCGATGATCCTGGTGTTTATGCCGGCCGATTTGCCGATTATGGCCGGGGTGTCGCCCAGGAAGCCGATGTCCTGCTGGCCGGCGGCGAAGGACTCGTTGATCGGGGGACCGGCGCTGAAGGAAGTCCATTTGAGGTTCGGTTTGGCGCCGACTTTTGCCAACTCCTCTTCCAGCCATTTCTTCTGCTTGGCCACGAAGATCGGCGCATAGTGCGGGATCGGCTGGGTGGCGAAGCGGATCTCGTCGGCCAGGGCCAGCGCCGGGACCAGGAGGGTCAGGAGGAAGAGGGAGAGAATACGCGCAATGATGCTGTTCATCGTGAGTCTCCTTTGAAGTGGTTGCGGCAAATATAGTTGAAGAGTTGAAGCCCCCCTTTGGAAAAGTGGGACCTGTAATCTCAAACCTTCGCCAATCGATCCAGATGCCTGAACAGCGGGTGCGCCTTTTCCTCCTCGGCATGCCGGACCAGGAGGTTCTCGTTGATCACCTCTTCCGGCTCGATGACCCAGACGGCCGAGAGGTCAACATCACCCAGGCGCTGGCGCACCTCGCGATAGTGCTGCAGGAAGACCGGCCCGGTGATCAGCGTCTTGACCGGTTTCCCCTTGACCTGCCAGCTCTGCCCGAAGTTGTCGCTGACCGATATGGATACCTTCTTATCGAACCAGATACTGCGCACCAGGTTTTTCTGGGTAAGCGACGACTCAACCAGTTCCAGGTAGAGCAGGTTGCCGTCATCATCCACACGGATAAACGGCGTGGCCGCGGCATGGGGATAGCCCTGCTCGTTGACCGTGGCCAGCACCTTGGTGGAATCGTCCCTGCTTAAAAGCTCGATGATTTTCTGATCAAGTTTTGTAGCCATTGTTATGCCTTCCTTTCGTAGAGTACTGGTAGGGGCGCCCTCTTTGCTTCGCCCTGGTGTTGAACTCAGCCGCGGCCAGGCGCGAGTGCACCGCCTCAACGAGTTCCCAAGTTCTAGAGCAGCCGGGAGAGATCCGAATCGGGATGGTTGCCGCAGCGGCGATAGTCGTTGTAATCGATCGGCAGCTGGTACTTGACCCTAATGTCGTGCAGTCCCTGCGCCAGGCGCACGAAGTAATCCAGGGACGGGTTCTGCTGGTCCTTGAAATAGGAGCCGGGACGGGGCACCCAGACGATATAGAAGGTGCTCACCCCGTGCTCCGCCAGGGATTCCGCCTCTTCCAGGGTGGATTTAAGGGCGTCCGACTCGCTGGTGAACCCGTAAGGCTTGGCCAGTTCCACGCCACCCACCAGACCAGTCCCCACATTGCCCCGCCCGAAGATATCCACCGCCCGGATCAGGCGCTGCTTCCATTCCTGGTAGCCGACATATTTGGCCTTCCCGGGGCAGACCCAGTTGAACTTGTCCTCTCCCAACACCTCCAGGTCGCTGGTGTAACTGGTCAGGCCGGTCTGCTCGTAAAGCCTGGCCAGCTGTTTTTCGTTGAAAGCCGAGGAGATCAGCTCGCTGGGGAACTTCCTGGTGGAAAAGTTCTCGCCGATGGACTGCAGGGTTTCGATGTAGAAATCGACCTCGCGATCGGAGATCGTCTCCCCCTTGATAACCGATCCCGAGGTCAGGCAGATGCTGGTGAAACGGCCCGGTTCCTTGAGCGCCTCCCGGATGGTTTCGGAGATATCCTCGGGTTTGAGCCGTGAGGGGACGCCGAGTTCGTCCTTCTGCTGCTTGGTGTGGGTGACGATGTCGCAAAACTTGCACCCCTTGTCCTCGGCCCAGAAGTAGCAATAGCTGGACTGGAAGACGTTCAGCCGCTGGGGCCGGGCGCTGACGATGTGGCTCATGGGAATGCCGGAGCTGGTCTTTTTGTCGTAATAGAGCGGCTTGGGCCAGAGGTCGATATGCTCGATAAGCTCGCCGCCGTCCACCAGGGCCAGCTTGCCGTCAATCAGGTCGACCAGGTAGGGATTCTGCGCCAGTGGTGTCGGATCGGTCAGGATGGTGGTGCCATCCCGCAGCAGAAGCGATTCAGGCAGGTCCTTGATTTCACCGTCACGCGAGCCGAACAGGTAGGGGCTGCGCATCTGAACGGTATCGTCAACGGTCCGTAACGCCCGATCCGTGTAATGCACTCCCCGCCGCTGGGCATCAATCTTAACCGCGATCAGGCGTGGGAACCCGGGGTGCTGTTCCAGCACCAGGTCCAGTTCCGAATCCTGGTTCGCCACTTTTTTCAATGCAACTGTCATATCGGTATAACCTCCGTCGGGATATCCTGTAGGTACCTTCTTAGCGGGAAAGCTCGGTGACCCGGTCGATGCGCTCCCAGGGGAGGTCAAGGTCGGTGCGGCCGAAATGCCCGTAGGCCGCGGTCTGGCGGTAGATAGGCCGGCGCAGGTCCAGCTGCTCTATGATCGCGGCCGGCCGCAGGTCGAAATGCTCGGCGATAAGGGCCGAGAGCTGCTCGTCGCTTACCGCGCCGGTGCCGAAGGTCTCCACGAAGACGGCCACGGGCCGGGCCACGCCGATGGCGTAGGCGATCTGGATCTCGATCTTTTTGGCCAGTCCCGCCGCAACGATGTTCTTTGCCACATAGCGGGCGGCGTAGGCGCCGGAGCGGTCCACCTTGGTGGGATCCTTGCCGGAGAAGGCGCCGCCGCCATGGCGTGCCACGCCGCCGTAGGTATCGACGATGATTTTGCGGCCGGTGAGCCCCGCGTCGCCGTGCGGCCCCCCCACCACGAAGCGGCCGGTCGGGTTGATGAAGTAACGGGTCTTATTGTCCAGTAGACCCTCCGGGATCACCGGCCTGATGATATTCCTGATGACATCCTGGCGTATCTGCTCCAGTTCGACGTCCGGGCCGTGCTGGGTGGAGATGACCACCGTGTCGACCCGCACCGGGCGGCCGTCCTCGAACTCGACCGTCACCTGGCTCTTGCCGTCCGGGCGCAGATAATCTATTTCTCCGCTCTTGCGGGCCGAAGCGAGCTTCCGGGTCAATCCGTGGGCCAGCGCAATGCTGGTTGGGAGATATTCCGGCGTCTCGTCGGTGGCATAGCCGAAAACCATCCCCTGGTCGCCGGCGCCGACCGAATCGAGGTAACCGTCGTGGTCCGCCCCGCTGCGATGTTCATGGGCCGTATTGACCCCCTGGGCGATGTCGGGAGACTGCTGGTCCAGCGAGACCAGCACGGCGCTATGCTCGGCATCCAGGCCGAATTCGGTTTTCGTATAGCCGACTTCAGCGATGGTATTTCGCGCCACCCGCACCGCGTTGACCTGCGCCGAGGACGATATCTCACCGATGATCACCACCAGGCCGGTGGTCACGCTGGTTTCGCAAGCCACGCGTGCCTGGGGATCCTTCTCCAGATAGGCATCCAGGACGGCGTCCGAGATCTGATCGGCGAGTTTGTCCGGGTGTCCCTCGGTTACCGACTCTGAGGTAAACAGGTAATTCTTTGCGGCCATGGTGTTCTCCCCCTGTTGTTTTATTGGTTGCGAAACGAAAAAAAGGCCAAGGTGCCCGTCCCTTGACAGGGATGGAATACCTTGGCCTCCAGTTTTTCTGGTCAGCCCCAGTGTGTGCGGAAAAGCTTGCTTGCAAGCCCGATACCGTCAAGCCAATAAACTCTATTGACTTAATAGACAGTATCTAGTGGCAAAGATAACCAACCCGGCAGACAATGTCAAGCATTTTACTGGTAAATATATTTGCTTTATTGACCTATTTGCTAAAGAAAGCATAGCGTCCCCCGGAGTGCAGTCCGAAAGCCGCCCAAAAGGTCCCTAGATGCTGGCCGCCTGGCTCCTCACCTCGCCCGTTTCCATGGCCAGCAGGGTGTCCGCCCATTTGAAGGCCCAGTCATGAAGGTCCTTGTCGTTGAGCGGCGACGGCACCTTCGATTCGGTATGGTCGTAAATTTTCTGAGCCAACCCCTGGTAGATCTTCCCTTGCACGGAATCGGGGAACGCCTCGATGGTGGTCTTCCCCTGCAGCTCGGACTGGGTGACAGTCACCGAACGGGGGATGTATTCAATCACCTGGGTCCTGGTCTGTGCCGCGAAGTCATCGACGATCTCCTTGGAATAGGCGGTGTTGATCGAGTTTGCGATGACACCTCCGAGCAGCGCGCCGCCGTTGTTGGAGTATTTCAGGATCCCCTTGAACAGGTTATTCGCCGCGTAGATCGCCATGAAGTCGGACGAGGTTACCGTGAAGACATGCTCGGCGATTCCCTCCCGGATCGGCACGGCAAACCCGCCGCAAACCACATCCCCGAGCACGTCGTAGATCACCACGTCCAGGTCGAGCTCTTCGAAGACCCGGAGGTTTTTCAGCAGTTCCACCGAGGTGATGATGCCCCGTCCGGCGCAACCGACCCCGGGGGCCGGGCCGCCCGCCTCGACGCAATAGATGCCGTTGAACCCCTCGAAGATGATCTCGTTGGATTTAACGCTCTTTTTCTCACGCAGGGTGTCGAGGATGGTCGGGATATATCCACCTCCCCGCAGGGTGGTGGTGGAATCGCTCTTCGGGTCGCAACCGATCTGCATCACCTTGAGTCCCTGCGCCGAGAGCGCCGCCGTGATATTGGAGGTAGTGGTGGATTTGCCGATCCCCCCCTTGCCGTAGATCGCGATGGTTTTTATTTTCTTCTGTGACATCTTTTGCTCCTTTTTTTATGGTGTGGCTAGTAGCCGTTACTGATGTTCAGCCTGACCTTGTTTTTCTTGTCGATTTGCACGGTGCGCCCGTCCTGGATGATCAGGGTGACGGTGCCGAAGTGGACCGTTTCCAGCAACTCGCTCACCCGCCGCAGGATTTCCTGGGAGGACTGATCGGCCTTTCTTCTGATGATGGTGGTTCCCTGTCTCAAGCTCATGCAACCTCTCTGTCCGGCGGCGCTCCGAAAAGTCGCCTCTGTTTTAGTCATTATCGCCGACACGCACAACTCTCAATTCACGACGCAGCCGCCCTCGACCCGGGCATCCTGTCCAATGAGACCGATCGCATCCGCCCGGCACTGGCGACAGTGCCGGAACTGACCGATGATCCTCTCATTGGCACCCCTCACCTCTTCCAGGTGCTCGGGTGTGGGTGGGGAAACCCCGGCAAACCTGGCCAGTGGTATGAGCGGCATCACGTTCATGACGAAGGCGCCCAGCTCCTTAACTTTTGCGGCGATGAGCGGCACCTGGTCGTCGTTCACGCCGGGTATCAGCACCGTGTTGACCTTGACGGTCATGCCGAACTCCACGGCCCGGGCAATCCCCTCGAACTGGTTGGCGCTGAGCATCCCGGCACCATGGGCGCCGTTGTAGCGAACGCCTCCGTACTGGATATGGGAATAAATCCTGCCACCTACCACCGGGTCCAGGGCGTTAACGGTGGCGGTCAGGCTCTGCAGGCCGATCTCCTGGAGCAGATCAATTTTTTCCGGCAGCAGCAGGCCATTGGTGCTGAGGCATTTGATCAGCTGGGGGAACTCCCCCCCGATCAGACGAAAGGTCTCGAAAGTCTCCTCGTTGGCCAGTGGGTCCCCGGGACCGGCTATGCCGACCACCTTGATGATCGGCCCAAGGGACTGGCTCGCCATGACGGTCCGCACCGTTTCCAGCGCCTCCAGCGGCGTCTGGATCCGGCTGGTGACGCCGGGGCGGGATTCATTGACGCAGTCGTGCAGCCTAGTGCAGTAGCCGCACTGTATGTTGCAGCGCGGTGCCACCGCCAGGTGGATCCGGCCGTTCTTCCGGTGGTTCCCTCCGAAGCAGGGATGACCCTGGATCTCATTTCTTCCCTTGCAGTCTGTCGACATAGCCACTCCTTTCCCCTAGGATTTCATCCCCCAGCGCCGCACCGTGCGACGTTCCACCAGTCGGAACAGGCTGTCCATGGCGACGCCGATGGAGATGACCGTAAGGAGCCCGGCAAAGACGCGGGCGATTTCCAGCTGGTTCTTGTTTTCATAGATGAACCAGCCAATCCCGCCGGAGCCGGAACTGACGCCGAAAACAAGTTCGGCGGCGATCAGGGTGCGCCAGGCGAAGGCCCAGCCGTTTTTCAACCCGGTCAGGATGGCGGGGAATGCGGCCGGGATCAGTATGCGCGCCACATAGCGCCAACCGGTGAGGCCGTAGTTGCGACCCACCATGCGGGTCGTGCCGCTCACCGAGGCAAAACCGGAATGGGTGTTCAGGGCCACCGGCCAGAGTACGGCGTGAACCAGCACGAAGACGATGCTGCCGTTGCCCAGCCCGAACCAGAGTAGCGCCAGCGGAAGCAGGGCGATTGCCGGCAGCGGGTTGAACATGGCCGTCAGCACCTCCAGAAGATCGTTCCCCAGGCGGCTGCCGGTGGCAACCGCGGCCAGTAGCGTCGCGAGCAGGATGCCGATCAGGTAACCACTCAAAAGCACCCTGAGGGAGACCAGTATCCGGGAAGCCAGCTCGCCATGGAACAGGGAATCCCACAGGGCAAGGAGCGTGGCACTGAACGAGGGGAAGACCAGGGGGTTGTCGACCCGCCCCGCGTACCACTGCCAAAGGACGACCAGCAGCACCAGGATGGCCAGCTTGCGGAGCGCCGACTGGTTCCAGAGCCGCTCCGCAGCCGACAGCGGCCGGACAATCTCCCCAATCGGAGCCTCCAAGGGTGGTCCCCCCCCGCGCTCCCCGGGATCAATCAGGGGCAGGACGGCGCTTTGGTCAGCCATGGTATCTATCCTCTCAGATGACATAATCGCCGGTATCCTTGAAAAGGACGCGGTGGATGGTATCGCGCAGTTCGCCACAGCGGCCAAAGAAGCGGTTCGCGGGGTCCTCCAGGTCCACCTCCATGATCTCCCTCACCTGTCCCGGGTGGGGAGAGAGCAGCACGACCCGGTTGCCGAGCAGGATCGCCTCCTCGATGGAGTGGGTGACGAAAAGCATGGTGAACCGTGATTCGTCCCAGAGTTCCAGCAGCTCTTCCTGCATGCGCTGCCGGGTCAGGGCATCCAGCGCCGCGAACGGCTCGTCCATCAGAACGATCGCCGGCTTCATGGCCAGGCAGCGGGCGATGGCCACCCGCTGTTTCATCCCCCCCGACAGGGTGTGGGGGTAGGCGTCGGCGAACTTTTCCAGACGGACCTTTTTCACGTATTCCCTGGCCTGGTCGTCCGCATCACGGCGCCCGTACTTGCCGCTGGCGGTCAGGGCGAAGGCGACGTTCTGGCGCACCGTCAACCAGGGGAGAAGCTGGTCCGCCTCCTGAAAGACCATGACCCGGTCCGGGCCCGGCCCGGTGACCGGCACCCCG
>Ga0209125_1002036_pt1 | contig 16728 bp, 12 predicted proteins | sample BarGraIncub1131A_FD_184503 | JGI IMG/M metagenome (GOLD analysis project Ga0209125, IMG submission 184503) | Arctic peat soil microbial communities from Barrow, Alaska - Barrow Graham LP Incubations 11-31A (SPAdes) (version 2) | ecosystem: Environmental > Terrestrial > Soil > Wetlands > Peat...
ATTTTCACACTCCTTAAGATATAATCTATGGAAATTATATCATAAAATAAGAAGTATTTAAATGTAATTGTTATTAGTTATTTGAATAATTGTATATAATGATGTTTATTATGATATTATATATTTAGGTATATAGCTTAAAATGTCACTTTAAATACAATTAATAAAGGAGCTAATCATGGCAAAAGTTAAGTCACATAAGATAAAAATAGTTATTTTACTATCAATAACTTTAATAATATTTATCACAATAATTAAAGGAAGTAGCAAAATCAGTCACTCGCAAAAGAATATACCCTTAGCAGTAAAAGGTGTGTTAGATTTAAGAAATTGGGATTTTAAAAAAGATGGTATGATAAAGCTTAATGGAGAATGGGAATTTTACGATAATGAGCTACTTTTACCACGTAATTTTAAAAAAAATTCTGCAAAAGGTATTAAATATGATAATATACCGGGTATATTTGGGCAGCAGGGGTATTGTACATATAGATTAAAGCTACTTATGGACAACAATGAAGAACTTTATTCTGTAAAGGTAGATTTTATCCAAAATGCATATGAACTATGGGCTGACAATAAATTGGTGACATCTGTTGGTCATGTAGCCAAAGCTAAAAATGAAATGATTCCACAAATAGTCCCATCTACAGGATCCTTTTATGTAGAAAATGGGGCAACTTACTTAGTTCTTAGAGTTAGTAACTCTTATAACAAAAATGGATATATAGATACTTTAGTATTAGGGGATTCAAAAGAGATTACAGCTTTGAGAGAGAAAAAGATAGCATTAAGTTTGTTTATTTTTGGATGCACCATTATGGCTGCGATATATAGTCTTGGAGTATTTATTAATCGAAGAAAAGACAAGGCTCAATTATACTTTGCAATTATTTGCTTAATTATTGCCATTAGAACATTATTTATTGGCGAAGGTTTTTTGTTTTCGCTGTTACCTAACTTTAATCAAGTTATTTCTGGAAAAATAAAAATTTGGACTTTTTATGGATACATTCCCTTTATTATTTTGTTTGTAGATAATTCATACGAAAAAATCATGTCACGTAAATTAGTAAAAACATCTAATTATTTGGCTTTGATATATGTTTTGATTGTAATTTTTGTTCCTGCTACGTATTATTTATTTTTTATAGCACCATTTGAAGCATTTGCACTAGGAATGTTATTATATATGATATACAAAATTTCTGAGGTATACATGAAAAGTAAAAAAAATAACTATATAGTAGCGGTAGGGTTGTTCGCCTTATTTATTACAAGAATTAACGATATATTGTATGAATACAGTATTATAATTACTGATTCCTTTGCACCACTTGGAATATTAATATTTATTATTGTTAATTACTACATTTTAGCAAAACGGCAAGCTAATGAACTTTCCTGTCAAGAAAACAGTAGTGCTAAACTTAAATCTTTAAATGAATTAAAAGATGATTTTCTTGCTGTAACTTCACATGAATTAAAAACTCCACTAAATGGAATTATTGGATTAACAGAAGGAATTGTAAATAATAAAGATACTAATTTGGATGTAGAGCTCAGAGAGGACTTGTTTTTGGTGAACTCTAGTGCTAAAAGATTATCTAACTTGGTTAATGATATGATGATATTTTCTAAACTTAAAAATAATCAAATTGTGTTACATACGAAACCTGTTAATATAAGCAATGTGGCTGAAATGGTAATAAAATTCAGTAGGATAACATTAAATAATAAAAATGTTATTTTTAAAAACACAATAGACGAAAATGCACCTTATGTCTTTGGAGACGAAGATAGGATACAACAAATTTTATATAATTTATTGAGTAATGCTATGAAATTCACCAATAAAGGGGAGATAATATTATCTTATGTAGTAAAAAATTCTTTTGTAGAGATTTGTGTTTCAGACACAGGAATAGGAATTCCAGAGCAGAAAATCCACAAAATTTTTAATCGATATGAGCAGGTGGATGGAATACTAGAGAAGTATGGGGGTACTGGAGTAGGGCTTTATGTAACTAAAGAACTTATTCAAATACAGGGTGGAAGTATAAAGGTTTCCTCAGTTATTGGGCAAGGAAGTAAATTTATGTTTACGATGCCTTTATCTACAGATAAGGAACTAAAGAGTAATTTGCATGAAAATCTTTATAATAAAGATAATGAAGAGACTGCAGAAATATTAGGAAAATATTCAAATCAACAAGAGACAAAACCTAACGTAGCAAGTGCATCTATGGATCAAGTTAGAAAAATTATTAATGAAAATATAAATTCAAGTAGTAAAGATAAATATAAAATTTTAATAGTTGACGATGAGTATGTGAATCTTAAGGTATTAAAAAATTATCTCGCAGATAGTGCTTTTGAGGTTTTAGAAGCGCCCTCAGGCACTGAGGCACTAAGAATAGTAGGAGAAAATTCAGATCTAGATTTAGTAATTCTTGATATGATGATGCCCGATATTTCAGGTAATGAAGTATGTGAGACCATTCGGAAAAAGCAATCTATTTTTGAACTTCCTGTGTTAATTATGACTGCAGATAACAACGTAGAGCACTTGGTTATGGCATTTGAATGTGGAGCAAATGATTATTTAAACAAACCTTTTAATATGCATGAGTTACTCAGTAGGATAAACACTTTGATAACATTAAAGCATTCAGTAAAAAAAGCCCTGTCCTTAGTACATGAACTTGGAATAGCTAAAAATCAAGTTGAAACTCTTAGCACCAAGAATGCTCATGCGAGAAGACAGGTTGAAGAACTTATGGCATATGATAAGGTGAAAACAGAATTTTTAGCTAATATGTCACATGAACTTAGAACACCTCTAAACGTAATTTGTAGTACAATACAGTTATTAAAATCACTTGATGGATCAAAAAACTTAGGGGATGAAAAAATTAAATATTATATTAAAATAATGAATCAGAATTCTTTAAGGTTACTTAGATTAATAAATAATATAATAGACACAACTAAAATAGAAGCAAATTCTATAAGTCTTAATTTGAAAAATGGTGATATAGTATATGTTGTAGAGGAAATATCTCAGTCGGTTGCACAGTACATAAAAAGTCATGGCATAACCCTTATATTTGATACTGATGTAGAAGAAAAAATAATTGCCTTCGATGAAGAAAAAATAGAAAGAATCATGTTGAATTTACTATCTAATGCTGTTAAATTCACAGAGGAAAATGGACATATTTTAGTTAATATTTATGATAAGGGAGAATTTATTGAAATATCTATAAAAGATACAGGTATAGGAATTCCGAAAGGCAAGCTGGAATTTATTTTTGAACGTTTTGCTCAAATTGATAAATCTACATCAAGACATAATGAAGGCAGTGGAATAGGGCTTGCATTAGTAAAGTCTCTTGTAGAAATGCACGGTGGGGAAATTAGTGCACATAGTGAAGAGGGAAAAGGAAGCGAATTTATAGTAACTCTTCCAAATAGAGTAGTTGATAAACAAGTGGAAGAAAATAATCTTAATAACAAAGCGGTATTTGAAACCAACTATGAACAAAATTTATCAATAGAGTTTTCAGATATATATAAATAGTTCTTCTTATTTCGATAAGATTTATATCTTCATTAATCACATATAGTATCTCTTTGGTAACTATAGTTCAAAAAGGTATCTACTTGCAAAAAATGATTTAACAGTCTACTATTATATATGATGTAAAAAGGTGATTAAATTTATTGTATATCCTAAGGGGAAAGGTTGAGAGTATGATTTTTAAGAGACTTATGATTGAAGATAAAAATAAAGTTGAAGGATTTATATATCCATATAAATTTTTAAGTTGTGAATATTCTTTTACAACTTTATATATATGGAGGGAAGCTTGTGATATTTGTTTTACAATTAATAGAGGTGCCCTAATAATAAAGAAAAAGGATTTCGATGGAAAATATTATTTTATGCAACCTTTGGGATATAAAGCGGAAGATCTTAAAAAAATAATTGATACATTAATTATTTATAAAACAGAAAACAATATGGATTACTTATTTAAAGATCTTGATGAAGAGTTCATGGAAGAAATAAAGGATATATATGAGGACGCTGGTGGAATATGTATAAAGGAAGATAGAGATAATTTTGATTATCTCTATGAAACTGAGAAGCTTATAAAGCTTTCAGGTAAGAAACTCCATGGCAAAAAAAATCATTATAATTCGTTTATAAAAAATTATAATTATGAAGTGAAGGACATTAAGGACGCAGAGGTTATAAGGGATGTAATAGTAGCTGCAGAAAAATGGTATGAAGTTAATAAGGCGGATTATTTTCTTAGGTGTGAACTGCAGGGAATAAAAGATGTCCTGAAAAATATGGAAATTGTAAATACTAAGGGTATAGCCGTTTATGTAGATGATAAAATAGTAGCTTTTAGTTTAGGTGAAAAATTAAATGATGATTTGGCAGTAATTCACATAGAGAAAGCAGACGTGTGTTATAGTGGTATTTACAGCTTTATTAACAAAACTTTTGTTGATAGGAATTTTAGTGATGTTAAGATGATTAATAGGGAACAGGATCTTGGAATTGCAGGTTTAAGAAAATCTAAATTATCTTACCATCCTTTTAAATTAGAAAAAAAATATATATTTGGTTTTAGTAAAGTTTAGCTTGTAAAATTCAAAATAAACTGAGGGCGGTGATAGAATGAAAAATCTTTTGAGTGGAAAAGAAATAAAGCTTTCTTCTATAAATGAGGAAGATATTGTGACACTTCAAAAGTGGCATAATGATGTACCCTTCATGCGTAATTATGATATAGTGAGCGCAATTCCTAAAACCACTGAAGATGTAAAAAATATGCTTCGTGATGTACAGGAAAGCAATGCAGCATACATTTTTGCTGTAAGAAAGCTTGAGCAAGAAGAACTTATTGGCATTACAGGTTTTGAAGATATATCTTGGAATAATGGAACTGCTTTAATTTATATAGGAATTGGAGAAGAAAAGCATAGAGGATGTGGATATGGAAAGGGGGCTCTTAAATTGACTATAGAGTTTGGCTTTGAGGAACTAAATTTCCATAGAATATATCTTACTGTGCTTGAATACAATGAACCAGCTATAAAGTTATATGAAAATATAGGGTTTAAAAGGGAAGGGGTATGTAGAGAATTTATACATAGAGATGGAAAGCGCTATGATATGTATCTATATGGAATATTGAGGCCTGAGTGGGAAGATTCTCAAAAGAAAACATAATGCTGATGGGGGGACGAGATATGGATAGTAAACAAAAGAAAATAGTATTAATTTCTTTTGTTGTTGTAATTATTATTGGTGCTGTTTCCTTGTTTTATAATGTTCATAGTTATTTGACTTTCTCTATATTCTCTTAGCTCATCAATATTAAAACATGCAACAAATATGCCTTCTTCCTCCCCTGTATCAACAATCAGCGTATTTCTTGAAATCCATTCTTTTCCCTTTATTATTTCATGAAATGGAACAACATCAAAAGCCATAGAATGTCCATTACAAGTACCTTTAGCATAATTGGTTAATGCAACACCTACCATGTTTTCATAAGCTCCTGTTCTTAACTGACACTTCCTACTTTCATCAATTTCACACGCATTAGGAATTAGGATTACTTCAGCACCTTTAAGCATTAAAATTGTTGCACTTTCAGGGAATTCTCTATCATAACATATCATAGCACCGATTTTTACACTGCCCATAGAAGTATCTAAATCACAAGTGTAAAAATTATCACCAGGTGTGCAAAATGCTTCTGAGGAAAAATCGCAAGTATGTACTTTTGCATATGTAAGTGCAGAATTACCAAACCTATCAATTAAAGAAACTGTATTTCTAGGTAAACCTTCCCATCTCTCTAAATAGGTTATCGCAATTGCCATGTTCAGTTCTCTTGCTAGATTTTTAAAACTTGTGAAAAACTCGTGATTTTGATCTATTGCTGTTTCTTTCCACTTTTCAACCTCTTCTATTGTTTGGGGAAGGGAATATCCGTTATTCCACATTTCAGGGAATAAAGCAATATCAGCCCCCATTTTCTTTGCTAATCTACAATATTCATATCCTTTTTTCAGATTCTCCTTTGCATCACTATTTTGAATTAATTGTAACAATGCAACTTTTAAAATGCCCATAAAACACACCTCCGAAATTAATAGACGCTTAAAAATTAACCATATCAACTTAAATGCAAAACTACTTTCTATATCATTTATTATTAATTTAGATACTTATAATCATAAACTATCCTTCCATCCTTATCTAATCCACTCAGTGAAATTAAGTTACTATTAACTTCATTATCATCCCAACAAAATATAAACATTTTATCTGAACCAATATTATATTTCATTGTACTTTTTTTACCTTTTTCTTTAATTTGTAAATTTACCGTTTTTATACTAGAGTCATTTACATACCCGAAGGCTGTATATAGGTATGAGTTATCTCCCATACTTCCGCACTGCCAAGTGTGTGAAATTTTCTCGAAATAATTCATTGGGAAAAAATGTATCTTTAGCTTTATCTAACTAATCTAAGTTTTTGAAATCTTGTATATTTTTTATCATTATATTTCTAAATCTATTAGGAGACAGGGTTGAACTTTCATATTCCACAACTCCACCTTAGCATATGCTTCGGGTGTCGTAAAAATAATTATATTGCAGGGATACCTGATTGTTTGTCCCATTAACGGCACTATTTTAATTTCTCCTTCTCAACAATATTCTACCATTTCTACCTAACTCTACAAAAATTATAGCATATTATAAATATTTTCACTATGTATTTTATCTTTTGTGACATCACGAAAGTAATTATGGGACTTAGGTGACAATATTTAGATACAGATATTGTCATGTGGCTGTTTTTATGCATCTTATTTTCTTATCAATGTATCTACTTTTATATGCTACAAATTAGGGGATTGGAGAAATTGGAGAAATTGGAGAAAATATTATTCAACAATTCAATTTTTTATTTTAAGTAGCGTTATTTGTTGTTTTAACTTATAATCATTCATTATGGTTATATAAATCTTCAGTAATAAATCCTATTTTCAATCTTCATTCGAAATGAATATATGCTTGACATTATTTTGGAATGATAGTAATATATATAAAATATATAGGAATACTTGGTATTGTACTGACGGTGCGTAAACACTCAAATCAACCACCTGAAATATTTCGTTTATGTGCAATTTCTAATGAAATGGTTTAATAATTTAAAAATGGTTCAAAAATTAGTATCGGTCTTTGTCAGATATTGGAGGAGATTTTATATGATTAAAAGATTAATAAATGGTGATTTAGACATAACTGTACTTGAAATTTAATTGAAGAAGTAACTTCAACTCTGATGGAAATTACATATTAAATAGTGAGTGAGGGATCAGGATGGAAATGACTATTAAAAATAATACATATAATTCAGGTTTAAAAGAAACAGAGGATGAATTATGGGATATTGTAGGTGTAGCTATTCATAAGCTTATGTATTATGACCAGCTTACCGGCTTACCCAATAGGCTACTAATCGAAAATTTAGTATCTTCAGAATTGGAAAATGCAGAGAGAAAAAGAAAAAAATTGCATTGATGTATATGAATTTGAACAATTTTAAACATGTGAATGATACAGTGGGATATACCGGTGGGAATCAATTATTGAAAATTGTTGGTGATTTAATAAAAGGTACAATGGTTGGTTTAGGAAGTGCAGCACGGTTATGCGGAAATGAATTTGTTTTTCTAATACCTAATATTCATTCTATCAAAACAATTATGGATTTTGTAAATAGAGTGAATCAGATGTTTAGTAACCCTTTAATTGTAAGAGAAAAGGAATTATTTGTGACGGCTAGTATTGGAATTACACTATATCCGGAAGATGGTAACGATTTTGAGTCACTTTTAAAGTGTGCTAATATAGCTATGTATCGTGCAAAAGAACTTGGTAAAAGTAATTATCAATTTTTTACAAAAGAGTTAAATGCTGAAGTTCTAGAAAAACTGGAGTTAAAGAACAGCCTTAGGCATGCAATAAAGAGTAGAGAGTTCAGGATTTTTTACCAGCCACAGATCAGTATGGAAACAGGGGAAATAGTGGGGATGGAAGCACTTGTTCGCTGGGAACATCCTGAAAAAGGTATGATATCTCCAATTAAATTTATACCTTTGGCAGAAGAGACAGGACTAATAGTTCCATTAGGTAATATTATTCTATATGAGGCTTGTATTCAGAATAAATTATGGCAGGATGCCGGTTACAATCCTTTAAAAATAGCGGTAAACCTTTCTGCAAAGCAGTTTGAGCAAGAAAATCTGGTAGAGATCATAGAAGGGATTCTGGAGGAAAGTGGAATGGAACCGAAATGGCTTGAATTGGAAATTACAGAAAGTACTGTGATGAAGAATTTTGGTTTCTCAATTGAAAAGTTGAACAAGCTTAAAAATAAGGGGATTTATATTTCGTTGGATGATTTTGGAACTGGATATTCTTCTTTGAATTATTTAAAGCGATTGCCTATTGATACGCTGAAGATAGATAAATCTTTTTTAGATAATGTTGCTATTGATTCAAAGGATGAAATTATTGCGAAAGCAATCATAGAATTGGCACACAAGATGAAGCTTGCTGTGGTTGCAGAAGGTGTAGAATATATTGAGCAGCTTAATTTTTTAAAAAAACAAAGATGTGATAAAGTACAGGGGTTTTTATTCAGTAAACCGGTGCCATCAGAGAAATTCGAGCAGTTTCTGGGTAAAAATGAGAAATTTCCAATAGACATCCAATATCTGAATGGAGACTATGTAATCTGAAAAAAAAATTATTAATTTCTTCCGGGGGTAATGTAAACCAATTGATACTGTGTCATTACTCTGATAGTAGTACTATTTTATTAACTATTGATATTAATTAGGTTAAATTAGTTTTGTGAGGAGTTGAGTATGAAAAATACAGATTATGATATAGAGTACAATAAGTATCAAGAATTAATGGAAGCACAGACAATAAAATATATTAGCATAATTAACAATTATGAAAAGCAGGTAGCGATGCTAAACTCCATACTTGACATGTACAAATATTTAAATGACTTTCAGTTATCGAAAGATTTGTACGAGATATTAAGTGACATGATAGTAGGGGTACTCGGGGTTTCCAATTGCACAATAGCGATAACTGTAAATAGGAAGTTAATAGTAATGATAGGCCACATGATGGATATTATGAATATGCTCCCCTTAAAGCAGACTGATTAAATAATAAAAATCTGTTACCGGAAAGGGGAGCATATCATACGTTATGTTACATTCAAAATGAAATTTTTAAGGAATAGTCAATAGCCTCAATGTGAAAGTAATTAAAAACCACACTTTTCTTATCTTATAAGGTGGGGTAATGTCGACTTTATAATTGATTCAATTACAATAATTTCCTTTGCTGAACATTTATCCAATAAGGAACAAATGGTATTAGTGTTATTATTTGCGTTGGTAGTTACTTGCTCAAAAAACAAAGAATCCATGGAAATATGTAAACATTCGCAAACATTTATATAGCCATTAACACTCATTTTCCTTTCACCTCTTTCAACCTGTCCTAGAAAACTGCTGGAAATATCCAAAATCCCCGAAAAATATTCTCTAGTCATACCAAACTTTTCTCGTTCACTTTTTATTTGGAATCCAATTTTGACATAGTTAATAGCATTTTCGTTTTTAAGTATAGAAAAATATTCTCTATTCTTTAAATACTTTTCATCTACTATAGTACTCTCACCCATAATGAATTTTATGTTTATTTGATAAAATGAATCAAACTCTTTAAGGTAATCTATAACTTTCTTATTTATAACAAATTTCACATCTTCCCCTTTAGCTATAGATCTATGGTATTCTATGATATATTTTTGGAATTGTCTTTTAGCCCTGTCAAGATAAAACATAAACTCCCCCCCTATAAGTAGCTATTTTCTAAAGATTCAAATTGGCTTTTGATTGTGTTTAATAATATTGATGAAATTTGTAGAATGATTATTATCAATAATAACATAATATTAGCTATCTTGAATAACTATTTATTTTAATTAATTATTATAAAATTTAATATTAATAATTGTATTTATTACATTGTACATAGTTTTATCATTTTAGTATAAAATACAAATGAAGGAATTGGTTAACACATTTGTTAAAAAAACAGAGTAATTTGTCAAAAAAACAGAGCATTTAATAATAATATCGTTTTTATTGTGATAATATGATATATTTATAAAGGTATTATAAATGAGTATTTGTTTTCACTACTATAGTAAAATATTTTATTTAAAATAATAAGGAGGGTATTTATGAGCAAAATAAGTAACAAAGATATTTCAGGCAACATAGAGCTTAAGAGAGAACTTGGACTTACGGCAGCTACTGCTATAGTTGTAGGTAACTGCATAGGGTCAGGTATTTTCACATCTGCTGCGTCACTAGCATCAGCATCAAATCCAAAAACAGCTTTAATTGCCTGGGTAATTACTGCTATCGGGTCACTACTTATTGCGTTAAGTTTTGCTAGCCTTGGAACGGCTATGCCAATAACAGGAGGACCTATTGTGTATACAAGGGCTGCTTTTGGTGATTTTGCAGGATTTTTAATTGCATGGACTTACTGGGTAGGGGCCTGGGTTGGAAATGCAGCTATTATAACTGCATTCATGCTTTATTTCACATATTTTTTTCCTAATGCAGCATCTCCAATGATGGCATTTTTAATTACTTCAGGTGTCTTGTGGTTTTTCACAATTGTTAATATTCTTGGCGTAAAAGGAGCTGGAGTAGTTACTATTATTACAACAGTGCTAAAAGTGGGCGCCTTAATAGTATTTGTGGTAATAGCAGGTATTCACTTTAACCCTGCTATGCTAAACACTGTATCTAGTGCTAAGGTTTCAGGAATGAGTACGCTTCCAGCAGCAATAGCAATTGCGTTATGGGCTTTTGTAGGAATTGAAAGTGCAACAGTACCAGCAGGAGAAATTAAAAACCCAAAGGTAAATATTAGAAAAAGTACGATATATGGTACTTTAATTTCAGCAGCTGTATATTTAATTGTTTCAATAGTTGCTATGGGTGTTTTAAATCAGGCAACCTTAGCTAATTCAAAAGCTCCACTTGCTGATATAATTAATGCAGCAACTGGTGGAACTTGGGGTGGTAACTTCATAGCAATAGGTGCAATTATATCCACACTCGGAGCTACTGCAGGATGGATATTAACTACGGCTAGAAGTTCTTATGGTGCAGCTAAAGATAAGTTATTCCCGCAAATATTTGGCAGATTACATCCTAAATATAAGACCCCTGTTGCGTCACTTATAATAAGTGGTGTTGCAGCTAACATACTTCTTATATTAAACTACGTAGGTTCATTAAATGCAGCTTTTAACTTTATGTTATTACTTGCTACATTGGCATTTCTGCCTGCTTATGCTTTTTCAGCAGCAGCAGATATAGTGCTTTTGAAAAAGCATTCGCCCAATTTTAACATATGGAATTTCCTTAAGAATTCGTTTGTAGCATTACTTGCTTTTGGATACACGATATATGCAATTTATGGAACAGGTTCAGAGGTTGTAATGTATGGATTTATACTAATGCTATTAGGTATTCCAATTTATTTATACATGATGCTTCAAAATAATAAAGATGATAAAAAAGTTGATAATTTAAGGAAAAAAATGATGCATTAAACTTTTATTGGTACCAGCGATAAACCGTAATTAAAAAAACGCCTTTGTAATTGATTAAATTACAAAGGCGTTTTTTTATTATATATAAAAAGTCAAAAACTAAGGAAGCCAAGAGTATTTTAATATAACCTTCACCTCAAGTATTTCAAATGAGCTTAATTATTTATATAGATAATAATATTGTATTGAATAGTCTACTAATAACAGTGTATTATAATAGTTAAGGCATATTAAAAAAATAAGTTTTATACTCAAAGTTTATTTAAAGAATAATCTTAAAATGAAATAATATATTTAAAAATTATAAATGAGGAGAAATTTATGAAAAGGATTGAAAAGATATATAACTATATGGTTGAGCAATCTAAAGAACTCCTTTTAGAAGATATTAAGTCCGGGAGGGGTTTTAGTGCTGCAGAGATAGCAGAGAGCCTATCTATGATGAGGAACAATGTAAGTCTTGAGCTAAATAATTTACTTAGATCAGATAAGATAATAAAGATAAAAGGTAGACCTGTACTATTTTTAGATAGAGAAACTGTGGAAAGACTTTTAGAATCTAAATTACAGCCTGGACCACTTGAGCTTGAAAGTTTACATGAACTTATAGAGGATGATAAGGAAGAAGAGGCAGAAAAAAATCCCTTTGATAGTCTTATAGGATATAAGACAGGTCTTCGAACACACATTGAGCAAGCTAAAGCGGCCGTTCTATACCCTCCTAATGGGCTCAATACACTTATTGTAGGGCCTACAGGGGTTGGTAAGACTTTATTTGCTAATATGATGTATAAATACGCGATGTATGTTAAGAGATTAGATGATAATGCTCCTTTTGTACTATTTAATTGTGCAGACTATTATAATAATCCACAGCTACTATTATCACATATATTTGGCCATATTAAAGGTGCATTTACAGGAGCAGATTTAGAAAAGGAAGGCCTTGTAGCTAAGGCTAATGGAGGGATACTATTCCTTGATGAAATTCACAGGTTACCACCTGAAGGGCAGGAAATGATATTTTATTTCATTGATACTGGAAGTTATAACAAACTGGGTGAAACGGAAAGAAACAGGAAATCTACAGTGCTTATTATTGGAGCAACCACAGAGAATCCTGCGTCGTCACTCCTAAAGACTTTTGTGAGAAGAATTCCAATTGTTATAACACTACCTTCTTTAGAAGAGAGGCCTGCTAAGGATAAATTGGATATAGCTAAATTTCTTTTAGCCAATGAAGCACATAGAGTAAACAAACCAATAAAGGTAGATCCTGAAGCTGTAAAAGCAATTATAGGGAGTGCTTCCTATGGTAATATTGGGCAAATGAAATCTAATATACAATTAGTGTGTGCTACTGGATTTTTAAACAGTATAAATAATAAAGATTTTATTGAAATAGATTTTAAATCTCTACCCACTGATATAAAAAATGGTCTATTTTCGTTAAGTAGCAAAAAACCTGACATGGAAGAGCTAACTCAGTACCTTGACAAACAGATAGTAGTAATGCCGCAAGGGTATAAGGTTCTGATTGCGGAAGACTCATATGAACCAACCTTTAATTTATATAAAATAATTGAAGACAAGGCGGCGATTTTAAAAGATGAAGGCGCTGATGATGAGTATATAAAAAAATTCATAACAACGGATATTGATATACATCTTAAATCTTTCTATAAAAAGAATAAAAATATTGCCCAGGATAGAGAAAAAATACTTAAATTAGTAAATGAAGATACACTTCAATTTGCAGAAGAGGTTAGAGATCTTGTAGAATTAGAGCTTAAAAGGAAGTTTAATGAAAGATTTTTATATGCATTTAGTCTTCATATAAGTGCATTCTTAAAAAGAGTAGAAAGCAGACGTAGTCTTCAATACACTAATATAAAAAATACAATTAATGATAAACCAGAGGAATTTAATATATCACTTAAAATAAAAGATCTTATTGAAAAAAAATATAATATTATAGTACCTGATATGGAAGTGATTTATTTAACACTGCTCCTTAGTTCAGTGCAAGAAGAGCAAAACAACGAAAGAGTGGCTGTAATAGTGGCACTACATGGTAGTAGTACTGCAAGTTCTATGGTCAATGTGGCAAGAAACCTATTAGGCGAAGGAGTTGTAGAAGCCGTAGATATGCCGCTTGATGTGAGCCCACAGAGGGTGCTAAGCGATATAATAGAAAAGGTAAATGAAATAGATATGGGACGTGGGGTACTTCTACTTGTGGATATGGGTTCTCTAACAAGTTTTGATACTGTAATAACTGAAAAAACAGGTATAAGAGTTAAGACGGTTGATATGGCATCAACTCCACTGGTGCTCGAGGCAGTGAGAAAAGCCAACATGCTTGATATGGATTTAGATACTTTATATGATTCATTAAAAGACTTTAAAGGCTATGGTCAATATAGTAAAGATTCTAGAAGCTCAGAGGTGAAAAGCAGTGCAGCGATAATAACCATTTGCTCCACTGGTGAGGGTACAGCAAAAAAACTTAAAGAATTAGTTCATAATATTGTAATTAACATAACACGCGACGAAATAATAATTATTCCTATAGGAATAATTAATATGAAATCAGAGATTGAGAACTTATTGAATCAGTATACAATTCTAGCAACTGTCGGGGTTAAGGACCCTAAGATAAATGCACCATTTATCTCAATAGAAACGCTTATTGGAGGCGATGGTGAAAAACGTCTTATGAATATAATAAAGAAAAATGATATACCTACAGATGAGAAGGAAAAAAATATAGTGGTTAAAGAGCTTTGTGAAGATAGCTTAAATGAATTTCTAACATTTTTAAATCCTCATAAGATTATTAGTGTATTAATGAGTTTTACAAGTGCATTAGAAAAAATAATGGACGCAAATTTTACTAACGCTTTTAAAATTAAACTAATGCTCCATACAGGTTGTGCCTTAGAGAGAATGGTTATAGAAGAGCCACTTACGTATAGTGGTGATAGAGACACTATGGATTCAGAGGTTTTAAGATATGTTCAGGAAGCTGCTACACTATTTAAAGATACACTTAATATTAGCCTAACTGATGACGAAATATATTATATTTGCGAAACTTTTGCGGAGTGATGTAATTTTATGCAAAGTAATGGAAATTATTACAGAATAATGTAAGTTTTAAAAAAACAATGTAAAATTAATATCAAATAGTTATATGGTTTTATAATACAGTATTAAAAACAATAAATAGTGTATTAATAATATTAAATAGTGAAATAATAATCCCGTAGGTTTCCTTATTCTAAAGAGACTGCGGGATTTTTGAATTTTAATACACTACATTGGCACGAGTTTTGCTCTATAAAATATATATAAAGCAATGTATTAAATACTTGAATTGGAGGGTTAATTAATGATAGCTATAGTACTCGGGACTCACGGCAAGTTTTCAGAGGAGATACTAAAATATACAGAAATGATTTTAGGAGAACAAGTAAATGTTGCAACAGTAACTTTTTTACCAGATGAGGGTATAAAATGAAGATTTCATTAGCAAGAATTGATGATAGATTAATTCATGGTCAGGTTATTACATCTTGGTCAAAGGAAACAAAATGCGAGAGAATAATAATTTGTAACGATGAAGTAGCAGCGGATACTATGAGAAAAACTTTACTTGAACAGGTAGCTCCACCAGGTATTAAATCAAATGTTGTAAGTATTGATAAGGCTATAAGAGTTCTTAATACTCCTAAATATGCAAACGTAATTGCATTGCTTTTATTTACTAATCCAACAGATGTACTTAGATTGGTAGAAGGTGGGATTGAATTAAAGACAGTTAATATAGGCGGGATGTCCTTCAAAGAAGGAAAAAAACAAGTAACAGGTGCTATTTCAGTAAATGATAAGGATATCGAAGCATTTAAAAAATTAGATGAATTAGGAATAGAATTAGAAATAAGAAAAGTTGCAGGTGATTCAAAAATAAAATTGATGTCAAAACTATAAGATTCACCATATTAACTTCTGCCAAAGTACCATAGTAAATGTCATTACAATCCGTAAATTGATTGAAATATATCATAATTATTAATTTTGGTTACAGGTTTTTCAAAACTTTTATATAAATTTTACTGTAACAAATAAAAAATAGGAGGTATAAAAGATGGTAGGAATTATTCTTGCTAGTCACGGAGAATTTGCTAAAGGCATCTTGCAATCTGGTGCGATGATTTTCGGAGAACAAGAAAACGTGCAAGCAGTTACGTTGATGCCTAGTGAAGGCCCTGATGATCTTAAAGCAAAAATGAAAGACGCAATCGCATCCTTTGACAACCAAGATGAGGTTTTATTCTTAGTTGATCTTTGGGGCGGTACACCATTCAATCAAGCGAATAGTCTATTTGAAGAACACAAAGACAAATGGGCAATCGTAGCTGGTATGAATCTACCAATGGTGATTGAAGCTTATGCTTCACGTTCTTCAATGGAATCCGCACAGGAAATTGCGGCTTATATATTAAAAACAGCTAAAGAAGGAGTTAAAGTTAAGCCTGAAAAATTAGAACCTGAAGATAATGGTAAATCTTCTAAAGCGGCCTCTGGGCGATCTAGTGCAGGTGCACCTGGATCATTCGAATATGTTTTAGCTCGTATTGACTCTCGTTTACTTCATGGACAAATAGCGACTGTTTGGACAAAAACTGTGCTACCGACCCGGATTATTGTCGTGTCAGATGCAGTAGCCAAAGATGAGCTTCGTAGGAAATTGATCCAACAGGCCGCTCCTCCGGGTGTTAAAGCTCATGTTGTTCCAATTAATCAAATGATTAAACTTGCAAAAAATGATCAAGACTTTGGCGGACAACGTGCATTGCTTCTTTTTGAAAATCCACAAGATGTACTTCGCGTGGTAGAAGGTGGAGTACCTTTGAAGACAATCAATATTGGCTCTATGGCTCACTCTA
>Ga0209125_1002037_pt1 | contig 16726 bp, 23 predicted proteins | sample BarGraIncub1131A_FD_184503 | JGI IMG/M metagenome (GOLD analysis project Ga0209125, IMG submission 184503) | Arctic peat soil microbial communities from Barrow, Alaska - Barrow Graham LP Incubations 11-31A (SPAdes) (version 2) | ecosystem: Environmental > Terrestrial > Soil > Wetlands > Peat...
TGTAGGATATTTACAAGTAATTACCCTTTACTTATAGATCATATTTTAAGAGAAGCAAAGTTTTATTTCCAGCTAGTTAAAAGGCTACAAAATCGTGAAGAAGTCAACCTGGAAAGAGAGGCTTATGAACAAGAAACTTTTTGGAATAGAATTATGGCTGAACACTCAAAATTTATTCGTGGACTTCTTGATCCAACTGAAAATGAGCTTATCAATGCAGCAAATAACTTTGGAAACGAGTTTGATAAGTTGACAAAAGAATCAAAAGAAGCGATGGATAAGATGATCCCAACTTCAAAAGTCACGGAGGACAGCCTTAAAGCAACCATGGAAATAAGCAAATTTAAGACACAGGCTACACAAGGCTTGGTAGAATGCAAAATTAAGTCCGTAATAATACCATTGTTAGGTGACCATACTTTGCGTGAAGCAAATCACTATTTGCGTTTATTAAAAATATTTACAAATAACGTATAGCGAATGAAATACCAAAGGGCGTGTAATTTACACACCCTTGTATGATGTCATTGAATATTAATACGACTATCACTAATATTTCAGATCTTTTTTAAAATAATTAAAGTGTTCTTAGACTGTTAAGTAACAATTTTAATTAACTATAGTATTCTCGGAATAAGAAAAGAGGTTACGTATAAGTCTTCATCTGACCTTAATGCGTGCATTGTTCCTGCTGGGACGATAAATTCTTTCCCAGTTGTTAATTCAATTTCGCTATTTTCTAATACTCCAAATCCTTGCCCTTTAATGCAATAGATTATCTCATCCTGTTTATCATGTTTATGTAGTGCTACCTTCTTACCCTCTGGTATGTGATATACGTTTATTACTATAGACTTTTTTATTTGGTCAAGATCCATGTTTATCGACTCCTTTATATAATTTTTAGTATTAAGGTACTCATTATGTTTTTTATAGCTTAAGAAATGGGCCATGCCCCGTTGCAATATATTTAACATTAATATCTTGCAATATACTTTGTAATGTTTTAAGTTCATTTTCAGAAGGTATTTGTTGAATTGATATGTTATCTATTTCAGCCTTCCAATTTGAATCAGCCATTTTTTCAAACATCTTATCTCCTTTTATAAAAAGGTCACTGCTGAAAAGTAATTGGCGATCTAGATCAATAGTTAATAATCCTTCCCATAAGTGCATCCCAGATGGGTACCCAATAAACTTTAATTTGAAATTCCTTGATTCTAACATTTCATTAGGTTTCTTAATTATAAGTTCATTTGTAAATCCAAATCCTCTCAATTGCATAGCAGTAACCTGCGAACATATGGTTTTGACGTCTGGAAAATTATTTAATAAATGACTTAACCCGCCACATTCGTCACTTTCAAAATGAGAAATAAATACATACTCTAAAGGTTTATCTCGTAATAATTCTTTTAACATAGGTACAAGTAATTTTACGTGGTCACTGTTCCCTGTGTGAAAAAGTAAATATTCCAAACTCTGATGTTTGGGCGGTAATATTTAAGGATCCTGCAAATATTCAGGTAGGTTATTTAGCCAAGGTAAACTCAGTTAGTGGTGAATTGAGTGAGCTATCCTTAGTATTTGATTATGGTAAAAATGATAAGAATTTAAATATGAATGATCCCTCCTGGAAGCAAGAAGCAGTGAAAGATGTTACAGCATTAATTCCTTCTACGGTTTCTATAAAAGATAGTAAAGTTATATCAACAAGTCCAATGTATGGTGTAGGAGTGTTATGCGAATTATCTGATGGCTCCGCCTACGTTATATTTATATATGGTGAAAACAAAGAAGCTGCTGTTTATTGTGTTTTCGCTAATGGTTATGATGGAAGTTTTGACAATACTACTACTAATACCCAATAGATTATAAATGAGAAATCATCTTATCTTCTGCAACATGCTAATAATCCTAGTATCTCTAGCACAAAGATTAAAGGCACAAGTGTAATAACTTGTGCCTTTTTTATTTGTGGATTAATTCTCCATATGCTTTCCATAATTTAATCTTATATTAGAATTCCTCTTCTCTTCTTCCGAATTCAGGAGATTCTATCCAGTTTTCCGCATTTGTAAGTAAACGACCCATTTCATCAAATAATTCATAATGCTGTTTTTCTTGTTTAATCAGATATTTACAGAGTTCCTTTTCATCAGCATCAGTTGCATCAGCTAAAAACTGTTGATATAATTCAATACTCTTTTTTTCCATATCAGCTGCAATCCTATAAAAAGCCAATTGACTTGAATCTCGTTTTTCTTGGGCATCAATATCTGGAGCACTTGTAAACATATTTTTGGCATTTGAAAGTAAATCAAGATCTATTAGTTTATAAGCCAATTTATTTTTCTTGCTTTCTAAAATTTCACCATGTATTTTCTCTTCATCTGCTAACAAATTGCACACTACCTGTAACTCGTTGTTTTTATTGATTTCCGCTTGACCCCTATAGTATTTTTCTCCGTCATGTTCCATATTAATTGCATATTGTAAAGTGTTCATAATTTATATCCTCCTATTAATTTATTTTATTTCTATGTTGAAGCTATTGTTCATATGCTAAACGGAAGTTAATAATAATCAATATCACTTGGTTCCTATTGTTACATAATACTCTTTTTTTAAGTTCAATGCAACGATTAATTGCTGCAGCAACACGCTCACAATCCAGTTGTCTGGTATCTATGGAGCGATGAGGCTTTTACTAAAGCAAAATCTGAAGATAGGCCTATTTTCTTATTTATCGGCAACAGCTGTTGCCATTGGTGTAGTATCACTAAGTTGCAGCAAGAATAATTAAAATTAAAGTAAAGTAAAAAAGGAACCTCATACTAGTCCCTGTAAAACAGTATTCATTTATACTTTTATTTTTTCGTCTTTTCTATTTGGTAACAGAAGAGTAAATAATCCTCCTATTACTATAACGGAGTAAAAGGATATAATCCTCCAAAGAAACAAAGCAGGGTATACTTCCCCTTTAAAAAACATATTGAAAAGAAGAACAAAACTAGTTTCGGCTCCTCCTATACCACCGGGTGAAGGTATCATAGAAACAATCATCATAACAAAGGTTTGAGCCGCTAACATATTCCAGAGAGATACTTCATTTAAGTTAAAACTTCTATATATACAATAGGGGATAATATAGAATACAGTTAACTGAAATGTATTTATAAAAATAACTTTGAAAAGCACCATGAAGTTTTTTGCTATCAGTTCTGCATTGTCATGAAAATCCTTTAGGATATCTTCAATTCTCACCTCAAATTTATTTACATCTTTAACTATTCGTACTTTATGTAAAAGCTTTAATATCCCAAACAAGAAAACTCTAGTAACCTTTTTATTAATAGAAAACATTAATGCAGCAAGTATTATTCCAGTATTAAACAAGAAACCCAATATGCAAATATATAGTAAGTTTGGCATCATTGAATTAAAGTATCCAAATTTCAAAACTATTATTATAAAGGAATATAAAGTTAATACGGATTGGTGAATAACAAATTTCATCATGAGTATTGAGCTAGCAGTTCCGGCGTCAATGCCTTCTCCTGTTAGCATATAAAATAATGATGGTTGAGCTCCAGTTTGATATGGAGTGAAGGAGCTAAAAAACTGTCCCACCATGGCTGCTTTAAGCGATTGTATTGGTTTTTGCTTAGGATAAAGGTATAAAGTTAAATTGTGGATAATTAATGTCTCAAATAGCCAATATAATATCATGAGAAATCCTGCAACCAATAACCACTGTACTTTTATAGTCCTTAATATAACTTGGAAAGTTACAATTCCATTTTTAGTTAAGATAAAATAAATAAGAAATACAAAAGATAATATAATAATTGTTCCATTAAAAAACTTATTTTTCATGTTTTCTCCAAACTTCATACCCCTAAAGAAAATTTAAGGAAATACAAACTAAATTATTCTATTTGTCACTTTAGGTAATGGCAAACACACCAAGTGAATACTAATTACCAACCTTGTATTCCGCATTTATTAATCACCTTATTGTTTTGGCCCTCATGCTCCATTTTATATATGAAGTTTATTACCAACGTCAATATAATAATTTGACCTATTAAAAATATAATACAATAAATTATCAATGAAACTCTCAACTTGTTTATCTCAAACAAACTGATGCAGAAACTCAGCACAAAACATACACTACCCCAAATAGCCAAAAACCGAATTTTTAATCCTTGTCCAATAAATAAACCTGCAAAATACACTTTTGAATTAGCATATATCCAATATTATACAGTACAATTGTATTTTAATCAAATTATGTTAATATATTACTGTAGATTATTTTAGTGAAGAATTTAAGAAGATTGTTCATTATTTTTTACTTTGAAATGACAACATTCCAATAGCACCTACAACTAAAGTTACGACTAACGTTGCAATAGGTACTGACATAGAACCCCAATTATTACCCGTATTATATGCTACTACGAAAAGTATGCAAAGTTCAATTATAAGCAATAAAATCCATAGTACAAATCCAAATATTTTCATGATTTCATCCCCATCCTTTCTCACTATTTATTACATCATAATCTACAGCGTCGTCCCTTAAGAATATTATGAAATAACTTCAACTTTTCTGTTATATAAACTTTTAAATAAACGATATACTCCGTATCCTAAAAGAGAACCTAATACATTTAAGATTAGGTCATCTATATCACAAGAGCCTAAATAAAATAAGAGTTGTGCTATCTCAATAAGCAGACTTGCACTAAGAGATAGTAAAAAAGTAACTATAAACCTATTACACACTTTAAATAGCAAAGGCAAGAGAAACCCAAGTGGAATAAAAGCAAATATATTTCCTAATAAATTTTCCATTGCAATGCGAGTAGATGGTTCGCCTTTCAAATATGGAATTATTGTATTTACTAAAGGAATAATATTTATTTGGGTTATTTTTCGAGAAAAAGACATTTGTTTATTAGATTCAGCTATTATAAGTGCCTTTCCATCCTTTAGGATTATTACATTTACAAGAATTAATAGGTATAGCACAAACATTACCCAAATTATAAGCCTTAAACTTTTTAACATTAGTTTTTTACTCAATATTCTCTACCCCCAATTTTTAGAACTATTGTACAATATTCTACTCTTGCGTCACAAGATAAAAAGATAGTGTCACTATGATTTATTATTGGTCTTTTCGTTTATGTAAATATCAAAGGCTTTAATTCCACTATTAGCAAGTTTTATAAATAAAAGCATACAATATATGCCTGTAAAAGCTAACGCTAAAATAATTGTTAGATAAATGAAACTTACTATACCAACCATTCCCATAAAAAATCACCTCATACTTTTTATAACTTATTTACAATTAAAATACTACAGCGACACCATTTAAGAAGAGTGTGACCTTAATATAATAATATTTAGTATAGTATAAGTATTTTCTGAACAATGTTATCTTTCATATTTACATTATCTTTCAGCCAATTTTCTGCACTTTTCCTTCAGTCGAATTGATTCATTAATATGTACCATATGGTGACGAGTTACGGGCATTAATATTATAAGTAGTATTGAGATTGAAAATCAAGAATTCTATCATGCAAACATAGTATTATCAATGCTTTATTGGATATTTTATTATTCTCTTACATGCACTATACGCCTAAATTAAAAAAAGCAGAGGTGCTGTACATCAACGAGTTCCGTTTTTAGGTGCAACACAAAAAAATTACATAACTATTAACGAAAAAATAGCATTGATTTTGACAACATTAATGCTATTTCCATTTATACTTAACATTCTCCTACTTTTCCAGTATGAAATTACTATTAATATTAGCATTACAATTTACAGGTAATACTCTTGTTTATGCTAATATACAATATCCTGCTGATTTACCATATCAACCACCAGAACAGTCAAGAGAAGAATTATATCAAGACATTTTTATATCATTACTATTGCCTTATATTCAGAAGGAAGTCGATAAATATTATTCAAAGTATCTAACGGACACCCCAATGGTTGCTCCATATACAGTATACGTATTGAGTGTTGAAAAACCTATTGGCTATCATTCATTTCTTTTTAACATAAAACTGCAAGTTGATTCTTATATAGGACCACATTTAGGTGTTGGGCTTGATTATATCACTGTTACAGTTGGCGGAGCTAGAGATGTTGAAATAAAAAAATTTGAACATATAAAAAGTTACGAATTACCACCTAATTATCAGGATATTATTAAGAAAGGATACAATAACCCAATTCCTTAAAGATTTGTTAGTATTAGTAAAGTGCGAATTAAGTTTCACACTTTACTATTTAAAATAAATTATATTCTCTAAAGTAAATAGCTTATCTGCTATTCGGAGTAACATTGCAGGGGTTACATTTTCCTTCTTGTATTTAAAGGTATCGCAGAAATTTAAATAAGTTCTTAATATTGCCAGCATGTAGTGTGCATATTTAGGATTAAAGTTTGAGTATATATAACTTTTACCACTTCATTTAGAGCTATCTCTTATCTATCCTATTATCTTTCCGACTGCTCTTAGGTAAAACAAATGTACTTACACCCGAAAGCATTTTCGTATAAAACCCTACTCAAAGGAAATACTATTTATGAAGAATTAATTCTACTTCGTTTATGATATAATAAAGGGGAGATAAAGATGACAGAAATAGATCCTAAAGTAGATTTTATATTCAAATTGATTTTTGGTAATGAAGATAACACGGATATTCTGATCAGTTTACTTAATTCAATATTAAAGCTTGAAGAAAAGAATAAACTAGATAAAATAGAGATTCTAAATCCATTTATAAGAAAAGAATTATTGGAGTAAACTCTATAGTAGTCAGTTAGCGGTTGGTCAAGAATATAAAAAGCTCAAAAAAACTATCACTATAAATATTATTAATTTCAATTACATTGAAGGTGACAATTTTCACACCATATTTCATATAAGAGAAAAAAGTTCAGGACAACTACTAAATGATAATCTTGAAATACATTTTGTGGAACTGTTAAAGGTTACTAAAGCTATACAGGAAGAAAATGATCCCTTGCAAATATGGGTGCAATTTTTAAAATATGAAAATAAAGAGTTATTGGAGAGATATGCTATGGCTGAGCCCGCTATAAAAAAAGCTATAAATGTTCTAGATTATTTGAATAAAGACGTTGATACCAAGGAATTATATGAGATTCGAGAAAAAGCATTAAAAGATGAGATTTCCATAATAAATGGAGCTAAGGCAGAGGGTAAGGCAGAAATGCTTATAAAACTGCTTACTAAGAAATTTACGGAATTACCTTTACATTATGACGAGAAGATAATGAAATTGCCAGAAGAAACTATTGAAGTAATTGCAACTGATATTTTTGATCTTAATGACATACGGGAAGTAGAAAAATATTTTAAATAGACAAAATACAATAAAATCTAATTATAAAAGGTATGCTTTAATTTCAAATAAGCATACCTTTTGCTGTAAAATGGTTTTTCAAAATTGATGTACTCATAGCAGTTATATTTCAATATAAACCGATATTCCAAAGTACAATCTATTCCTACTGACATTGGTTGCTAGTAAAGGAATTTAACTTTTAAGTGTTTATTTTTCATATACTTATATCTCCTAAAGTTAATATATTTCCTACTTTAAAAACTTCAATTTCTTTTTTATACACCTATTATATAAGATAAAGCTATAAAAATTGTTACAATATATTTACAATAAACAATTTGGAGTTAGATTTACTCGACTTTATTCTCGCTTTTTTCATATCAAAAGGATTTCACTTTAGGGACTTAAATCTCTTGCTCTGGGATATACTATTTAAATACAAACATAGAGGAGGTGGTCTCATGAATAATTCAACAAATATACCCAATAGATTAATCAATGAGAAATGCCCTTACCTTCTTCAACATGCCCACAACCCAGTAGATTGGTTCCCATGGAGTGACGAAGCTTTCAACAAAGCTAAATCTGAAGATAAACCAATTTTCTTATCTATCGGCTACAGTTGTTGCCATTGGTGTCACGTACGGTAAACTAAACTAATTATATTCCCCACTTTTATCAACCTTATACGCAAATGTCTTAAAATAGTAGCTTGTATATGTACAAGCTACTTTTATGGATTTTCATTAGAAATTAATAATATTCTATATAAATTATTGACACATAAATACATAAGGTATAATATGTAACTATAGTTACATAAGGTGGTGATTCAAATTAAATGGCTTACATTCACTTACAAAGTATCAAACAAACCATCAGCAAACAGAGTTTATGTATGGCGTAAGCTCAAAAAGATTGGAGCACTACCGCTTCAGGATTCTATATTTATACTTCCCTATAATTTTAAAAATCTGGAACACCTTCAGTGGCTTTCTGTAGAAATCAGAGAAATGGATGGTGAAAGCTTTACATTCGAAAGTAATTCTATTGGCATTAACAAAGACCAGGATATAATAAACAAATTTAACGAATATGTTGAATCACTTTATGAAGATGTATTTGATGAATTACAGTTAATTAAAGAAAACGCCAATGACTTAAACACAATTGAATTTATAAAGTTATATAAAGCTTTCCAAGAGATAAGAAAAAAGGATTATTTTAATTCAGATAAAGGTGTACAAATTTTTGGAACGTTCAAATTTATTGAAAAAAGAATATATGAACAAGAGGAGAATTTAGATGAAATGGATAACATGGAATAGTGTTGGGATAGATAGGATTGCTTGTGCTTGGCTTATAAAAAACTACATTGATAAAGATGCCGAGTTTTGTTTTATCCCATATGGGGAGGAAGTTAACGATAATTTAGGAATAGCTTTTGATATACCTGGTAAAAAGCTAAGTCACAGAAGGGGTAATTGTACTTTTTTAACAATAATTAAGGAATATAGTTTAATTGACCCTATACTTAACGAAATTGGTAAAATAGTAAATGGAGCAGATACTTTAAATGAAATAATTGTACCAGAAGAGTCCAGCGGAATTGAAGCTATTTGCATTGGAATTGGGCATTTAAAAGGAGATGATAAAGAAGCTTTAACTACAGGTTCAATAGTGTTTGATGCATTATATCAATATATAAAAAATGAAAAGGGGGAATTAAAATGAAGTGGGTAACAAGAGAAAAGGTTCACGTTGACAGGGTTGCATGTCCCTGGCTTATTAAAAACTTCGTAGATAAGGATGGGGAATTTGTTTTTGTTGCAAGAGATACTGACCCCACTACAATAACTGAAGGTATCATATATGACATGAAAGGTGTGGAACTTGGTCATCATGGTGAGGAGTGTTCCTTCGATGCGATTATGAAAAAATATAATTTAACTAAAGACCCTGCTCTGGTTAAAATTCAAGAAATAGTTAGACTGGCTGATACAGGAAGAGTAAATGAAAATTCTCTATCCTTTGCACTTGAGGTATTTGCTACAGGGTATGGTTTGAATGCAAAAGACGATTATGAAACCTTAGAAAGAGAGTTTCATCTTTATGATGCCTTATATTCATATTTTAAACTTACATTAAATTCATAGGAATAAATGGCTTTAGTGTCCCTGAACTTGTTTTAAAGGAGAGTTTATATGAGTAATTATGCTGTTGAGGCATTTAACATAAGTAAAAAATATAAAGGGCTTAATCTTGATAAAAAGGAAAGTGGAATTGGGCTTTGGATTAAAAATATTTCAAGGCTCACTTCTAATAAAGCAGAAGGAGTACTCGCATTAAATGATATGAATTTCAATATTCAAAAAGGTGAAATATTCGGTATTTATGGGGAAAATGGTGCTGGGAAAACAACACTAATAAAAATATTAAGTGGTTTATTATATACTGATACGGGAAGCTTATCGATAAATGATTCAACTAATATTAAAGAAATAAAAAATAGTATAAGCTATGTTTCAACAAATGGATGGATGGGCTTGGAATGGCAGTTAACAACTAAAGAAAACTTAATTATGTATGGGAATCTCTTTGGATTATCAGGAAAACAATTAGAAAATGAGTGTGATGCTGTTCTCAAATCCTTAGATATGTATTCAAATAGGGATAAATATATCTCTCAGCTTTCTGCTGGTATGAGGCAAAAATTAACTATAGCAAGAGGCATCTTAATTAACAGACCAATACTATACCTCGATGAGCCCTCTGTAAGCCTTGATATAAATTCTGCTATAAGTCTGAGAGAATATATTAAGCATTATTCTTTATCCAAATCTAAATCTATAATCATTACAAGTCATGTTCCTGACGACCTTGCTATATGTAATAGACTTATGTTTTTATTCAAAGGGCGTATGGTAGCCCTTGGAACAAAAGATGAACTTAAAATACCTTTTAATAACGATAAGGTCTTAAACATCAAGTGCTTGAGATTTGAAGAACGTCACGTAGCTATGTTAAATGGGATTTCAGGTGTTAAAAATGTATTGAATTATTCAAATGAAGATAAAAAAAATTACGAGCACATAAAAATAAGAATTGATGATGACAAGCAGTTAATCAATAAAATTGTTGATTTGTTTATTAGTAAAAATATTACAATGCTTAGTATAAAGCTCTCTGAAATTTCACTCCAAGAAATATATGAATACTACATTGGAGGTGTTGCCAATGGAAAAAATTAAAAGTGAGTGGGATTCTTTAATAATGTTTTCTAAAAGAGAGTTTATAATATGGTCATCCTATAGAATGAATGCATGGATGTGGGTATTAGATGTATTTTTTAATACAACCATATTTTTTCTGCTAAGTCTTGTAACTAAAGGTAGCACTTTAAACTTTTATCCCTATGGCAGTAACTATGTTACTTTTATTGTACTCGGGCTTTGCGTTTACTATATTTCTTTTACAAATCTTGGGGACCCCTTCGGAAGAGTTTCAAGAATTTATTGGGGTGGAACAATGGACTTGTATCTTTTAAGCCCACTCTCATATTTTACTCCTATGATGGGGGTAATGTTTCGTTCTGTTATAGATGACTATCCAAGGGTAATTCTTTCGCTTTTGTTCGGAGGAGTTTTCTTTGGTGCAACATATAATATTATGAATATTCCATTGTCTTTAATTTTGTTAGTATTAATATTAATTTCAACCTTTGGGATAGGAATGATAAGTGCAAGTTCTTTTTACCTTTTTAATTTTAAGCAGAATACTGAACCTGTAAGGTTTATATTTCAAGATGTTATTATCGCTTTGACAGCAGGGTATTACTATCCGCTTACGGTTCTTCCATATCCTCTTCAAGTTTTAGGAAGTTTCATACCACACACTTATGCTCTTGATGCTTTAAGAAGATTACTAATACCTGGTGGAGATTTATATGCGAAAGTTCTTCCCCTTCAGAAAATAATAAACATTTCTCCAATATCACTTGATATTATTGTGCTTATAGTGATGTCAGTGCTAACCCTTCCTTTAGGTTGGTGGATGTATGTTAGGGGTATTGAAAGAGCAAGAAGGGAGGGAACACTTACAAGATGGCAGTAGAAAATATTATTGAAATTAATAACATAGTTAAAAATTATAGAATTAGAAAAGGACTCTTTAAATTTGAAAATTTTAAGGCATTAGATGGTGTGAGTTTATCAATTAGACGAGGAGAAATTTTCGGTCTTCTTGGAACTAATGGGGCTGGTAAAACAACATTAATAAAAGTTATGGCAGGTCTTTTACAAGCAGATTGTGGGACAGGAACTATTCTTGGATTTGATATTTATAATGACCATAAAAAAATCAGAGCTAATGTAAGCCTTGTAGCTCCTACAGCAGACGTTGGAACAGATAATAACCTAACTGTAAGACAAAACCTTGAATTTTGGGCTGTAGTCTATAATCTACAGAAAGAAAAAAGAGAAAAAAGAATTAATGATGTCTTAAATTTTTTAGATCTTAAAGAATATGAGAATTTTTGGCCAATAAGCATTTCAGCAGGAATGAGACAAAAACTTGCTATAGCCAGGTCATTACTTGTTCAAAATCCCATTCTTTTTCTTGATGAACCTACTGTTAAATTAGATGCTAAAGGTGCGCAGTCCATTAGAGAGTTTATAAGGAAGATAAACAAAGAATTTAACACTACCATTATTCTTACTACTCATTATATATTTGAAGCTGAAGAACTCTGTGAAAGAGTTGCGATAATGGATAAAGGAAAGATAATAAGCTGTGATTTCGTTGATAACCTTAGAAATAATCTACAAAAATATGATTCATTTACAATTGAATGTGATAATCTATCTACAGAAATTATAGAGAAGATTAAATTCAATAAAAATGTATTAGAGTGTACATATGAGAATAGAGCCTTGCATATTACAACTGATAAGTTAGAGAACATCTTAAATTTCACAGTTAGCTTTTTAAGAAAAGAAAATATCGATATACATTCAATGGAAACAAATGAATACACACTTGAGGATATATTTATTAAGATTACAACGGAAGGAGAGATAAAATGAAATTTCTAAAATCTGCTTTATCCTTTACAAAGCTTGAATTTAAGGCTTTGAAATTTTATCCTTCAAGCTTCGTATTATCAGTTATTCAATCCTTCGTTAACATGGGAATTTGGCTGTTTGTTTCGCTCTTTCTAAAACAGTATGCCAAAAATGCTTTGTCTGGGTATAATGGTGATTTTGTATCATACATGGTAATCGGAGTTATATTTTTTCAAAATGCAGGAAGTATATTAACTCTTCCATTTCAGAGTCTAAGTACAGCATTTTGGGATAAAAGACTGGAAATATATAATTCATCAGGAAGTGGAATATGGGCGTTTCTTACTGGGAAATTCATATGGACATTTGTATATAATCTTATAATACAACTTGGAATATTGATTTTTGCTATCTTTGTTATAGGAATAAAAGTAAATAGTTCAATATCTATTGTTTCTGTGATAGTGTTTTATTTACTATTTATTTTGACTTGTTTTGGTATAGGATTAATTGGAGCAAGTAATTTTTTTTATTTGGAAGTTAAGCAAGGGAGAGAACCTATTACCTGGCTTATAGATGTACTTGCAAGAATATTTTCTGGAGTTTATTATCCTATAACAGTTATCCCTATTTCAATCCGATTTATCTCATATTTTATTCCACATACCTATGCTCTCCAAGGGATAAGGCTTATTATGATGAATGGATATACTTTAAGTAATCCTAATATTCTAAGGTACACATGCATTATGATGATATTTTGTGTAGTGACTGTTTTTTTAGGAATTATCCTATTAAATAGAGCATTAATTAAAGCACAAAGAGGAAATGGTGTTGGTATGGTAGTATAATAACCCATTATTTGTAAGAAATATTCTTTCTTTAATTTATGCATGAAGGGAATGGAGAAATAATAATGAATAAATCGAAATTCTACCCAGTTATGATGGCATTATTAGCGTCAACTTTATTTGGAGTAAGTGCACCTATAACAAAAATACTTTTAGGCCAAATTGAACCGATTCCTCTTGCTTCACTTTTATATCTTGGTAGTGGCTTAGGCTTGTTAATTTTTCAAATTGTTAACAGGATAATTAAAAAACAAGTGATAAATGAAGCACCTTTGAGGAAAAAAGATTTTTTATGGCTTTTAGGTGCAATTATTACAGGTGGAATTATAGCACCTATTATTTTGTTGAGTAGTCTTAAAATAACTCCTGCTTCAACTGCCTCATTATTACTAAATTTTGAAGGAGTTGCAACTACGATAATCGCAATAATATTTTTTAAGGAAAATGTTGGAAAACAAATTTTAACTGCTGTGATATTAATTACATTCGCAAGTATTATTTTATCATGGAATTTAGAAAATCAATGGGGATTTTCAATAGGTTCTTTAGGAATAATTTTAGCTTGTTTTTGTTGGGGTATGGACAATAATTTTACAAGGGTTATTTCCTCAAAAAATCCATTTTCTATTGTTGCAATCAAAGGAATCATAGCAGGTTTATTTACACTTGTTTTGTCTACAATATTGAAAACCCAAATGCCAGGATTGAAGGTTATAATAATCGCTATGATTATTGGATTTTTCTGTTATGGTTTAAGTATTGTATTATTTGTATTTGCTATGAGGGACTTGGGAAGTACAAGAACCAGTGTGTTATTTGGAACTGCCCCATTTATTGGTTCTATTTTATCTTTCATTTTATTAGGTGATATTCCGAGTCGTATGTTTTTTATATCATTACCTATTATGATTATTGGTTCAGTGCTTTTACTAAAGGAAGGACACCAGCATAAGCATCTACATGAAGTAATTGAACATGAACATAGACATAATCATAATGATGGACACCATGACCATGAACATTCTAATGAACAGATTATTACAAAGAGTTATCATTCTCACTTACATACACACAAAGCAATAGAACATACCCACCCACATTCACCTGATATTACCCATAGACATATACATTAATTTATCAATCACAATATTTCTAAGCATCGGCTACAGTTGCTGTCATTGATGGCATGTCCATAAAATAAACCAACCTCAAACGTAGTATTATCAATGCTTTATTGGATATTTTATTATTCTCTTACATACACTATGCGCCTAAAATAAAACAACAAGCAGAGATGAATATATACTCACCTCTGCTTGTTGTTTTATTTATTCATTAATTAAATTTTAAGTCATTTAATAGTAAAGCTTGCCTTACTGTAACTCATAATATAAGAATAATGTTAAGTAAATCGATTTGTTTTATAATGCTCCCAAATTAGCAGTTATCATTTTTTTCAAACTAATTATTGTTGTAATCATTACTAATAGGAAAGAAATCGCGATTACAAGGCAAGATGATATTATACAAAAATTACGAAATGTGGTTATCAAACAAAGCGTTACTCCTAAATAAGCAATTGTATAAAAAGGAATAGTTGTGTTAAGTTTTAAAGCATGAAATTTCATTCTAAATAAATATAATATCCCGCCTATAGAAAGAAATACTATTATTAAAGGCCACACTATTATCAACATAATAGGATCAGTTTCATGCCATGAAAATCTATTCAGATATGCTGAATAGATTATAAATAGATAACCTAAAATCAATAATTCAACTAAATTAGTTAAAGTAAATAGTAAAATTACTATTATCCTTTTCATTAAAATCATGACCTCTCATATAAAATTCAATTGATACTATAAAATTTATATCAGGTAAGGGCATAATATATGATTGAATAATTACATTGAAAGGAAGTGATTTATATGTCAATTAACAAAATACCCAATAGATTAATCAATGAGAAATCACCTTATCTATTGCAACATGCCCACAACCCTGTAGATTGGTATCCATGTGGAGAAGAAGCCTTTGCAAAAGCTTCTTCTCATAATAATTCAATATTTCTAACTATTGGTTATTTCTGTTATCATTGATGTCAATATTAAGACTTACCCCAAGAACACTAAAAAATAATAGTTTTATAATATAACAACGCGATAAATTTTACTGTATAAATTAAATATTTAAATATGTCAATAATACCAAACAAAAACAAAACCTCTGCCCCTTAATTCTCTACTCACAATTTCTCGCCTTTCATATATACCATTTTTATACTTCATTTAGAGCTATCTCTTATCTATCTAAGTGTCTTTCCGACTGCTCTTAGGTAAAACAGATGTACTTGTCAACCAAAAGTATTTTCGCATAAAAAACCTACTCATTGGAAATACTACTTAAGAAGACTTATTTATACTTGTTTATGCTATAATAAATACGAGGTGGTGAGCAATAAATGGAGAATGAGAAGCTATTAGATCTTATGGAGAAGATGTATGGAGAACTTCAAGGAATCAAAAAGGAAGTAAGTTTTAATACTGAAAAAATAGATAGTGTAGCTAAAGTGGTTGCCCGTATAGAGAATGATCATGGAAATAAACTTGAAGCATTATTTGATGGGTATAAACAAAATTATGAGAAACTCAGCAGAATTGAGACGGAAGTATCAAAACATGAAGAAGTTATTTTAAGAAGAATTAAATAATTTATGCAATATAGATTTTGGAGCTATACAACTTTTGTTTGTATGCTTCTTTTTGTTTACAAATAACTTTCATTTTTAGCATTACCTATGAAAAACTTAAATGCCTATTTATTACGCTATTTTATTATTGTAACATTTAAAGTTAATTACAAATAATCACTATAGATTTGGGTATAATAATCTAAGAACTATTAAAATAAAATCCTTTTAGAAAGGAGTGATGAAGCTTTCAATAAAGCAAACTCTGAAGATAAGCCTATTTTCTTATCTATTGGGTATTCGTAATTGCTGTTAATAGCCGTGTTGTCACTGATGGCACGTACGGTAAACTAAACTAATATAGACCCTCTTATTATCAATCTTATACGCATACATGAGAAAGGAGCTTGTAAATTTGTACAAGCTCCTTTCTCATGTTAATTTAGACTTTTACTTCTTTTTAAAATTAATATTATGGATTACCTTTGATTCAGTTGGCTTCTTCTGAGCCTACAATATTATTAACATAATTATTTATTTTTAATTCTTCTATTAAATATACTATATATAAAATTTGTTACTACTCACCCATGTCAATTAACTAAAGTTCGTTAGTGTTTACATATATTGGCAAAAAGGATATTGGCTATACGATGTCGAATATTAATACCAGAGAGATTAAAATATGATTTTACTGGTGGTG